>Ga0207647_10001264_pt1 | contig 19462 bp, 19 predicted proteins | sample KBSCornC2_FD_184295 | JGI IMG/M metagenome (GOLD analysis project Ga0207647, IMG submission 184295) | Corn rhizosphere microbial communities from Kellogg Biological Station, Michigan, USA - C2 (SPAdes) (version 2) | ecosystem: Host-associated > Plants > Roots > Rhizosphere ... | reverse complement strand
ACAAATGTTACTGCCCCAACTGAAGTACCAACAACAACCACAACAAATGTTACTGCCCCAACTGAAGTACCAACAACAACCACAACAAATGTTACTGCCACAAGGATGGCGTCTGATGGAAATATCATCCTTGAGATCCTGAAGAATCTATTCGGACTCGAAGAAAATAATCCAACAACTCGTTGACTGCATGAGCAGTTCGTTATCGATTTTTTGCTAAATATTTTTGCCGATACGTGTGTTATAGAATTAAATATTGAATTATTAATAATTGCAAAGCCCAACGAAAAAAGCTTAGTATGAGATTACACAGGCATAGTTCGATCGTATCTTAATCTGCATCATTTCGATTGCTTGTTCACTTTATTAAAACTTTAGATATTCCTCAATACCATAAATATTATATTAATCTTGAATCGACGAATAATCATCTGTATCCAGAGTTATTGTCTCCAGGGATCCTTTGCACTATTTAATGACACCAGTTGACATTAAACCAAATTTGGCAGATTTACTTATATTGTTGACTCCAATACTCTGAAAGATTTCTGACACCGTGTATTGAATTATACCAATGTTTTCATAATTTTTATCAACAATGAATATATCGATCGATGGATATAAGAAATAAATGTATGGGTAATCGATGATATCATAGATGAAGACTAGATATGATTCTATTTTGGATGAGGTTAATGAATATGATATTGCCTGTAGAGAGATAGCCAATAAATTGAGTCTATTGAAGGAACTCTCATTAAAACACGTATCTTCTGTTATTAGGGGCACCTCATCAAAATATCACTTATCAAAAACTCCTAAATTTCGTGATATAATTAAATATTTACCATCTGATAGTAATATACGAAGAAAAATGATGGTAAAGCCTATCAAGACTGCATCTGGTGTACTTGTAATTACAGTAATGGCAAAACCTTATGACTGTCCCCATGGAAGGTGTATCTACTGCCCTGGAGGCAAAGAACTCAATATTCCACTAAGCTATACCGGAAAGGAACCGGTGACAAGATTAGCACAAAAATTTGATTATAATCCAAAAAACCAGATAATCTCTAAATTAGAACAAGAATATTCAAGAGGTCATAATATCTCAAAGATTGAATTAGTAATTGTTGGTGGAACTTTTCCATTTATGTATCAAGATTATCAGAGAAATTTTATGAAAGAATGCTTTGAAGCGTTAAACGGCGTAGAATCTTCCTCTCTTAAGAATGCACAGAAACTGAATGAAACAAGTGATATTCGTTGTGTAGGCCTTACCGTGGAAACGAAGCCAGATTATTGCAAGGAAGTTCATGTCGATTTAATGCTTGAACTAGGTATGACCCGGGTTGAAATAGGTGTTCAAACACTAAGTGAAAAGGTTTACAAGAATATTAACAGGGGTCACACTATTGACGATGTCTATCAATCATTCCAAATTGCAAAGGATGCCGGTTACAAAATTGTAGCTCACATGATGCCTGGTTTACCCGGTTCTAATCCACAAAAGGATCTTGAAGATTTTAAGAAATTATTTGAAGATTCACGTCTAAAACCCGACATGTTAAAAATATATCCGACGTTACTGTTGAAAGATACCGGGTTGGCAAAACTATATGAAAAAGGAATCTACAAGCCGTATCCAGATGAAGTTTTTATAGATTTACTTCTTGAAATTAAAAAAACTGTGCCCCCGTGGATAAGAATCATGAGAATTCAACGTGAAATAGAATCAGAGGATATTCTTTATGGATATAAGAATGGTAATATTAGGCAGATATTGCAACAGAAATTAAAAGAGCAGGGGTTACAATGCAATTGTATAAGATGTCGAGAGGTAGGAATAAAAAAGTTAACCAATTTTAGGGATATTAAAATAATGCCCAAGCGAATAGATTACGATTCATCACAAGGTAAAGAAGTCTTTTTAAGTCTAGAAGATTATGACAATGAGACCTTGTATGGTTTTCTGAGATTAAGGAAATTAGCAAAGCCTCATAGAAAAGAATTGAGAGAAAAAGATGGAAATCCATCAGCAATCGTTCGCGAACTACATGTACTTGGACAGGTAGTAGATATTGGTAACAACAATGATTTCAATTTTAATTCCTCCCAACACAGAGGATATGGCTCAAATTTGTTAGGGATTGCCGAGAATATAGTTAAAAATGAATTTGGACTGGATTCTCTTTCTATAATAAGTGCAATAGGGACCAGACAATATTACAAGAAATTAGGATATAAAGAAAATGGACCGTACGTATCCAAGGAATTGTAATGTTATATGAATAGAGAAGTCATAGGTAGAGGCACTTGGATTGATAAAATTGCATCTACAATTATTACCAGAGAAAAAGACATTGGAAGACCATTGAAATCCGTTTTAGTAGAGAGCGGGCTGGGAGCATCAGGTTTCCCGCATATTGGTAGCCTTGGCGATGCCGTGAGAGCATATGGAGTTTCTCTAGCCATAAAAAACTTGGGATACGATTCAAAGTTAATTGCATATTCTGACGACTTGGATGGATTGAGGAAAATACCAACGGGCCTTCCTGACTGGTTGCGTGATTATATCGGCAAACCCGTTGCCAATATTCCTGATCCGGTAGGTCACTGTCACGATTCATATGGAGATCACATGAGCAGCCAGTTGCTTGATGCTCTAGACAGACTAGACATAAATTACGAATTCCTAAATGCGGCAAAGGTATATGGCAGCGGAATGTTAACACACCAAATACACATAATTTTATCAAATGCAGCCAATCTGGGTAACAAGATCGAGGAGTTCGTGGGTCAATCAAAATATAAAGAAACACTTCCCTACTTTCCAATTTGTGAATCATGTGGAAGGCTATATGTGGCCCACGCTGAAAAATACATAACAGAAGAAAAGAAAATAATCTATATCTGTGACGGAACCAAGTTGGGAAATAACGAAATCAAAGGGTGTGGATATACTGGTGAAGTTCCCATATCAGTGGGCAAAGGAAAACTTGCATGGAAGGTGGAATTTGCTGCAAGATGGAGTGCTCTTAGTATAAAATTTGAGGCTTATGGCAAGGACATAATGGATTCGGTAAGAGTGAATGATTGGGTGTCTGACGTTATTCTGAATTATGCACATCCCTTACATGTGAAATATGAAATGTTTCTCGATAAAGGAGGCAAGAAAATAAGCAAGTCTATAGGAAATGTCCTTACACCTCAAGTATGGTTACGATATGGAACTCCCCACTCTCTTCTATTACTGTTGTTTAAGCGAATAACCGGAACTAGGCAAATAGGTATAGATGATATTGTTACTTTAATGGAAGAATATGATACTTGTGAGGATCTCTATTTTGGTAAAATAGCTGAACAAAATCAAGATAAACTGATTAAAACAAAGGGTTTGTATGACTATATTAATCACTTAAAATCACAAACTAAACCATCACAACATGTTCCCTATATGCTCATTGTGCAGCAAGCATCTTTCTACTCAGGAGCGGATAGAGTAGAAAAAATCTTTGATAGATTGCAGAAATATAAAGTTGCAACTGATTTAACTCCTGATCTTGAACATAAAATTCAATTGGCATGTAACTGGTCTGACGATCACTTATCAACTGAGAAATTTGATCTTAAATTGACTGAAAAGGAAAAAGTGATAATTAGAATGATCCTGGATAAACTTGAAGTTGAAGTAGATTCACAGTCGGAACTTGACCCAGAAAAAATACAGCAATTAATTTATGAAACTTCAAAGCAAAACGAAGAACAACCGAGGAAAATCTTCAAATTGATGTATAGGATGTTAATAAATGCAGATAGTGGACCTAGACTAGGCGGATACATTGCTGACCTCGGCTTGAAGAGAACACGGACTATACTTGACTCATATATATAATAATGGCAGAATAATGATCATATCAAGTTACAATACTGCTAATACGTTCTCTTGGCAAACGTTGGAATGATTGAAATCTTTATGGATCAAAAATAACATCATTTACTCCCAGCTTTGAATGGATTCGCTTTTTATTTAATTCTCAAAACATATAGGCAAGACGTTGATTCTAGTACTTGGAGGTCACATTTAGATTGTCATTTGACTTTAAAAAAATGATCGAACTACTTCTTGAGCAAAAGCCGGATATTAATTTAGAGCAGATAAAAGAACTCATCGAAGAAAAAAAGAGAAAAATAGGTGCCGGTTACTTGACCGATCAAGGAGCTCTGTTTCTTGTTGCAGCTGATTTGGGAGTGTCTTTTGATAACGTTCAACGTACAAAGAGGGGGATTAAAGATCTTTATATCGGAGCAAGAGACCTAGACCTAACTGTACGACTGCTCAGTAGTTATCCCATAAGAGTTTTTACAAAAAAAGATACGAATGCGAGCATTGAAAATAGAACTATCTCTGTTTATGATGCTGGCGGTAGCATAAAAGTAAGACTATGGGATAATCTAACTCACGTAATTGAGGAAAATGGGTTAAAACCGGGGGATTTAATGCAAATAAACAATTGCTACGTAAAAAGTGCCCTCAATGGAAAGCCAATAATAAATATAGGAGAAGGGGGTAATATTTATCCTTCCGAAGGTAATGATGCCAGTATTCCAGACCTAGATAACATCACATCAAATGTTGATAGTATAAGGACTGAAAAAGACAATGCTGTAATATCGGGATTAATAAGCTCAATTCCAAGAATAATAGAATTCTCTGATTCACGAGGGGAAAGAAAAAAATCATTGCAAACAATGCTATCAAATGAATCGGGTGATAGGAAACTAAGGGTTGCTTTGTGGAATGTTGATGAAGATAGTTTACCCAGAATTTTTCAAGTGAATTCTCCAATTAGAATTATTGGGGCCCGTGTCAAGGAAGGTAACCTGCAATATGGTAATGGTGATTTTGAAATCCATGGTGACGAGGGCACAATCATAGAGCTGAGAGATAAACCTCAAGATTATGAAGTTCATTCAATTCGAATAATATCTGAAGCTAGAAGTGATAGCGGTGGTGTCAATTATGTCGGGATAGATAAGAACAAAAACATAATGTATGTCAACCTTGAAGGCATAAAGTCGAATAATTTAAACTTGAATTCCATAATAGATTGCATCCCGAACAGAATATTTGGTAATATGGTATTCCTAAAGGAAGATTCTTATTTAGAAGTAGTAGAAAATAATTCATTCCCTAAGATAGAAGAATGTATTACTAAAATAAAAGACATTCAGACAGTTGGCAACTCCTATATTATAGAATCAATAATATTACAACAACCAAATGCCACACAAGTGAACACAAAGAATGGAGAATTAGTTTCGGTAACCGATACCCTGATAGGGGATGACACGGGGGAAATTAGATTAGTCGGTTGGCGTGATAGCAGCACGGAACTGGATAGCTTGAAAGTTGGTGACAGAATAAGAATCCTGGGTGCCATATTAAATAGTGGTAGAGAAGGGAAGCTAGAATTGACACTAAGAAAGGATTCATCAATTAATACCATTTCGTAGGTACAAATTTAATCTAATACACATGCTTGCAATGAGTTAATATTAAAATTTGGTTTTAAATTTGAGAAATATTATTGATACTAGTATATTCGATTCATAACCTAAAAAGATAAACTGGCATTTTTTCTACAAGAAGAAACAGGGATTTAATGATCCGCTTTTTGAGAATTATTTGTCATTCCAAAATCCTCTTGTTATTACATACTGTCTTTCTGCGTCATAAATACTCCTATACAAGTTTTCATCATCTACATAATTGCGAAGAATCCTAGCTGCCGTTTCAACACCTATCCCATAGCCAGAGAGTACAGTAAGTGCTTTTTTGCCGAAGTTGTTAATCAATGATGCAGTTTTCCAAGCTCTTTCAAATTTGTGATTTTGATCACTGTTAATTTCTGATCCTTTCAATTTATTCAAAATTATCCTTGAAAGCTCGTAGTCAGAAGAAAACGTGGTTGTAATCAATTTCGAGCCACATAATCTACACGAGATGGATCCCATTATTTCTCTAGTTTCAACTAATCTTTCCCACTTGCCACATCGGATACATATAAGTCGATGTTTAGTTTTATCTAACCTCTCCTTTATGAGTTCTAACACACCCTTCTCAATACTTAGTGGCGAAGACGAGGCTTTGGAATGGTGTTCTATAACACTCTGGGCCAAGGGAGAAAAATGGGTTAAATCAAGCCAATGAATTGATGTTTCTTTGTTTCTTATTTTTCCAAGAATGTCTTCTGTACCCTTTACATCGAATTTGTCATGTACTAACTCTCTTAACGATTCCTTACTTATCGGGGTTTTAGAATATCTGTCGTATATGTAACGAGAGAGTCGCTTGTCATACACTGCATTCTTCTCAACTAGTCCAAATTTCTTTGAGACCATCCATACTCTCCAATTTAGGTTATATGTATTGGTTAACGATGCAATCAAGATTGCCTCAACATCAAATTCATCATAAAATATTTTTTCAATATTTGCTCGCGACAGTCTAACCGAAGAGCCTAAAAGAATTCGATAAGGATCCGATTTTGTTTCTACTAAATGTCCAACATATGACGCCAGAATCGTTGAAAAAAGTGACGACAATGTATTGTTGATTTTTGTACCGAAGGTTGAATGGATCACAATAGTATTATTGGTAGCAACACTTTCTATCACGATATTTCTAGAGTCAGGAATTATGGGAATTTTCTCTAAAATGTTCCTAATGTCGGATTCAAATTTAAAATTGCTCTCGCAGAGAACTTTATTTCTAAGCCTACCTACGCCAACAGCAGTTTCATAATCTACTGGGATCATTTCACCTACCCAATGAGGCACATTTATCGGTGAACCATAGATTTGTTCTACATTTACCTGCAATTTATTCTCATCCACGCTTACTATTCGCCATTGGGTCCCCTTTAGGACAAATACATTACCTCTTTCGCCAAACTCACCAATAAATTGTTGATCCAAGTTGCCTATTCTCTTTTTTCTTATTACATCGATAACTTCAAACTTTACTATATTCGGTATCGTTGAAATATTCTCGAAATAATACTTGTATGATTTTATTCTTCTGGTATATGTCTTATTTTTTGGATCATATTTTATAATTCTAAAGTTATCAAGCAAAACTGCACATTGTTCCAAGTCCGAGAAAGGGAGATTTTTAAACGGATTTGATCTTTTTATGATTTGGTAAACTTCCTGAAGGCTGACCGGTCCTAATGTTGATATAGCAAATCCCACCAGATGATGTGTAACCACATCTAATGAATTAGTGTGAGGCTCTTGTACTTCGATTGATCTGTTCTCCATTCTTTTAATTATTGATAAAGATTCGAGCTCATCGTCACCACTATTTATAATTATTAATCCTTTGGCTGATTTAAAATTTACATGTCTGCTTCTTCCAATTCTTTGTACAAGCTTTGAAACCTGCTTTGATGATCCATAGTGGATTACTAATTCTACAGAACCAATATCCAGACCCAACTCTAACGAGGATGTACAAACTACTATGCCTGTCGTGCCTTCCCTCAGTTTAGTTTCTGTTTCTTCACGTGTTTCCCTTGAAAGGGAGCCATGGTGAACTTCTATTGGAATTTCGTTTTGATTTCTTATTGTAGTTCCAATGTATTCTGCTTCATCTCTAGTATTTGTGAATAATAGTACAGACCCACATACCTTGTTATCATTTAGATATTTTAGTACAAATTTGGCTACGTTACTTATTGAACCCTTTAGATACTTCACCTCTATGTCATATTTCCTTATTGTATTATCTACAAGAATGGAACACTTCCTATTTGCCCCACTAATAAAATTCCCCGCATCTTTCAAATTACCAATAGTAGCAGACAACCCTATTCTGACTAAATTATGAGTACTTATCTCCTGCAGACGCTCTAGACTAACAGTTAAATGAGTTCCCCTTTCATTTCCGATTAATTCGTGCACTTCATCTACTATTACCCATCTAAGATGCTTTAGGTATAATTTGAATTTCTCATGCATAAGTATTATCCCGAGCGATTCAGGTGTAGTTATAAGAATGTGAGGGGGTTTATTTACTAATTTCTGTCTGGCTGTTCTCGTCGTATCTCCATGTCTTATTTGAGCTTCAAGATTTCTCTTTTTAGCATAATTCATTATTCTTCTAAGAACGTCATTATTCAGAGCTCTTAAGGGGGTAATATATAATACAACAATCGCATTGCCCTCCGTAAAATCAGGGTTCTTATCTCGCTCAATTTCAAGAAGTGAAAATATTGGAATTATAGAAGCTTCTGTTTTTCCTGATCCTGTGGGAGCAACGAGGAGGCAGTTTCTCTTTCGAGAAATTACCGGAATTGACATACTTTGTATCTTTGTCAGAGTCTGAAATCCTTCATCTCTGAAGGAGGCTTTGATCTGTTCATCAATAACAGTCATTCAGCTTCTCGATTTTTCACTATCTGGATTTTGACTTGTTTTAACCCTCAATTTTTCATATAATATTGTTGCAAAGAGACCTGCAACAAATAACCCAACTGCTATCTGAACCAATATATCAAAATTCAATGATAACCATTCTAAACATACATTTCTCATTTATAAATCGATTGAAATAAAGGAACAAATTGTACTCAATTATGAATTGTATTTGCTAAAATCAAACAAAGGAGAATATCCATTTTTTTAACTTGGTAAACATATTGCATCAGGTTTACCCTCAAGTTTTTATTTCCTTCTCCAAGGTACCATACCACCTTCTTATAACATAAAGTAGATATCCGCTGAATGTTGTTTACTATTGATAAACAAGTCATCCATATATCTCCCATTACATTATGGACATCCTCCTCAATACCTCCTACAACGGATGAAAAAACTTGCTTCGTCTATATCAAAAATTCTTATTGAGGAACAAGGCACTAGCGAATTTCTAAAGAGAGTAGCAGACCCATTATGGTTTCAATCGTTTGGATGTGTATTAGGATTTGATTGGCACTCCTCCGGACTAACTACCGTGGTCACTGGAGTACTCAAACATTGTATTGACCCACAATATCACGGAATCATGATCGCTGGCGGCAAAGGAAAAAAATCATCGTCACAAAGGAGCGAAATACCAAAATTAGCCCAATACTCCAATATGCCGCATAAAAAAATATCTGATCTTCTATACGCGAGCAAAATTTCTGCAAAAATAGACAACACAGCAATTCAAGATGGATACGCTCTTTATCATCATGCTATTTTTTTTGATGAGGAAGGAAATTGGACTGTAGTTCAACAGGGAATGAATTCTGACATTAAGATGGCTAGACGATATCACTGGATTTCTGAAAAAGCGGCAAGTTCATTTGTTTCTGAACCTCACTCTGGTATAATATGTAATAAAGCCCATCAAAGGGTACTTGATATGACAGCTTCTGAGTCTATAGAAACGCAAAAAACATCATTGGATTTTATACGAGGGAATCCACAAAATCTAATCTCTTCGATTAAGAAATTAAATTTAGGCAGAAACCCAACATTAGACGATTGGATATCAAGTAACAAAGAGAAGGAAAATAAAATTAAATTAACAGATAGTTTTGAAATGCCAAGACATCTTAACTGGAAGATTATCAACAAAGCCTATGATATTCAACCAAAAAATTACGAAGAATTCGTTTATATCGAAGGAGTCGGCCCGTCTTTAGTAAGGGCACTATCACTCGTATCTCAACTAATTTACGGGACTAGCGCCTCTTGGAAAGATCCAGTGCGATATAGTTTTGCTCATGGAGGTAAAGATGGAGTTCCATATCCGGTGGACAGAAATACATTTGACAGGTCAATCCGGTTTTTAAGAGATGCCATTGAAAGAGGAGAAATCTCTCGAGAAGAAAAAGTAACTGCTCTGAAGAAATTATCTACAAATCTACGAATAATACTACCATCATATGTTGAATGAATTTAGAATATTCATAGCGTGAGTAGTGCCAGGCAACTTTTTAAATAATAGCATTCAATATTTAAGTCCGAAAACCTTATGCAATACATCAATTGAATTTTTATAATGAAATTATAAAAATAAGCAAGATAGTTTTACTTTGGTCAAGAGCGATAAGAATAAAGTTTTTGCTTGCGTCGGTTATCGCTGTAACTAACGGAATTGTCATTAGTTATTGGAAGACTGGTTATATTGACATTGGCTACGCGGTGCTAACATATATTGGAATAATGTGTTTGCACATCAGCGTTGACCTGTTAAATGATTATTCAGATTTTAAGAGGGGAATTGATACAAATACAAAGAGAACAAAATTTAGTGGTGGAACAGGAGTCATTCCCGAAAATCTCATAAGTTCCAGGCTAATTTATTGCGTTGGGATTATATTTCTGATATTAGGGGGTTTGATAGGATTATATTTTGTTACTATTAAAGGTATTATTATATTAGTTTTATTAATCTTTGCAATTATTTCTATTTATTTTTATTCTACAAACATAGTAAATGCTGGGCTAGGAGAGCTTTTTGTGGCTATTAAGGGTTGCATGATTGTCTTGGGATCATATTATATTCAAAGCGATTCTATTGAATTAACATCTGTCTATGTTGGAATAATTATTGGACTTCTTTCATCCGTGGTACTCCTAGTTACTTCGTTCCCTGATTATGACGCAGATAAAAAAAGTGGAAGACGAACTTTGGTTATAGTCATTGGCAAAGAAAATTCAATTAAACTTCTAATTATTATAATCGGAGTAACCTATGCAATGATCATTGGCGGGTCTATTTTTAACGTCTTACCCATTTTTTCAACTATTGGGATTTCGTCCGCACCATTCGCAGTTAAGGCAGTCCGCAAGTTGAGGAGATTTCATGATACCGGCGAGTTAGTTTCAAGTATGGCCAATTCAATCATCTATTCGAGAGTCTGTGGAATACTATTAGCAGTAAGCTTCATAGTCTAATGGTGTACTTTAATGAAATTATGTTGTTTGGTTAATCGTTACCCGAATCGGATATCCATTAATATTTTGCGTGGTTGTTGTGACATATGAATGTACTAAATGAATCCATCATTAAAGCAAGACTTTCAAAATTACTTAAGACTAGAAAAATGGGGAAATCTATTTATGTTTTTAATGAATTGGATTCAACTCAGGACTATGCTAACTCATTACCAAAGAATGAATCATTTCATGGAACAATAGTAATAGCTAGGAAGCAAAATATTGGTAAAGGTAGGATGGGTAGGAACTGGATTTCACCTGAGGGTGGCCTATGGATGTCCATAATTTTAATTCCTGATTTTAGCGTAGACAACATCATTTTTACGCAGTTTATAGGTGCACTAGCAGTAGCGGATGCAATATTTGAAAATACAAAAATTTGCTGTAAACTAATGTGGCCCAATGACGTGTTAATAAATGAAAAAAAAGTATGTGGAATATTGATAGATGTTCACGTTGAAAATGAAACTAAAAAAATAGTGATGGGAATAGGATTGAATGCAAATATTGCGAGTTCTTTGATCAATGATTATCTAACCTCACACGACTTAAAAGCTACTACCATCAAAGAGGAATATGGTAATGAAGTAGATTTATTATTTTTAGTAAAATCAATCCTGGAAAGAATTGAATATTATTATGATAATTTTATCAGTTGTGGAAATACTTCAGAGATTATAGACAGATGGAAGGAAAAATCTGATATGTTAGGAAAAAAAGCAACAGTTCACGACGGAAATCAGATGATTGTAGGCCATATTTTTGATATCGACCAAACTGGAGCTTTGTTGATGAAATTAAGTGACACTTCGATAAAGAAAATAACCTATTACGATAACGTCACATTACATTGAAGGTTGTTCGAAAAACTGATGACTTATTTGAGATTACGTGATATGCTAATTTCCCTCTTTTAACGTCATTTCATTTTCCGATCCTTCACCCTCTATAAATTTATCACAACTGCAAGCATCCAATTCTGTAATGTGATAGACGCATCTTCCGTTGCGATGTGTATCCACCCAGTGCCAGCTTACATGGTGACCACATACACAATTTTTCATTCTTTCAGAATCTTAAATGAGTTTCTTATCCAACTTGGTCAGCTTTGTTAGTCCTTTTGGGCTATTATTATCACTCAATTAAGACGTTGGATGCAGACAGTATTGATGAAGAACACCTAAGCATTATTCAAGTAGGAATTAATATTCTATTACTAAATAGTCATCAATCGATTTATTTAACTAAAAAATGTATAATGGACTCAACTAAAATAATCATTATCGGAGCGTATACTACACTAGTCCAAGTGGTATACACTAGTCACGCTTAAGTTCCATATTTGATTTACAAATTTTCTGAATGACTCCCAAATAGAATTATAAAAATTAGTTAAGAATGTTGAATTGATTCCCTTAAATTTGGATGAAAAGTATGAATACAGTTTAGAATCAGATAAGGGACTTGAAATTAAATTTTCAAAATTTTAACTCATAATTTATTGAGCCGCTTTTTATGAAGTCAAAACCCAGCAACTGGTGGGGCTTGGTTGTTTCTTGTTCATTCAACGGACTTGCCATAAATCCCATAAGTTGCTATATTAATTATCTGTTATAAATATAGGGATCGCAATTCTAAATGGGTTATAATGCATGATTACCTGAATCGGTTCCTAATAACAGTAATATACATTAATATTCATTCATTTATTACGGTACCATTGTGGACTCATTGTTAATTGCTATGGTAACGTTAGTATGTGGAATGATCTTGTCACACATCCTGGCCGCTTCACCTGTAGTATTTAGATATTCTGTCTTGAAAAATTACATACATTCTTCTCTGCTTTCAAATCTGGCATGCCAAGCATCCACCGAATGTGAGACTGTTAACGCAGATATTAGTCAAGGTGTTCCTATCATGAGAAAGGTAAGAAGAATTGTTAAATTAAAGTGCGTCACTTTCAAAGGAATATTTAACATGTGTAAATTAACCTTTTTCGAATACAAGATGATAATTTTTTGGAAATTTTCCTTACCAGCTGAGTATTCGATAGTAAAGTAACGTTGAGAGAATTCCGCTTATTGCAAGGGCAGCGCAACCTCCTATTATTAAAAACAATGTTCCCTTTCTCATCAGGAGATGGAATTAAAAGTTGCTAATAAATACCCTTCTAATTTCAGATTTGATTTAGAATTAATCAATAAAACTAAAAATAAAAAAATAAAGGGTTCAAGTCCATTATTGCGTATTTCCCTCTTGTCTAAGGGAACCTCTCTGCAATCAGCGACGGATTGTTCAATGTATCCTTTCTTAGCGCGCAGTTTGATTTCTTATTAGGTCTTCAGCATGCATTTTTAATAGATCAGACACAATTTCTACACCAAGAGTATACTTTAGAGTTTCACGTTCGTCCATTGTTTGTATCTTGTCGGCTATGGCTGCAAGCAGTGGGTGATTTGACCTTATCTCATCTCTTATCTGTTGTGCGCTTTCATGCTCTGGCACTACATGTAGTATAGCGGTTTTCTGCACCGGTACCACTGACATGTTAGCTCCCGCTGTCAAATTGGCTCCGCCCTGCGCGAATGCTGTCATGGATGTGAAAGAGAATACTGCTAACAAGAACATCGCTGTTGCTGTAATTATTGTGGTATATCTTTTCCTTAGTGAAATAGAAGAGATACAAGTTTAAAGACTTTATCTAGATTTTAAAAAGATCACTATAGATCACAATTTTTAATGTAGTATACTCTTTTATCTTCCATTGAATGACATGAATTACTATCCTTTTTTCCGCTCGGGGAGGACTCGAATGACAGTCGCCTAAACATGAGCCTCTCCAAGCAAGTCTAACTATTTGATGATTTGTTGAACATAAAGTGATAAGCATCACAAGCAACCAAATTTCATCAATATGGGCCTTGATAGTTTGCTGTAAAAATAACGAGTAAGATTTCAGTGAATCAGGACTAAAATCTTTGAAATCATAGTCAGGATCACTAAAGATAGATTTGATGTCTTGCTATTGATTGCTCAAAAGTCGCGATAAACCTTAAATGAATACAAATCTTCTGATCTTCGTGTTTGATGGCAAAAATTGGCTTAAGGAAACAATAGTATTGATTGCGTTGATGACAATTGTATCGGTGCTCGTTAGCATGTTCATTCCCTTTCCTCTCTCTTATCCTATTACGATTGTAGTAATTATCTTAATTGTTTGGTTTATTCGTAGAAGAACTAGCCATGTGGCCTATTCCTCTAAGGGCTAGGCAAATTACTTCTAAAGAGATCATTGATTTTCACATACGGGTGGAAATACCCGAATTGTCAAATTGTATTCTACCCCTACTAATATCGATACTTAACTAGGAATTAATTCTGTACAAAACTGTAGAACCATCAATAAACGATCCTCACGAAGATTTTGGGGTATTAAATATACTCCAGAATTTCACAAGTATCAATTATATCTGGAGCTATGCGCTCTATTCAATAATAGTTCTATTTACTTGCATGTTATATATTAGTTCAGGATTGGGCTCTTAACTGTCCCATCAACGAGATAATATCTACGATATTCCAACGTTCTGTTACTTTTTCATTACGAAAAGAAAATATTGTCATACCATTGACTTTGAATTGTTTATCGGTTGCCTGGATGTCCAGAAATTCGCCTTTGTGTGTGCCAGTTAGGTAGTATCTGCCTGCAACTTTATTTCCTTCAATAATGAGGTCTTCAAAGATAATTCTTATGTCAGGGAACGCACGCCAAAGTGAGTAAATGAATTCCTTAAACCCTTCCTTGTTGGTCGGTAGATTCGGAGGAAAACCATGAATTATTAAAGAATCATCATAAAATTCAAAATATGATAATTCCCTTGTCTGAGGATCATTAAACGTGTCTGCCAATCGTCTTACTACTTCTTCCAAGGGCTTGCCTTCGGACATTCTGGTAACATGGATGGCTAGATTAATAAATTTTATTTATCACAACCTTTAGATGAAATCATTCAAACATATTGATCATGTATAAGAAATAATACGACCTAAATTGGATATATAAAATAGATGGCTATTTTAGAATCCAGTCTCCGCCATATCGGTACTCTCAACTTTGTAAGGGGCTATTGAGATCTGTAAAAATCAAGTTGCTTCCTGAGTGTGGTCGAAAATAAAAAAAAGTGGGAGGAGCATCTCACGATTCAACTTTGTCTCCTATCTATCTGCATTACGTGCTAGCTTTTGGCAGCACCAATATCTGGCCCACCATGTTTGGCAAATGCACGTGGCAAATGTATGTTATGGAGCCTGGTTTGTCCGCTACAAATGATACAGTGTGTATTTGTCCTCTCATGAGTTGGAAGGTATCTACTCCCTCAACGGTAATCATATGATGTGCTCCTTGTACTCCTATGAAGTGTAGAGTAACTTTATCTCCTTGGTTGACAACTATTTGGTCCGGAGAGAATGTGAACGATCTGAAGTCCCAAGCTCCAACCGTATTCGGTTCAGTTATTCTGAAACCTCCTCCCATAGGGATAGTTGAATTTACCGGAGGCTGTTCAGCTGGGTGCAGTGGAGTATTCTGAGGACATGTGTCACATTTCACACCGGGATGTACGTTTGTGTTTCCATCAATGTGAACTGTATCTATCCAGAATTCCTTATTTGTTGATTGATTTGGAGTGACCGTCTTAAAGGCCGTTGCTGCATTTGTCGTTGGAGATGCACTTGCTGAACTTGCATTTGTCGCAGAGTTATTTTCTGCAAATGTCTTCTGTAGAGTTTGGCTGCTAATTCCTGTGACTACAGAGCTCGCTGATATTGCAGCCATGATGGCTACTGCTATCAGCCATGTTTGTCTTGATTTGGGTTTTTTGTGATTCATTTTCGTACTGTCTACTTATTTTGCTTTTTAATATAAAGGGCCAGACAAATCTGAATCTCGGATATCAGATTTGGATATTGTAGATCCATTTTTAAGGTTCAGTGCATATCTTACATAAATTCAATTGAAAAGGAATAAGGTAACTGGAAGTTGATACAAATCACATATCATTTTATTGATGCGATCTTTTATTTTGCGGCCTTCGCAGTTCCAATTTACTTTATTGCGAAGTCAAGACATATCAAAAGATTGGAAGCGATCTTCTTTTAAAATTGATGATTCTGTTAGCTAGTTTTATGGTAATTCAATTCATCTATCATGTGGCCGGTATGTTTGATTTAATGATACTCTCTAAAGGAATTCATGAACCATTGTCCGCAATGGCCATGGCAATGTTTGCAATATACTATTTCTTTTCAATAAAAAAGATCAAAATGGGAGAAAAAGAGGAGAGGGCTAGTGAATAATTTGATAATAGATTTTAGTGCCGAAACCATTCCATATATGTCTATTATAACATCGTTCCTTTTTATAATATCATTGATTTTCTTTGGATGGTCATCAGTTAAATCCCGGAGCATAAGAAACTTTCAATTTTTAATCTCACTTTTCATAGGACTATACATAATAGGTGAACTATTTGAAATCAAAGAAATCAGCACATTTTTGAATTTGCCAAACGGATTAGGATCACAGATACATGCTTGTGCAACAATTTTTGTCACCATTGTCATATGGATGCGATTATATAATTCTCAAAAAAGTGTCAAAAGTCTAGAGCCCACGCCGCCAGAAAGCATCTAGCGTAGAAATGTATCCTTATTCTATTGATTAAAATTATTCGAAAGATAAAAAATTTTTCATTACTTTTTTTAGAGCATTAACATTTTCTTCCGCTTCCACAGAAACGGTACCGTCTTCTTCATATTTGACTGCAATTGAACGAAGTGTAGAGCGTACCAGGCTGGATTTTTTACCATCCGGTGTAATTTCAAATCTGTCCACCACAAGCAGCGATTGGTTTAGTAACCATTTGGTCTTTCTGTATGCAGTAGTATATGCAATATTTCGCTCAATCATGATGGACCTTAAGGATTTTGATTCATCGGTAACCGAATTCATTATCTTCATCATATCCTCATCAGCCAGAGCGATGGTTATTGCTTTTTTTATCTTTTGATTCGAAATTATCATTATTTTCTCGAGTTTAGTATAATTCCGTGCTGATCTAATTATTCATTATGGATTGTAGTCTATCTGGCTTGCCCTACTAATGAATTGTAGTACAATATTACAAAGATAGCGGTTGTATGGGTAATGGACACTTATTTATTGCCTCCCGCAAAGTTCTTGATCGAAAAGGTCATTACTGCCAAGGTAATTTTTTATGCATCAAGACAGCTCTCTAGGAAATAACCGTTGTGAATTATAATAGGAAAGTCCTTGGACGTCGGAAGAATCTATTTTCTTAATGCATGTTTTAATTGTACTATCTATGACCATTTAATTTAATTTTATTTTACAAACTTGAACGTCTTTATCATTTGTTCAAATTGTGGCAAATATTTCTGAAAATCTTTTGTGTTAGCAATGTATTCTAAATAATATGGAACTTTGTCATGTAAAACTAAATATGCCACGTAATTTAGATTCTTGAGTTTGTTTAGTCCATTACCATCAATCCTGATTGCCTTTTCATTACCAACTATAGTATTTTGCTGTGATGTCAAATTTATTCCAGGTATTATAGAATTAATTCTATACTTCGCATAATCATCTAATGTGGAATTTTTGTTTGGATAATCTGTATCCAGCCTTAAAGTTGAATATGCTCCGCCATTAAACATTTTACCATACGGTGAATCGTTGTTCTCGTTCACAACAAGGGCCTTGGCAAAATCTGCAGGTGCTAACGCTACAAGATTAACAGATCCATTACCATGCGATTCCCCCATTGACATTCCCATCTTTGAATGTTCAGCATATGTCCAGTTATTAGGGATAATTATTGAAAAATAGGTATTGTTTACATTTGTTATAGCATTGACGTTTAAATTAAATTGAGATGATGATACTATTATACTCATGAAGATAATTAATATGCCTGTCAAAATCAAAGATAGTCTCATTTCATATAAGGTTATTTTTGGTCACTTATAAAGTCATGTCTAATAAGTTGAGATCGGAAATGACTAACTTTCATATGTTACCAAACTATAGAAAAACTGTGTGAAAATCTTCGTTAAGGGAATCAAGTAGCTTCATATCTCTCTCATCAATATGGAAGTCAAATACCTTGCTATTCTCTTTGATTCTGTTTTCATGTGTAGATTTCGGAATTACAACAAGATTATGCTGTAAGCTCCACCGGATTAAAATCTGAGCAGATGTTTTGCTATATTTCTCTTCTAAGGCTATTAAGGATGGATGATTGAGCTTATTTCCTCTAGTTAATGGACTATAAGCTTCGAGCTGAATACTGTTATCATTACAGAATTGTAAAAGCTGCTCTTGAAATAGAAATGGATGAAATTCAACTTGATTAACTGATGGCGCAACATCAAAATTTTCTAGTATTTCTTGCAACTGGAAAACGTCATAATTACTTACCCCGATAGCCCTCGCTTTCCCAGATCTCAGTAGTTGGATCATAGCCTTCCAAGTGTCTTTGCCCATTCCTTCGACGGGCCAATGGATCAAGTACAGATCAATATATGGGAGTCCTAGACGTCTTAGACTTCTTTCACATGCCCTAAGGGTAGTGTCATATCCTTGATCCGTATTCCAGACCTTTGTGGTAATGAAGATCTCCTCCCTTGGTATCTCGCATTCTTGAACTACCTTACCTACATCTCCCTCATTCCCGTAAAGCGAAGCTGTATCGATATGTCTATAGCCGACATTCAATGCATATCTAACTGACCGCAATGTTTTTTCTCCAATTGGCGACTGGTAAACCCCTAGGCCCAGACGGGGCATCTCTACTCCATTGTTCAATATTGCTCGAGAATGTAAGCTCAATTGCACAAAGGAAGGAGTGAACAGAAACTCACTTAATTCTATCGGTAGGCCTACTTTATTATTGAGAGTTTAATCATACCCACTAATCATGCCAAAGAAACAGGATTGACGTGAAACCATCATCCATAAGGCTTTAAGTTTATTATATTTTGCTGGTTACACGATAGTTGTACAACTTATGGAAATATTTCACCCTTCACTCTTCCTTGCGATGTTTCCATATCTATTTCTAGGGAGCTTTCCAGTACTCGGATTGATATTGATTACGAAATGGATAGCCAATGACACAAAGAAAAATAGGACAAGATCTACAAGTCCAGAGGTATGTGACGTGCCCACAATTGTTCATTCTGAAATACCAACAGATGATATTGAGAGGCCAAAAAAAATTCTATAGTAAGGTGTTTGGTAGTTATCCATGTCCTTCAATATGTTGAAACCTCGATGATTGTCAAAAATTTGGTTCAATCTAAATATCTGTTTCCAATGATGACTTCTATGAAATCATCGTAAAAATTTAATACTTAATTAAAAACCTGTTGTTAATTAGTT
>Ga0207647_10001261_pt1 | contig 19474 bp, 13 predicted proteins | sample KBSCornC2_FD_184295 | JGI IMG/M metagenome (GOLD analysis project Ga0207647, IMG submission 184295) | Corn rhizosphere microbial communities from Kellogg Biological Station, Michigan, USA - C2 (SPAdes) (version 2) | ecosystem: Host-associated > Plants > Roots > Rhizosphere ... | reverse complement strand
GAAGGAGACCGTGGCTTCCAAAGCCGTCGCACAGAATGGTTTCGTCTTCCTGAGCCCAGCCGCCGCAAGCGGGATATTGGTGCAGCCGTCACGACCGGCGACTGAATGTGAGGTTGATCGTGCTCGGCAACGAGCCGCGTCTTGTCGAAGGGCTCAGACCTCGGATACGCACTCCTAAGCCCCAACCTCCCGCAATCTAAATATGTGCGGCGATCTCGCCGCGATGGTCATTTCCTATACTGAATCGCGTCACGCCGCCTTTGGGCGGCTACTTGTCGATTGCCTGGTGGGCTTAAAAGCCGTGGCGACGGATAGGCCGCCGGCATCCGTCCCCACTTTCACGCCATGTGGGCTAATGCAGCCATTAGATTTGCCGCATTGTATCTCTGCCAAGCCACCCCTGTACTGGACCTTCATAAAAAGCCCAACGCTCCGGGAATGCCGAGGCCGACCTGAAACGGTGTAGGCGATTGAAACAAGGGGGTTAACATGTCGTTCGTGAAAAATTCTGCGAAGTCGGCTTGGATGGGTGGGGCCGCGCTCACGATCGGATTTGCCACACTCCCGGCATCTGCAAACGCTCAGATGCTGCCTGCCGATCAGGACGCGGGGCTTCAGGGGCCTGATGCCGCGTCGGCCCCCGCGAACAAGACGCAATCGGGGACTGCCGACGGAACCATAGTGGTGACCGCTTCGCGCATCGATCGCGCGTTTTTGGCGCCAACGCCCACCGTCTCCGTTTCGGCTGAGCAATTGAGTATCGGCGCCCCGAGCAACGTTGCGGACGCGCTCAGCGATCTGCCGCAGTTTCGCCTGACAGGCGGCCCTCAGGTCACGAGCACGAACTTCAACGCCGGATCAGCGCCGGTCGATCTACGTGGCCTGGGCATCAACCGCACCCTCGTTCTTTTGAACGGAAGGCGGATTTCCAGTGACAATGATCTGAATACGATCCCGCCAATCCTGATCAAAAGCGTTGATATCGTGACCGGAGGTGCCTCCGCCGCTTGGGGTTCCGGCGCGGTGGCTGGCGTCGTCAACCTCTCAATCGACGGTGAATTGACCGGGTTCAAGGCCGACTTCGGCGCTGGGGTGTCATCGCGCGGAGACAATGGCACGCGCCATCTTCAGGCCGCTTACGGTCAAGGGTTCGCGGGCGACCGCGGTCACTTCGTCATCGGAGGCGATTTCTTTGACAGTGACGGAATCGCGCCGCGCACTGCGCGGGCGAATGCGGGCAGGTGGGCATCTGTCTCGAACGGCGCGGGCGCCTTCATGCTATCGCCCAATGTGGGCCTTGCAAACGCGGCGCTCGGAGGACTGATCTTTTCGGGACCGCTGAAAGGGCAAGCTTTCAACCCCGATGGTTCGCTTCGAGCGTTCAGCTCGACAGGCACCGTCATCGGAACAAGCCTCATCAGTTCTGCCGCCTCCAGCTTCGACGACGTCTCGCCGCTTGTTGCGCCTACTCGCCATTACAGCGTACTGGCGCGCCTGTCCTATGATCTGACCCCGGATTTGAAAGTGACCGGGGAAATAAGACATTCTCGCTTCTATAACTCGTACGACGCCTTTCCCGACAACAGTTTGGGACTGACGATCAGTACGAGCAACGCCTATCTCCCTAGCGCAGTGCGGTCGCAACTCGTCGCTGCCGGCGTCACGTCGTTTACCTTCGGAAGGGTCAATAGCGACTTCGCGCTCGAACATTTCCGAGTAAGCCGCCCTGTCACGCAAGGGACCGTGGCGCTCGATGGAGAGCTGGGTTCGCGCTGGCGTTACAGCGCTTATTACAGTCACGGCGTGGCCGTGAACGATTTCGCCATCTCGAACCAGATTATAAAGCAGAATTTCGCTCAGGCGGTCGATGCCGTCATCGGTCCCAATGGCCAGCCGGTCTGCCGCGTGGCCCTCACCAACACTGCATCGACCTGCGTTCCGATCAACCTGTTCGGAAACGGCAACGTCTCGGCTGCCGCACAGGCCTATGTAACCGGCACGCCAACGCTTCACGCGCGCCAGACGCTCGATGTCGGCGGCGCCAGCTTCAGAGGCGAGCCATTGACCTTGCCGGCGGGCGACGTTTCCGTTGCGCTCGGGATCGACGCGCGGCGCGAGGGCATCAACCAATCGGCGGACGCGCTTTCGCGCGCATCCGCATTCACCGGCAATAACGCGGCACCGCTCGTTGGCCACTACACCGTCAAGGAAGCTTTCGGCGAGGTTCTTATTCCAGTGATAAAGGATGTGCCCCTCTTGGAGCATCTCGAAGTCAATGCCGCCGCCCGCCTGAGCGACTACAGTACTACGGGTTCGATATGGTCGTGGAAAATCGGCGCGACCGATAAGCTATTCAAAGGGCTCAGAGCGCGGTTTACTCTATCTCGCGACATACGATCGGCCAATCTGACGGAGCTTTTCACCGTAAGAACCCAAGGTCTGACCAGCGTGAGCGATCCAGTGACAGGCAGAACATTCACCAACATACCGATTAACAATGGCGGAAATCCCAACCTTCAGCCGGAAACGTCTAAGACGATGACGGCCGGACTGATCTGGTCGCCCACCTTTATCCCGAGGCTCATATTTTCCGTCGACTATTATAATATCAAGATCGACAACGTCATCGTTCAACCGCTCGCACAGGATATCGTAACGCGTTGCGCCACAACCAGCGCCCCTGTCTGCGCCGGCATAACGCGAGATGCCTCCCAGAATATTACGCAGATAAACACCACATTTTCCAACTTTCAGAAATACAAGAATGATGGTGTCGATGCCGATATAACCTATTCCCTTCCGGAGGATCGATTCGGCGGGCGCCTGATATTTCGTGGTATTATAAGCTGGGTAAACAGCCTGACCATCAGCAACGGACTGACCACCGTCGACTACGTCAAGTCGCAAAATGCTGCTTTCAGTTTCGGCGTTCCGAAGACACGCGTGACGGCCAATATCTTATATGACGGCGCTGCGTTCGGTGGCTATGCCAGGCTCAGATATATCTCTGCCGGCAATACGAACAACGCGGTCAACAATGTCAATGGGCACATTCCGGCGTTTGCCTACATAGACGTGGGCGCAAAGGCGAAGGTTCGCATCGGTGGCGAAGACAGATTCGAATTATATTTCGATGTTACCAACCTCCTCGACAAGGACCCGCCGCCAGCGTCCAACTTTTCGCCGTTCTATGATGTGGTCGGGCGTTACCTTTCCGCGGGCGTAAGGCTGAGGCTGTGACATTCACATTGAATGCACGATCCATCACGCCAAGGTAGGTAGACTTGAGCCGCACTACCCGAGCGCAGGAATTCAGCTGCTGCTGTGCTCTTAAGTTTAGGCCGGTGACGAAATCATGGCCAAGGCGGCATCCTGCGTTGCCTTCATCTCGTCGCGTAGCCAGTGCGCCAGCTTGCGGACGGGCGAGCGGGCGTCGCCAGGGCGGAGCGCAAAGGCTCTATAGATTCCTCCCGGAGCCGGCTCGGCCTTGCCATGGGTCATGGCCACCAATTGCTTCGTCTGCAAATGACGATTGACCAGCACGGCCCGCGCCATCGCGACGCCTTGGCCGCACAGTGCCGCCTGATAGGCGAGATGGGCAACATTGAACTCACGGTCGGCGAGTGCCGCCGGAAGGGACAGGGTGGCATGAGAAAGCCAGCGCTCCCACTCGAAGTGGGCCGGGCCTCCGGGCCAGGGAACGCAATCATGCAGCCGCGTTATCTCTGTAGGGTTGGCTTCTGTCATCGTGGCGTAGTCCGGAGAGCAGACGGGGAATATGAGCTCCTGCAAAGACCAAAGTTCATTCATTTTTCCACGCGCCTCGGACTGATATTGAATAGCCAAGTCGACGTGCTCGTCTTCAAAAAACTCCAATGTCGGGCTAAGGGTTTCGGAGCGAATTAAAAGCTGAATACCTGGGCAAAGTTTGTAGAAATTGTCCAGCCTGGGTATGAGCCATTCGGTAGCGATCGTTGGACTGCAACTTACGATCAGTGAGGTTCTGTGCGCGCGATCGAACCTTGCAAGCGCCGCCCGCAATATTTCCGACACGTCATCCATGGCGCCGAGCAGGGTCTCCCCCGCGTCGGTCAATCGCAACCTGCCACTCTTCCGCGAGAACAACGGCGTGCCGAGCCGAGCTTCCAACCGGAGGACACGTTGGCTGACTGCGCCTTGGGTGACGTGCAAGCGCCCGGCCGCCGCGGTAATGGATTCATGCGTTGCAGCAGCACGAAAAATCCAAAGGTCGGCAAGAAGCTGCGCGTCCAGTCTGCTTGGCCAATAGTTTTCGTCGGGTGCGTCTGACATGTCCCCATTTTAAGATCGCGCTTTCTCCAGCGCAATCGAGCAAGCGGTCGCTAATATGGCATGAGTTTTCCTTCATTGCCGAGTTGTTGCGAAAACGATTGGTATTGCCTGGCCTTTGGTCGCTGGTGGGATCGGGAGAGAGCGATAGCCTGATGGTACGGGAACGAAAAAGCAGGTTTGCGGCGCTGACAGCGGCCCTGGCAATCTTTTCCACGCAGCCGGCAATGAGCTCGCCGCCTGCTGCGCCAGAAATCATTTCCGGAGCCGACGCGACGATCTCCGCTCCATCCGACTGGAGAGAGGCGTCTGGCCCGGGCGGGCAGTTTCTCACCGCTCCGGAAGGCGATGCAGAGCTTCGGATCTTGAGGGGCGTCCGAGGAGCCACGCCCGCCGATGTGGTGCGCGCCGCTTTGGCTTCAGAACCCGGCGGGGCCCCATGGCCGATCCGTCTGACGACGGTCTTGCCGGCACGCAACGGCTGGGACGACGTCGTCCTGGTCGACTTCGATCTTCCGCCGGCAGAACATCGATCGGCGCAGGCCCGTCTGTTCAGGAAGGATCAGCGATGGACGGTCCTTCTCGTCTCGGGAAACGGAGCGACGCTGGAAAAGCGTATGGCCGCGGTGAACCTCGTCATCGCGAGCCTCCGTCCAGCAGGCTACGTACCTGAGAGCTTTGCCGGGCGCGCGGCTCACCGAATGGATCCTGGCCGTGTCCGGGCGCTGTTGGAATTCACGACGGCGGCTGCACGGGAACTGGGCATTCCCGGCATCGGGCTGGCCCTGATCGATCATGGCGATGTGATCTACGAGGGCGGGATTGGCGTGCGAAGAATAGGCGGTTCTGCCTTTGTCGATGCCCATACCCGTTTCATGATCGCCTCCAATACCAAGGGGATGACGACACTACTGCTCGCGCGGTTGGTCAGTGAAGGCCGCATCCGTTGGGATGAACCCGTCGCCGATATCCTTCCCTCGTTCCAGCTGGGCGACCCGGATACGACAAAGCATGTTCTCGTCCGGCACCTAGTTTGCGCCTGTACCGGTCTGCCGCGCAAGGACTTCCAGTGGCTGCTGAACTCGAGGCCCGGAGATAGCGCGCAGTCGACATTCGCTCAGCTTGCCCGGACGCAGCCGACCACCGGGTTTGGCCAGGTCTATCAGTACAACAATCTGCTGGCTGCGGCGGCCGGCTATGTCGCGGGTCACGTCCTGTATCCTCGCCTCAAGTTTGGTGCAGCCTATGACCGGGCGATGCAGCGCGAGATCTTCGAACCTCTCGGAATGACCGAGACCGGCTTTGAGATGCCGGCGCCGCGAACCGCAAACGTCGCCAGCCCGCACGGCTTCTCCGTGGACGGTGAAACGGAAATTAGGAGCATGGCGCCCGCCAGCTCGATCAGGCCGTTCCGGCCCGCTGGAGGGGCATGGTCGACCGCGCACGACATGATCAAATATGTCGGCAATGAGCTCGCAGAAGGGGTTCTTCCAGGCGGCCGGGCACTTCTGGACAGGCAGGATCTCCTGGCGCGCAGAGCGCGGGGTGTGCAGGTAAGCCAGGATATCTGGTACGGCCTCGGCCTGCGCGAGGATGCCACCTCGGGCGTCAGCGTGTTTCGTCACGGCGGTAGCCTCGAGGGCTACAAGAGCGATGTCTACATCATCCCGTCCGCCGGCGTCGGCGCGGTGCTGCTCACCAATGCCGATACGGGGCAACTGCTGCTTGAGCCATTCAAGCGGCGACTGCTCGAGTTGCTGTTTGATGGGCGTCCGGAAGCGAGCGAGGACCTGAAAGCCGCTGCCGATCAATGGCGCGCCCAGCTCTTGGCGCTGCGTGCCCAGCTCGAACTGCCGCCGCCGGGCGCGCAAAGCGCCTTGCTAGCCGATCGATATGAAAATGCCGATCTTGGTCGGATCATCGTCAGGCGAGACGCTGGCCGCGTGATCTTCGACTTCGGCTCGTGGTCCAGCCCGGTCGCCTCGCGCCGCAATCGGGACGGCACGACCTCCTTCATTCCGGTCGACGTCACCATCGCTCCCACCTACTACCTGTTCGATTTCGTCGCCGGAACGCAGGACGGAAAACGCGTGCTCACCCTCCGCGATGGTCAGCATATCTATCGCTACGTCGAAGCCGACAGAGCGAGCAGGTGATGCGGATTCTGATCAGCCATCTCGTCACGGAGACGAATACGTTCTCTCCCTTTCCCACCGGCTGCGCCTCCTACAAGGAAATGACCGTCCATCGCGGGACGGCGACGCGCCTCGACCCGGACGGGGTCTTCGGCGTGCTGACGATATGGCGCCGCATGGCCGAGGCAGGTGGCCACGAAATCATCGAAAGCCTCGCCGCGCAGGCCCAGCCGGGCGGTACGGTGCTTCGGCGTACCTATGAGGAATTTCGCGACACGATCCTGCGCGATGTTCGGCAAAGCCTTCCGCTCGATGCAGTCCTGCTAAACCTCCATGGCGCCATGGTGGCCGATGGCTACGACGATTGCGAAGGCGACCTGTTGGAGGATGTGCGGCGCATCGTCGGCCCCGATGTCGCGATCGGGGTGGAACTCGACCTGCATTGTCACCTGACCTCGCGGATGATCGACGCATCCGACATCCTCGTCGCCTACAAGCACTATCCCCATACGGATATCGCGCAGCGCGCAGCCGAAGTGTTCGAACTCACGGTCGCCATGGCCGAAGGTCGAATTCAGCCCGTGACCCGCGGTGCCGACTGCCAGACGATCGGGCTCTGGAATACGACCCAGGAGCCGGTCGCGGCGTTCGTCCAGGCGCTCGAGGATATGGAAACCAGGCCCGGTGTGCTCAGCGTCTCGTTCGGCCACGGGTTTCCCTGGGGTGACGTCGCCGAAACCGGCGCCTCCCTGTGGGTGATCACTGATGGAGACGGGGAGCTTGCCGAGATTTTGCTTGGCGAGCTGGTAGAGACATTTCTCGAAATCCGGGCTTCCGCGGTGCAGCCATTGCTGACCATAGCGCAGGCTCTCGAGGCGGTGGACCGGGCCACCAGTTTCCCTGTCGTCATCGCCGATGGTGCGGACAATGCTGGCGGCGGCGCGCCCTCCGACAGCACCTATGTCCTGCGCGAGCTGATCGATCGCGCGGTCGGGCGAACGCTGGTCGCATTGCTATACGATCCGGAAGCGGTGCGGCTTCTGGCGGAGGCCGGTGAAGGAGCAACGCTGGACGTCCGCCTTGGCGGAAAGACCGGTGTCACATCGGGCGATCCGGTCGACCTGCGCGTGACGGTCAGGGCGATACGGCGTGATCACGCGCAGACCGGTCTCGGCCTGCGGTGGCCTCTTGGGACCACGGTGTGGATCAGCGCCGCGCACGACCTGGACATCATCGTGTCCTCGATACGCTGCCAGCCTTTCGACCCTGGAGCGATCGAAGCAATGGGTGTCTCGCTAGGGGAAAAATGCTGCATCGTCCTGAAGTCGATGCAGCATTTCCAAGCTACGTTCGCGTCGCTTGCCCGCGGCGGCATTCTTCACCTGGTGGGCCCCGGCGCCCTGAGCCGGGACTTCGCCAATATCCCCTATCGGAAGCGGCAGCCGGACTACTGGCCGCGCAACGCCGCCGCGACCCCACGTCCTATCCTCACCTCCCGAGATCGGACGAACGAAGAATTGCAGTCCGTGCACGCAGGGAGTGAATAGTCATGGACGTTCACCTTGTTGCGGCTTTCACCGACGAGGCTTTTGCCGGCAATCCGGCCGGGGTCTGCTTCAGCGCGGAAGTGCTGGAACCGGCGCTGATGCAAAGGATCGCTGCCGAGCTGCGGCAGCCGGAAACGGCGTTTCTCTGGCCTGACGGACCTTCATGGTCGATCCGATGGTTTTCGCCAGAGGTTGAGGTCGATCTCTGCGGTCATGCAACGCTGGCAGCGGCGGCAGTGATCTTCCGCGACCGGCCTGAGTGCACGACTGCCGCTTTCTCCGCAACGCATCATGATCTGTCGGCCGTGCGATGCGCCGACGGAATGATATCGCTGGATTTCCCTGCCTCGACGGGATGCATATGGTCGGCGCCGGTGAACGTCCTTGCCACCATCGACGCGGCACCTATTGCCGCGGCGCGCTTCGGCAACCGGTGGCTGCTCGAATTCGGCGATGCTAGCGAAGTGCGCCGGCTCAAACCGGATTTTGCTGCCTTGCGCGCGACCGGCATACGATCCCTGATCGCGACGGCCTGCTCGGATGTCCCGGACTTCGACATTGTCTCTCGCAACTTCGCGCCACTGGTCGGCGTGGACGAGGACCAGGTGACAGGTGCGGTCCATACCTGCCTTGCGTCCTACTGGGAATCGCGCCTCGGGCCGCGTCTTCGATGCTGGCAGGCCTCGCGACGCGGTGGCGGGATGAACACTCATCTATCCGGTGACCGCGTGGCGTTGGATGGCCGCGCGGTCATCGAGTTCTCAGGACGATTCTACCTTTAGCACGCAGGGCGTGCCTGCCCTGTTCCACACAACGACAACCCGCGGTCATACGTTTCCAACCGTCCGATCGTGGAAGTCGCCGAAGCATCGAGGTTCACGTAATGATCCCTATCAGGCCCGACTTCGACATCCCCCTGGCGGGCATTACGAAGGGTTTGCCAATTGGCGAAGGCTCCATTGCTGCTTCCGCTCTTGGCCGGTTGCAGCTCAACATCCTGCGCCAGGATGTGGAACTGCCGGCTGTGGTTCTAAAAATCTCGGCCCTGGAGCATAATCTCCGCTGGATGGAACGCTTCGTTGCGGCAACCGGCGTTGCCATAGCTCCGCACGCTAAGACGACGATGAGTCCTCAACTCATCGCCCTGCAGTTTGCGCATGGCGCGTGGGGCATATCGGCCGCCACGAGCACACACATACATAGCTATGTCGCCCACGGTGTTCGCAAGATCCTTCACGCCAACCAGCTGGTCGGCAAGGCGAACATCGATGGCGTGCTCGGCCTGCTTGCCAGAACTCCGGATCTCGACTTTTATACGCTCGTCGACTCTTTCTCCGGGTTGGACCTGCTTCGTGACGGGTTGCAGCGCATGTCGATCGGTCGCCCGCTGCAGCTTCTCATCGAACTTGGCGCCGTGTCAGGCAGGGCCGGCGTGCGCGAGCCGGCCGATGCATTGGCGCTGGCCCGCGCGATCGCGAGCGACCGTTTGTTCACCCTGTCTGGGGTCGAATGCTTCGAGGGCATCTATTCCGGCCGGAAAGCGTCGGACGATATCCAAGCGGCGGATTTCATTCGGCAATTGTCGGAGCTGGCAATATCGATCGAGGGCGAAGGCCTCTTCGGCGCCGAAACGCCGATCATAACCGCCGGAGGATCGGCCTATTTCGACATAGTCGCTTCGCTGGCCGAGGCATCGGCAATTGCCGGCTTCCAGATCGTAATCCGAAGCGGATGCTACCTGACGCATGACAGCGTGCATTATGATCTGATCCATCACCGACGCCATCTCGACGATTTCGATCCGCCCGGGCCGGGGCTCAGACCGGCGCTGGAAGTAGTGGGTTGTGTCCAGTCCCGGCCCCAGAACGAGCTGGCGATCATAAACATGGGCAAGCGCGACATATCGCATGACCTCGATATGCCGAAACTGCTCTGGACGTCGAAGGGCGGTGTCATCACCAGGATATCAGGCAGCAAAGCCGCTGTCAGCTCACTGAACGACCAGCATATGATGCTCCTTCTTCCAAAGGACAATGACCTGAAAGTCGGTGATCTCGTCGGCTTTGGAGTTTCCCATCCCTGCACGACCTTCGACAAGTGGAAATTCATGCTTTTGGTCGACGACGATTATAATGTCGTCGGAGCATGCCAGACTCTATTCTGAAATTAATTGGAACGGATGTTTCATGAAGATCAATATTAGTTCCACTCGTCCCGGTGGGATAGATGCGCTCGTCTTTGCGGTTTCCCCCGATTGCCTCGAAAGGGTGCTGTCAGACAAAGGCGAACCGCTCTCCACTGGATGCACTTCGGATTGGAAGGGTAGGGATCAGCTCACGAGGAGCTGCCACTCGGCCAGTGCGGCTGAGCGTCGTTCCCTGTAGGTCTGTCGGTCGATGAGGTGGCGTTCCAGAGAAAAGTGATTGTGGATGTTGGCGTGTACGGAGGCGAATTTCTGTAACGACCGGATCTGTCGGAAGCGCAGCATGGCTCGCTCTCGTCGTCGAAAGGGAAGGTGGCTGTTCTCGACCCGATTGTTCGCCCACCGACCGATTTCCTGCTTCGCCCGGTTGCCAAGCTCATCCATTGCCGCGCCGTAGGTGCGGAGGCCATCAGTGGTGATCGATTGGGGAGATCCATGACGCTTCAGGGCCTTCTTCATGAAGGTTAGCGCAGCTATCTTATCACGGGTTTTGGTGACATAGCTCTCCAGGATCTCGCCTTCCTGATCGACGGCGCGCCAGAGATAGACCATCTCGCCATTCACCTTGACGTACATTTCATCAAGGTGCCAGCGCCAGTGCCGGAACCCTCGCATTCGGTTGATCCGCTGTCGGCGGATGTCGCCTGCGAACAGCGGGCCGAACTTGTTCCACCAGTAACGCACGGTTTCATGGCTGACATCGATTCCGCGTTCGAAGAGCAGATCTTCCACGTTCCGCAGGCTCAGCGGGAAGCGCACGTACATCATCACCGCCAGCCGGATGATCTCTGGCGAGGAGTTGAAGTAGCGGAACGGATTATCAGGCTTGGCGCGACTCATGCATCCTTTTTAGCGGGTCCCTTGGGCGCGTGCCATTTTGCTCTGACAGAGCCAGCTTGCGTCTTTTCTCCAGCAGGTTCCCCCGCCGATAGGCCGCTTCGGTCTTGTCCCTCACCCGGTGTGCCAGTGCCGCTTCCGCGATTTCGCCAGGATGATCGGTTTCTTCACTAACCCAGTCCCTGAACGCAGAGCGAAAGCCGTGGGCGGTCACATCCTCCTTCATCTCGCGAAGCAGTTTCGTAAGCGTCATGTCGCTCATCGGCGTGTCACCTCTCGCTCCGGGAAACACGAGCGAACGCGATCCAATCCGCAGTTCGCGACAACGCTCAAGAATGGTGAGAGCTGGCGGTGAGAGCGGAATGATATGCTCGCGCGCCGCCTTCATCCGCTTGGCCGGTATTGTCCAGAGCTTCTCGTCCAGGTCGAACTCTTCCCACGCCGCTCCGCGAACCTCGCCGGATCGCACGGCCGTCAGGATGGCAAATCGCAGTGCAAGCCGACTGAAGGATTCCCGCTCCGCGAGCCGCACCATGAACGCCGGCACCTTCGCATAAGGCATAGCCGCGAAATGCCCTTCCTTCTTGGGTTGGCGGGGAAGCCCTTTGGTGATCGCCCGCATAGGAGCCTCGCTTTCGCGGTAGCCCGAAGCATAGGCCCAGTCGAGCACGGTTCCGATCCGCTGCCGGACCCTCCGGGCCGTCTCTGGCTTGGTAAGCCAGATGTCCGACAGCAGGTTCCTGATCATCGGGCCGGTGATCTCGTGAACCTGCACATGGCCGATGTGAGGGAACACATAGGCTTCGAGCGTCTGCGACCATTGCTTTTCGTGTTTCTCGTTCCGCCATGTCTTGCTGTGCGCCGCGATCACCCGAGCTGCGGCCTGACGAAATGTCGGAATGCCCCGCGCCTTGCGCCGCTCGAAGATCGGATCCAGCCCGAGCTCGACCCAGGTGCGGATTTCCCGCGCCCGCTCACGGGCCGTCGCCAGAGAGACTTTCGAGGCGCTTCCCAAACCGAAGTCGCGCCGGTTGCCGTTTTTCTGCACCCTACACACCCAGCTCTTACCGCCGCCAGGTTGAATCACAAGAAACAGGCCGTCGCCATCCCCTAGCCTACCGGGACGTGTTGCTGCCTTCACAGCGGACGCGGAGAGCTTTCCCATGCCATCAAATCTCCCACATTCTTTCCCACATTTCCAATCGGTCACCGGTGGACTGGCAGGGATGAGCGTGGATGCGAATCACGTTGAAAGCCCCAGAAAAGCTAGGCTTTCACGATTCGGAACGGATGTGGAAGGGAGGCTAGGTGGCGGAGCGGGAGGGATTCGAACCCTCGATACGCTTTTGACGTATACTCACTTTCCAGGCGAGCGCCTTCGACCACTCGGCCACCGCTCCGCATTGCACTGGAGGCGGCTCCCTATCGTGCGTCGGCGCGCTAGGCAAGGGGATGCTTTACTTTCCTGTCTCATGGGTGCCTGATTGCGCCATGCACATCCGATTTTCGCCCTTGCTGGCCACGCTTTGCCTGTCTTCGCCGGCACTTGCCGCCGATCCGCCTGCCACCCCCTCCGCCGTCGTGGCGCAGGCGCCCGCCAGCGCGTGGCGGAGCATCGCGCCCGATACGCTGCTGGTCATGACGGTCGAGGGCGGCAAGCGCGTCGTCATACAGCTCGCGCCCGACTTCGCGCCGGCCCATGTCGCCAATATCCGCGCACTTGCCCGCGCGGGCTGGTGGGATGGGGAAAGCGTCTACCGCGTTCAGGACAATTATGTCGCCCAATGGGGCGACGCGACAGAGAAGAAGGCCCTGCCGGCCGGCATCGCCACGGATATCAAGGCCGATTATGTCCGCCCGCTCGCGACGCTCAAGTCCGCGCCGCTCCCCTTGCCCTATCCGGACGCTTATGCCCCCCGCACCGGCTTCATCGATGGCTGGCCGGTGGCGATGGATCAGACGTCGGCCTGGCTCCCCCATTGCTACGCCATGGTCGGCGTGGCGCGGAACCTGTCGCCGGACGCGGGGACCGGAGCCGAACTCTATGCCGTGATCGGCCAGGCCCCGCGCCAGCTCGACCGCAACATCGCGCTGGTCGGACGGGTGATCGAGGGGATCGCCCTGCTCGCCAGCCTGCCGCGCGGTTCGGGAGAGCTGGGCTTCTACGCCGCGGGCGAAAGGCGCCTGCCGATCCTGTCGATCCGCCTGGCCAGCGACCTGCCGGAGGCGCAGCGGCCGCATTATCAGGTGATGGACGTCACGTCGCAGAGCTTTGCCGATTATCTCCGCCTGCGCGCGAACCGGAAGGATGATTTCTACGATCGGCCCGCGGGCGGCGTCGATCTCTGCAACGCGCCCGTGCCGGTGCGGCCGGCGCCCTGAACGCGTCGTCGCGCCGAAACGGGTAAAATGCCGGAACGATGCCTATCTGGACTATAATATAGCCCCCCGTCGGCAATGATGGAGAAGATGGTCATGATCGTAGGCACCGTCAGAGAGATCAAGAATCACGAATATCGCGTCGGCCTCACGCCGGAGAGCGTGCATGAACTGACCGCGCATGGCCATCGCGTGCTGGTGGAAAGCGGCGCGGGGGAGGGGATCGGCGCCCATGACGCCCTCTACGCCCGCGCCGGGGCGGAGGTCGTCGATAATCCCGCCGCCATCTTCGCGGCGGCGGAGATGATCGTGAAGGTCAAGGAGCCGCAGCCGGAGGAGCGGGCCATGCTGCGCCCCGGCCAGATCCTCTACACCTATCTGCACCTCGCGCCCGATCCCGATCAGGCGCGTGCGCTGATGGCGTCGGGCGCGATCGGCATCGCCTATGAAACCGTGACGGACGCCCATGGCGGCCTGCCCCTGCTGAAGCCCATGAGCCAGGTGGCCGGCCGCATGGCGATCCAGGCCGGCGCGACCGCGCTGGAAAAGGCGCATGGCGGGCGGGGGGTGCTGCTGGGCGGCGTGCCCGGCGTCCTTCCCGCGAAGGTCGCGGTGATCGGCGGCGGCGTGGTCGGCTTCAACGCGGCGCAGATGGCGGCGGGGCTGGGCGCGGACGTCACCATCCTGGACCGCAGCCCGGAAGTGTTGGAGCGGCTGGGCATCCATTTTGAGGCGCGGGCGAAGACGCGCTTCTCCAACCGGGCCAATCTGGCGGAATGCGTTGCGGAGGCCGACCTGGTGATCGGCGCGGTGCTGATCCCCGGCGCCGCCGCGCCAAAGCTGGTGTCGGCCGACATGCTGAAGAGCATGAAGAAGGGCGCCGTGCTGGTGGACGTGGCGATCGACCAGGGCGGCTGCTTCGAAACCAGCCACCCCACCACCCATGACGATCCCACCTATGTGGTCGAGGGTATCGTCCATTATTGCGTCGCCAACATGCCCGGCGCGGTGGCGCGGACCAGCACCTATGCGCTCAACAATGTCACCCTGCCCCATGCGCTGCGGATCGCGGACCTGGGGTGGAAGGACGCATTGCGCGCGGACCCGCATCTGCTCGACGGGCTGAACGTGTGGAACGGGCAGATCACCTATCGCGCAGTGGCCGACGCGCTGGACCTCCCCTACACTCCGGCGGAACAGGCTGTGGGATAGGGCGCTGGCGGCCTTTTGATCATTTAGCCATTGAACGCACCCATGCTCCCGCCGTCGCAGGAGCACCATGTGCCTCAGCGCGACCCTCGGCGTCCGCTCTTCACCCTCATATTCATCACAATATTGCTCCCCCCTTTGCGGGTTCCCCATCTTCGTTCGTCTTGGAAGGGTGCGGGGCGGTTGATTGCCCCTGCCACCGACATTCCGCCGAAGAGAGGCATGGGTTCCATCATGGTCGATTGCACAGCTTCCACCGCCCCGATGCAGAAGGGCTTCTTCCCCGATAACGCCGCCAGCAGGGCACCGGCTGGGGAGCGGCGCTGATGCAGGGTGACATGATGAGCTGGCTGGTGCCGCTGGTCGCGATGCTGGGCGCGGGCCTGTTCGCCGGTTTCGCGGCGGGAATCTTCGGCATTGGCGGCGGCTTCGTGGTGGTGCCGGCGCTGTTCGTGGTGTTGCCGCTGCTGGGTGGAACGCATAACGCCGTCGCCCATGTCGCCATCGGCACGTCGGCGGCGACGATCATCGTCACGTCGATCCGCTCGCTGCTCGCCCATGCCAAGCGCGGCGCCGTGGAGTTCGAGGTGCTCAAGAGCTGGGCGCCGTGGATCATCCTGGGCGACGGCGTCGGCGTGCTGTTGGCCGGCCATGTCGACGGACGCATATTGACCATGATCTTCGCGGTCGGCGTCTTCCTGATGTCGCTCAATTTCCTGCTGCCCAAGGTCGGCGGCAAGGTGATCAGCGACACCATGCCCTCCGGCATCGCCCGCGTCGGCATCGCCGGGGGCCTGGGCACCTTTTCCGCGCTGCTCGGCATTGGCGGCGGCACCATCGCCATCATGGTGATGACGCTGTGCGGCCGATCGATCCACCGCGCCATCGCCACCGCGTCGGGCATCGGCACGCTGATCGCCATCCCCAGCGCCATCGGCTTCGCGCTGATCGGCCTTAGGGAAGACGGCCTCCCCTGGGGTTCGCTGGGCTATGTCAATGTTCCCGCGACGCTGGCCATCGCCTCCATGTCGGTGCTGACGGCGCCGCTGGGCGTGGCCGTCGCGCACGCCATGCCCGCCGCTCCGCTCAAGAAGATCTTCGGCGTCTATCTGGTGATCATCGCCTTCGTCATGTTCCGCAACGCGATCCGCATGTGATCGGCTGCGCCTTCCTGCCCGTGGTCCCCCCATCGATCGCGGGCAGGATTGTCATCCCATGCCCCGGTCTTCCTCCGGCATGACATCGACCATCACCTGCACATTCTGCCCGGCACCGCCGACGAACAGCCCGTCCATCGGCGCGACATCTGCATAGTCCCGCCCCATGGCGACGAACAGATGCCCCTCGCCCGCGATCACGCCATTGGTGGGGTCAAGGCCGATCCACCCCCGCTGCGGCCCGCACCACAGCATCGCCCAGGCATGCATGGCGTCCGCGCCGACCAGTCGCGCCATGCCCGGCGGCGGATCGGTGCGCAGATAGCCGCTGACATAGGCGGCGGGCAGCCCGAACCAGCGCAGCGCGGCGACCATCACATGGGCAAAATCCTGGCACACGCCGTGCCGCGCCGCAAAGGCGGCCTCGACCGGCGTGTCCGCGTCGGTCGCCCCGCTGACATAGGCGAATTCGCCCCTGATCCGCTGCGCCAGCTCCAGCCCGGCCGCCACCGCCGGCCGGTCGGAAACGAGCAGATCGCCCGCCCATTCCCCGATCTTTCGCACCAGCGGAACGCGCGGCGAGGCATGGAGATAATGGGCCGGTCCCGCCGGCCCCATGTCCCGCGATGCCAGCGCCGCTTCCGCCACCGCGCCGACGCTCGGGTCGCCCTGCTGCGGTCCGGCCGGCGGCCCGCCCTGCACCCCGGCGCGGAAGCTGCTGTCGATGCTGATCCGATGGAGCGGGCTGTCGATCTCCAGCCGCGCGACATTCACTGGCCACGCCCCCGGCCGCGATTCGATGGAGGAGGGCGCGGGATCGACCGCCAGATGATAGTCGGACGTCCACTGACCCGGCCATGGCGCGGGCCGCAACCGCAGGTTCAGGCGCGCAAGCTGCACCGGCGCATCATAATGCACGATGGTCTGGTGCCGGATGCGATAGATCATGACAGCAGGCTGACGCCCTCGCTCCTTTCCTTGCGCCGCTGCAGGAAATAACGCTGGCCGATCGCGTCCGACAGGTCCAGCAACCGGCTCTCCGCATCCGCCAGGTCGGCCATGCCCAATATGTCGCCCGTCAATGGCGCCAGCCGCGCCGCCAGCATCGCGGCCAGCCGCTGCGGCGCCTCCGGCATGCCGTCGCCATGCAATGTGGGCAGCGCCGTGACATGCTCGGCCAGCCTTTGCGCCTGATAGACGATGGAACGCGGATTATGCGGCTCCAGCGCCACCAGATCGCGTACCGGCGCCAGCGCAGGCCCGGCGAGATAACGGTTGCGATAGCTGATCTGGCTGTCGTTGAGGTCCAGCAGCACGGTCAGGTCATCCGCCGACGCGCCGTCGCCCGCCAGCAGCATGGCCAGGCGGCAGCCGTTGATCGCCCGCTCCATCCGCCGCCCCATGTCATGGAACCGCCAGCCCTCGCTCCGTCCCATATTCTCCGCCGCCAATCCCGACAGCGCGGAGATCCGCTCGATCATCCGGGACGATGCCTTCAGCAGGGTTTCCGTCACCCCCCCGTCGAAATCGGGCAGGGGCAGCCGCACCAGCCGCCAATAATCCACCGCCAGCCGATCGCGCAGCCCTTCGCCGATGCCCGCCACCGCCGTCAGCAATGCCCGCACGCTGCCCGGCTGCGCGCCGTCGCCCAGGGCCTGCGCGCAAAGCGGCCCCACCGCCCCGCCGGCCCATGGGATCGCGCCCCACAGCGCAAGCTGCCCCAGCAGCCGGTCCATGGTGGGTGATCCGACCGCGGGGCCCAGATCGGCCTCGATCGATCCGCCGACGATCGCCCGGATGACCCGCGCCGTCATCTCCATGCGCTCGATATAGCGGCCCAGCCAATAGAGATTGTCCGCCGCCTTGGCGGGCAGCATGCCGCCCACCCGCCGGATCGCCGGAGCCGCCGCGGCCGTCGCCAGCCGATCCTCCGGCACCGGCCGCGCATCGACCACGCCCATGTCCGCGGACAGATCGCCTTCGCCCATCAGCGCGGCGCGGATGTCGCCATGCGCCGCCAGTCGCGCAAAGGCGCCCGGCATGATCCGCCATTGCCCCAGCTCGTCCCGCGCCACGAACACGCGCAGGGTGAAGGGCAGGGGAGTCAGCTTGCCCTCGACGATGGCGGGGGTGGTCGACAGCCGCACCACTTCCTGCCCGACATAGTCCATCGGCCGCCGCGCCATCGCCGCCAGCAGCGCCGCCCGCTGTCCCGCGCCCATCCCCGATCCGGGCAGGAACCGGGTTCCGTCCAGTTCCGCCACCTCCCGGCCAAAGGCGGACCCCACCACCAGCTCGTCCAGCGCCTGCGCGACATGCGCCCGCTCGGCCGCCTGTCCGCACCACCATGTCGCGATATTGGGCAGGATGAGGTCCGCGCCCAGCACTTCCCGCGCCAGTCCCGGCAGGAATGCCGCCATCGCCCGCGATTCGATCACGCCCACGCCCGGCCAGTTCGCCAACATCAGCCCGCCCTTGACGCAGGCGTCGAACAGGTCGGGCACGCCGATGCGCGATTCCGCGTCGAAGGCGAGCGGGTCGAGGAAGCGGCTGTCCATCCACCGCCACAGCCCGTCGACCCGCTTCAGCCCCTGGATGGTCCGCACGAACAATTGCCCGTCCGACACGATCAGGTCGTCGCCCTCGACCAGCAACAGCCCCAGATAGCGCGCCAGATGCGCCTGTTCGGCATAGCTCTGGTTGAACCGCCCCGGCGACAGCAGCCCGATGCGCGGATCGCTCCGTTCGCAATCCGCCGCCAGCCCCCGCCGCAGGTCGCTGAGGAACGGCGCCAGCCGCCGCACATTGAGCGCGCCCAGCAGGTCTCCGGTCGCTCGCGACAGCGCCAGCCGGTTCTCCAGCGCATAGCCGACGCCCACCGGCGTCCGCACCCGGTCAGCCAGCACGCGCCATTCGCCGTCCGGCCCGCGCGCCAGATCGGCGGCGTAGAAATGGATGAAATGCCCATGGGGCGGTGGCGCGCCGGTCATCACCCGCCAATGATGCGGGCTGCCGGTGATCACGCTCGCGGGCAGCTTGCCGTCGCGCACCAGCGACTGCGTGCTGTAGATGTCGCTGATCACCCGCTCCAGCAACTGGGCCCGCTGGACCAGCCCCTGCTCGATCTGCGTCCATTCCCGCGCCCCGATCAGCAACGGAATGGGACTGAGCGGCCAGGGCCGTTCCTGCTGGTCCCCGGTCAGGCGGAAGGCCAGGCCCAGGTCGACCGCCTGCCGCTCGACATTGCCGGCCAGCACCGCAGGATCGCCCTGCGCCTGCGCCGACAGCCGCTCCAGCATCGCCCGCCAGTGCCCCGCCATCTCCGCGCTCGCCCCGGCGAACAGGTCGCCCTCCGGTGCCCGCGCCAGATAGGCATCGGCCCAACCGGCTGCTTCCATGACAGGGGCGTCCGTTACGCTCATGGATGCCGGAAACGCAGGTCCAGCGTCATCGGAAATTCGCTTGGGGCTTCGCCGGGCGGCATGTCGACCGGCCCCGGCGTATGGCCATGGTCCTGGAACCGCGCCTTGCGCCGCGCTTCCGCTTCATAGGCGTTGACGGGCAGCGTGTCGTAATTGCGCCCGCCCGGATGCGCGACATGATAGACGCACCCGCCCAGCGACCGCCCACTCCAGCTATCCAGCACGTCGAAGGTCAATGGCGCGTTGACCGGCAGGGCGGGATGCAGGCAGGCGGCGG
>Ga0207647_10001259_pt1 | contig 19477 bp, 15 predicted proteins | sample KBSCornC2_FD_184295 | JGI IMG/M metagenome (GOLD analysis project Ga0207647, IMG submission 184295) | Corn rhizosphere microbial communities from Kellogg Biological Station, Michigan, USA - C2 (SPAdes) (version 2) | ecosystem: Host-associated > Plants > Roots > Rhizosphere ... | reverse complement strand
ATGCGCAAGAAAACCCGCACGGGAATGATCGCCGCCAGCCTCCGAGCGCTGTTCAACCACAGCAGGTCCGACGACATGGTGCGCCTCGAGAATGTCCAGCGGCTCCGCGTTGCAAGCCATCGCTCCCAGCTCGCAGTCTCGTTCGATGGCGAGGTGGTTCGCGCTTCGCCCCCTCTCGACTATAAGATCCGCAAGAAAGCGCTGCGGGTGATCGCGCCGCGACGGGAACCGTAGGGCCGCTCGCCGGGTTCGCGCCGTAGAGAGAGAATGGCGGTGCACGTGGCAACCGACGCTCATCGAATATGGTCCGAGCGCTTCCGGGCGCGGGCGCTCCGCGTCGCGGGCGTTGCGATCATGCTTCTCGGGGTCGGCTCGGCGCTGCTTCCCGCCGGGAAGACCATCCCTTCCGCGATAATCGGTGGGCTGTTGATCGCCACCGGCCTGATCGAAATGGTTGCGGGATCGCTCCGCCGGTCGGTGCGCGTCATGGCAATGGCGGCGGGGGGAGTGACCGCGTTGGCCGGGCTTTTGTTCGTCATCAATCCGGAGACACATTTCTCGCCAACAGTGACGCCGATCATCGCCTGGCTGCTTCTGAGGAGCCTGATCCTCGCTGCGAGCGCGACCGAGACTGCTGGGTCCGTGCGACGCTGGACGGCGCTGTCGGCGGGAATGGATTTCCTGCTTGCGGTCCTGCTGATCGCCGGGCTTTCCATCTCGACCATCGTCGTCAGCATCTTCGGACCGACGCGCGAGCTGGTGGCGACCTTCGCCTGGGTTCTGGCGGCGAGCTTCGTCGTCAACGGGCTGCTGCTGCTCGAGGTCGCGAGCTGCACCGACACGATCGAGGAATAGCCGCTCTGGAATTGCCGCGTGCTGCTGGTGCATAGCGACATGGATGTTCGACACCTCGCCCGACCTTTCCGTCAGCACCGTTGCCGAGATCGTCCGCCTGGCACTCGCTCCGGTGTTCCTGCTGAGCGGCATCGGCGCGTTCGTGAACGTGCTCGCCTCGCGCCTCTCGCGGATTGTCGACCGCTCGCGCCAGGTCGAGCCGATGCTGCTCTCGAGCCGCGGCGCGGAGCACGATCGCTGGATCAACGAGCTCAAGATCCTGGACCGGCGCATGTCGCTGATCAGCTGGGCGACGGGGCTTTCCGTCACCTCGGCGATGCTGACCTGCCTGGTCGTGGTCCTGCTGTTCGCCGCCAACCTGGTCCGAACTCACCTTGGGACCGAGATCGCCTGGCTGTTCATGGCCTCGATGCTGACGATCGGCGCCGGCTTCGCGGTGTTCCTGGTCGAGACGACGATCGCCGCGCGCGCCGTGCGGATCCGCTCGGAGCTGCTGCAGCACACGGTGGACGAGGGCGAATAGGCCGCTTATCGGCCCCGCATGCCCGTCAAGACCGTCGCCATGCTCACCGCCGGGGGCCTCGCCCCCTGCCTTTCTTCGGCCGTCGGCGGCCTCATCGAACGCTATACCGAGATTGCGCCCGAAATCCGGATCATCGCCTATCTCAATGGTTACGCCGGGTTGCTCACCGGCAAATCCGTCGAGGTGACCGACGAAGTTCGGGCGAATGCGCATCTGCTGCACGCCTTCGGAGGCACGCCGATCGGCAACAGCCGGGTCAAACTCACCAACGTCAAGGACTGCGTAAAGCGCGGGCTCGTGCGGGAGGGGCAGAATCCGCTGCACGTCGCTGCCGAGCAGCTGCGCCGCGATGGCGTCGACGTCCTGCACACGATCGGCGGCGACGACACCAACGGCACCGCAGCGGACCTCGCAGCTTACCTCAGCAGCAACGGGTATAATCTGATCGTGGTCGGACTTCCCAAGACCATCGACAACGACGTGGTGCCGATCCGGCAATCGCTCGGCGCATGGACCGCGGCCGAGCAGGGTGCGCTGTTCGCCCGCAACATCATTGCCGAGCATTCGACGAACCCGCGGATGCTCGTCGTCCACGAGGTGATGGGCCGCAACTGCGGCTGGCTCACCGCAGCAACCGCTCTGGCGCACCATCAATGGGTCAAGAGCGCGCGATTCGCCGAGTGGGTGGACAATTCCGCCGCCCGCTGGGACGTCCACGGCGTCTTCATTCCGGAGCGGCAGTTCGACATCGCCGAGGAAGCCAAACGGCTGCGGAGAATCATGGACGAGCAGGACTGCGTCAACCTGTTCATCTCGGAAGGCGCCGGAGTCAGTGAGATCGTCGCCGCGATGGAGGCGGCCGGCGAGGAGATCCCGCGGGACGCGTTCGGCCATGTCCACCTCGACAAGATCAACCCGGGCCAGTGGTTCGCCAAGCAATTCGCGGCCGCGCTCGGCGCCGACAAGGTGCTGGTCCAGAAGAGCGGCTATTTCTCGCGCTCGGCCGCCGCGAATGATGCCGACCTTAAGCTGATCCGGCAGTGCACCGATTTTGCGGTCGACGCGGCGCTGCGCGGCGAGTCCGGTGTGGTGGGCCAGGACGAGGAGCGCGGCGGCGAGCTTCGGGCGATCGAGTTCGAGCGGATCGCCGGCGGCAAGAAGTTCGACACGTCTGTACCCTGGTTCACCGAGCTGCTGCGCGAGATTGGACAGTCCTGAGGGTATCCACAGAATACAGCCGCAGCTTGCAATTCGTCATTGCGAGGAGCGCAGCGACGAAGCAATCCATAGGCGGGAACGTATCTGGATTGCTTCGCTCCGCTCGCAATGACGACTAGCGCGCTCAACATCGAACGATCCGTCACCGGGCAGCCGTGGCGCTGGCGTCGGCCGCCGGACGACGGCCTCGGAATGGATGCGCTGGTCGACGAGCTGCTGCTTGGCCGCGGCGTGGCGCGCGAAGACCTGGCGCGGCATCGCGAGCCGAAGATTCGCGATTTCCTGCCCGACCCGTCCTGCTTCCGGGACATGGACAAGGGCGCGAAGCGGCTCGCAGACGCCATTCAGCAAGGCGAGACCGTTGCCATCTTCGGCGATTATGACGTCGATGGGGCGACCAGTGCGGCGCTGCTGACGCTGTTGCTCCGACGGCTCGGCGCGGAGCCCATCGTCTACATCCCCGACCGCCTGATGGAGGGCTATGGACCGTCGGGCAAAGCGCTCGTCGAGCTGAAGGCGCGGGGCGCGAGCGTCGCAATCTGCGTCGACTGCGGCGCGCAGGCATTCGACGCGCTCGAGGAAGCCCGCGGCGCCGGCCTCGACGTGATCGTCGTCGACCATCATCAATGCGCGACCCTGCTTCCCGTCGCCTTCGCGCTGATCAATCCGAACCGCCTCGACGAGAGCGAGGACGGGGCCGCGCACGGCCATCTCGCCGCGGTCGGCATGGCCTTCCTGCTCGGTGTCGCGCTGATCCGCGAGCTTCGCGTGCGCGGGGCGTTCGAGGCGCTTGCCGAGCCGAAGATGCTCGACCTTCTCGACCTCGTCGCGCTCGGCACCGTGGCGGACGTCGCCCGCCTCAGGAGCCTGAATCGGGCCTTCGTGACGCAGGGCTTGAGGGTGATGGCGGCGCGCCAGAACGTCGGCCTTTCCGCCCTCGCCGAGGCGGCGCGGCTGGTGAAGCCGCCCTCTTGCCGCGATCTCGGCTTCGCGCTCGGGCCTCGGATCAATGCCGGCGGCCGGGTCGGCAAGTCGGACCTGGGCGTGCGTCTCCTCACCTGCACCGACGCCGAAGAAGCGCGCACCATCGCCGCCGAGCTCGACCGACTCAATGAGGAACGCCGGGCGATCGAAATGCTGGTCTGCGAGCAGGCCGAAGCCCAGGCGAGGGACCAGGCGGATTCGTCGGTGATCACCGTGATGAGCGGCGGCTGGCACCAGGGCGTGATCGGGATCGTCGCCGGGCGCCTGAAGGAACGGTTCGGACGCCCCGCCATCGTCATTGCTGAATGCGACGACGGCACCGGCAAAGGCTCGGGCCGCTCCATATCCGGTGTCGACCTCGGCGCGGCGGTGCTCGCGGCGAAGGACAGTGGATTGTTGGTTGCCGGCGGCGGCCATGCAATGGCGGCCGGGCTGACGCTTCCCGCCGAAGGTCTCGAGGCGTTCCGCTCGTTCATCAACCACCGGTTGGCCGGCGACGTAGAGAAATCGCGCGCCGACAAGGCGCTTCTGCTGGACGCGCTACTCGCGCCGGGCGGAGTCGCCGGTGCGCTTTGCGACGCGCTCGACGCGGCAGGGCCCTATGGCGCCGGCTGGCCGAGTCCGCGCGTTGCCGCCGGCCCTGTGCGGCTGCTCAAGACGAGTATTGTCGGCGACGACCATGTGCGCGGAATCGCGTCAGGCGACGACGGCAAGAGCTTCAGATGGATCGCTTTCCGAAGCGCGGCAACGCCGCTCGGCCAGGCGCTGCTCTCCTCCCCGGGCGACGTCCGCTGGTGGCTCGCCGGCTCGATCAAGCGCGATGAGTGGAACGGCGGCAACGCGGCGGAGATGCACGTCGACGACGCTGCACGCGCTTGACCCGCAAATGACCCTCGCCTAACCGGCGAGCCGCTTTTCCGGTCCCATCGTCTAGCGGTCTAGGACGTCGCCCTTTCACGGCGAAAACACGGGTTCGAGTCCCGTTGGGATCACCATTTCGGTGACAGCGCCTTTAATATCCGCTCGCGGCAAACGTATGCCCGTCGGGATCGAGGTCGCGCAAATCGCGCCCGCGGGTTTCCTTGCCGAAAATGCCGACGAGGATCAGCGCCGCGACCGTCGGCACCATGATCACGATCGAGACCACCGCAAGTGGCGGAATCAGCGCAAGGATTGCGAGGAGCTGCGCAATCATGCCGCCGGCCTTGGTGCAGGCGGCGACCGTGCCTGTGGTCCGTCCCCGAATGCGTAGCGGGAAGCTCTCGGCCGTGTAGGGCAGAAGCATGGCGATAAGGCCGTTGGTTCCGATGATCAGCATGGCGACCGGAAGAACCGGACTGCCGTCGCCCGTGAGCTCCAGCCGCAGCACGCCCGCCAGCCCGGCCAGCGTCACCGCGAGCGAGGCGGCGACCGACCATTTGGTGCTCCAGTTGCTGTAGATGTACGCGACGATGAACACCGTCGGGAAGGCAATCAGCGCCGATTCGGCGAGTAGCTCGCTCGACACGCCGACGCTGTAGCCCTTGGCGATCAGGTCCGCGGGAAGCCACAGCAGCAGCCCGAAGTTGATGAGGCTGAAGCAGATTGCGGCAAGGCTGAGCGCGAACAGCTTGCCGAAGAAGGCGCGGCCGGTCAGTGCCACCGACGAGCCCCGCTCGAACGCGGTCTGCTCGGCGACCCGCGTCTGGCGCGCTTTCGAGCCGAAGCGCTCCATCACCGCACGCGCCTCTTCGCGCCGGCCCCGGGCCAGCAGGAACTTGGCGGATTCCGGAATGAAGGCGCCGAGGATGACCAGCGAGAGGCCAGTCGGAAGGTTGAGAAGCCACAGGATGCGCCAGCCGAAGAACGGCTGAAGGATCGCCGAAAAGGTGCTCGCCGCGAAATAGCCGCCGACGGCTCCGAGGCCGCCAACCAGCACGAGGGCCCAGCCGCGATGCCTGCTCGGCATCATCTCGGCAAGGAGCGCGTAGGTCACCGGCAGCATTCCACCAGCTGCAACGCCCATCATGAAGCACATGCCGACGTTCCAGGCGAGCGAGGGCATGGCGCCACAGATCGAAGTCCCCACGAACATCACCGCCGAGAGCAGGATCGTCGCCTTGCGGCCATAGACATCGGCGAGCGTGCCCCAGATGATCGATCCGAGGACGGTTCCGGCCAGCGCCGAGAAGGGGAAGGAGGACACGACCGCCTTGGTGACGTGATATTCGCTCATCATTCCGGGAAGCGTGAACCCGAGGGTCGCGGGCTTCATGATGTCGATGACCAGCGCAATCACGAGCACCGACATCAGCCCCCAATGCGCAGGCCCCAGGGGAGCGTCCTCGGGCGGGGTGACGACGATCTCCTGCTGCGCGGCGAGCTGGCTGGCGATGTCCCTTGGAAGCAGCCCATAGGCCGCGATTGCGCAACCCGCGACGATCGCCACCATGCCGGCGACCATGTCCCAGCCGATCGGCATCCCGTAGAGGATGAAATGATTGTGCCGGCCCATCAGGAACATCGGCGCGTGCATCAGCACTCCGCCGGTAACGAGGATCACTCCCAGCGCGAAAGCCCAGATGCCGCGCCGTTCGGAAAGTGAGTTTGGGCTGATCATCAACGCATCAGGCAGGCCGGGGCAGCCGCGCACAACCACAATCTGGGGGGGTTGCGGTCGATTTCCGCGCCGTCCGCGAATTCTGTTGCGACCACGCCACGTTGTAGTAACGTACCTACATTTAGAACAGTCGAATTATAGCGTGGATCCTCGCGCGGGAGGTGTTTTTGAAGAGCTTCAGCAGCCGCGAATTCAACCAGGACGTCAGCCGCGCGAAGCGACTCGCGATCGACGAGCCCGTCTTCGTCACCGACCGCGGCAAGCCGACCCACGTGCTGCTCAGCATCGACGCCTACCGCCAGCTGGTCGGCAAGTCGGACACGATCTCGGACCTGCTGGCATCGTCAGAGCCGATCACCGTTGAGCCCGATTGGCGTGCCGCTGGCCCGTGGGCGCGAAGGGTCTGAGCATGCACTTGCTCGACACAGAGGTGATCTGGGCGCTGCGCGGGCACGCCCCGGACCGCTCCGACGACCGCCTGTTCGAATGGGCAGCCAATCAGATGCCGAGCACTCTGTTCGCGTCGGCGATCACGATCATGGAATTCGAGAACGGCACCCGTCTTCTCGAGCGGAAGGACAAGCCTGCCGCAGCCGCCATCCGCAGGTGGATGGAAACGCGGCTTCGGCCCGCTTTCGACGGCCGGATCATCGCGATCGATGACGCTTTGACACGAAGCTGGTCACATCTCGGCTATGCTGACTTCCGCGACGGCATTCTCGCGGCGACGGCGCTCCAGCATGGCCTGGCCATCGCCACCCGCCACACTCAGAATTTCCGTGCCGGCAAGGTCAGGACCGTCAATCCCTGGGCCTACACCGCAGATGCTGACGATCTCGATTGGCGGGGCGCCTCGCGAAGCGCCCCGATCTGGCTCAAGAGCCTGTTCGTTCGCGCCTGATCAACCGGCCGTCAGCTCCCTTACCAGTTCACGATGCGACGGCAGGTCGTGCGCCGCCTTCTCGCCGAACAGGCGGATGCGATCGAACAGCTTTTCCGCGGCCGCGACATTCGGGAAGTCCGACCGGCCGGCGGAAAGGTCGGTTTGAAATTCCATTCCGTAGAGGATGTACTGGTAATTGAAGAAAGCGAAGGATTCGACGTCGAGGATGAAGTCGAATCGGCCGGGCGGACGGTAGCGCCATTGCGCGAGTAATTCCTGCAACTCCTCGGGGATCGTCGCGGGATCGGCATTTTCGCGCCAGAACGGCTCGGGCCGGCGCGAGAGACAATAGTGAAGCTTCAGGAATTTCACGATGTTCTCGAAGCGCGCAGTCATCAGCTGGTTGAAGCGGCGCGCGGGAGCATCGACGGGTCCCTGGTGCGGGAACAGCTCGGCGATCATGCCGACCGCCGCTTCGATGAGGACCAGACCGGTCGCCTCGAGGGGTTCGAGGAATCCGGCCGAAAGACCCACGGACACGCAGTTCCTAACCCACTGCCGTTCACGATAGCCCGCGTCGAACGCAAGGATCCGGACCGAACTCTCATCGAAACTTGGCCCGATATAATCCCGCAGGATCGTCAATGCGCCTGTGTCGTCGACATGGTCGCTCGAATAGACGCAGCCGATCCCCCGCGCGCCGGCCAGGCCGATGTCCCAGGTCCACCCCCCCTCGTGGGCGTTCGCCAGCGTATAGCTTTCGATCGGCGAATCCGGGCTGTCGTATGGCACCCTGCATGCTGCGGCCCGGTCGGCGAACAGGCGGTCGCGAACCGTTCGCCAGGGACTCTTGAGTGCCCGCCCGATGAGCTCCGCGCGAAAGCCGCTGCAGTCGACGTAAAGGTCGGCGGAAAGCTTGCGCGCGTCCTTCAGCAACACGGATTCGATCGCGCCATCGCTACCGAGCTCGGCATGGTCCAGCTCCCCGCTGAGGTGGATCACTCCAAGCTCCTGCGCACGCTCCGCCAGGAGATGCGCAAGATTGTGCGCGTCAATGTGGTAGGCGTAATCGAGCGGCCCGTCGAAGTCGGGCTCCCCGGGCCGCTTGGGCCCGCGTTTCGCCCCGGCCACGCGGTCCTGGATGGTCACGGCCTCCGCGAACGACCGCCGCTTGTCCGCCTCCTGCAGCAGCCAATAGGGAACGAGCGTGGTCTCTTCCGAGTAGAAGGGCGCTTCGAACGGGTGAAAGAAGCGATGCCGCTTGTCGGGGCGCGGCTCATGCAGCCAATCGGTGAACAGGATCCCCTGCTTGAAAGTGGCCGACGAGGCGCGGATGAACCGCCGCTCATCGATATCGAGGAAGCGCAGCGTCTGGCGGATCGTCGGAAACGTGCCTTCGCCGACGCCGATGATGCCGATGTCGGGCGATTCGAGCACGGTGATGGTGAGGTGAAGATTCTCGAGCAGCGCGAGCGCCTTGGCGAGATATGCAGCGGTGAGCCAGCCGGCGGCGCCGCCGCCGACAATGAGAATGCTCCTCGTTCCGCGGTCCATCCTCCTCCGGATAGCTTGCCGAGACGTCAGGGAACAGGGTTCAGCGGCGAACCTCGTCGCTCGGACGGACCCGCAACATTGCCAGCGCCGCGATGGTCATGACGACAGCCGCTGCGAGCATCGTCCAGATCGGCTGGTCGGGGAAGAAGGCCTTCATGATCGATCCCATTACCGTCGCGACCAGTAGCTGGGGGATGACGATGAAGATGTTGAAGAGACCCATGTAGATGCCGAGCTTGCGCTGCGGCAGGCTGGACGCGAGGATTGCATAGGGCATCGCGAGGATCGACGCCCAGGCGATGCCGATGCCGAGCTCGGAGATGACGAGCAGCTTCGGATCGTGGATGAGGAAGAAGCTGGCATAGCCGGCCGCCCCGGCGAGCAGACAGATCATGTGCGTCCGCGACTTGCCGACGGTCCGCGCGAGGAACGGCAGCATGGTCAACGCCGCGACTGCGGCGACGCCATTGTAGACGGCGAACAGCACGCCCACCCAATTCCCAGCGTCCTGGTATCCCGCGCTCGCCGGGTCGGGCGAACGATAGAAGTTTTGCGCAACGACGGGCGTCGTGTTGATCCACATGATGAACAGCGCCGACCAGCTGAAGAACTGGACGAGCGCGAGGCGCTTCATGATCGGCGGCATTCCGGAGAAGTCGCCGACGATGTTCGCGAGCATGTTCGACGTTGCTCCGCGCCGTGCGAGCGCGATTCCCGTTGCGTTCGCCAAGCCGTAAGCGATCAGCAATCCGCCGAGCAGGTAAACCTCTTTCTCCAGCGCCCATTCGATTACCGCGAAGACGACGGAGACGCCGACGGCGATCCAGACGATGCTCGTTCCAAAACTGCGGTTGGCGAGGGCGTCGATGGTCTGCTCTGTTTCGGGATGTTCTGCGGCGTCGCCAAAACCGGCCAGCTCTTCGGGCGAATATTCCCGCGTCGAAAGGACCGTCCACAGCACCGCCAACAGGAGCGCCGCCCCCCCGGCCCAGAAGCTGATGCGCACCGTCTCGGGAATCCCGCTGGCGCCGGCTGCGTTCGACACACCCCACCAATCGAGCGCGTAAGGGAAGATCGATCCCAGCACCGCGCCTGCTCCGATAAACGCGGTCTGCACCGCATAACCGGTGGTATGCTGGTCCTTTCGGAGCATGTCGCCGACGAACGCCCGGAACGGCTCCATCGTGATGTTGAGGCTCGCGTCGAGCGCCCACAGCAGCACCGCCGCCATCAGCAGGCTCGACGAAAGCGGCATCAGGAACAGCGAAACTGCCGCGAGAATCGATCCCGCGACGAAGTAGGGGCGGCGGCGCCCGAAGCGGCCGAGCCAGGTTCGATCCGAAAGATGGCCGACGATCGGCTGGACGAGAAGACCGGTCAGAGGCGCGGCGATCCAGAGCGCGGGCAATCTGTCGACGCTCGATCCCAGTGCCTGGAAGATCCGGCTCATGTTCGCGGTCTGGAGCGCGAAGCCGATCTGGATTCCGAAAAAGCCGAACGAGATGTTCCACAGCGCGGCGAGCGACTGCCGCGGTTTCTCGATCGTCCCTGGCCGATTCATTCTGTCTCTCCCCTATCCGGCCGCGCGGGTGTGCGCGCTTGCCCGATACTCGCGAGGGGTCATACCGAAGCGTTCGCGAAAGCGCAGGGAGAAATGTGCGGGGCTCGAAAAGCCGACGCCGTACGCGATCTTCGATATCGCGGCGCTGCTCCCGGCCAGCCGCCTGGCCGCCAGGTGCAGCCTATAGGTCCGCGCGTAATCGCTAAACGTCATTCCGAACAACTGGCGGAAGCGACGCGAGAAATAGGCCGGCGAAAGGCTGCACGCTGTCGCCGCGGCTTCGAGCGCGATCGGTTCGGCGGGAGCGGTCCGGAGCAGCTCAAGCGCGGGAAGCAGCCGCTCCACGTGCACGGTTTCACGGGCTTCCCGGGCAACTTCGCCCGTCGCGCATTCGGCGGCCGAAAGGATCAGCAGCTCGACGATCCGCTCCACCTTTGGGTCTCGTCTTTGGGAAGCATCCAGCAGCCAGTCGGCAAGCAAATCGATCCGGACACGGGCCGCTTCGTCGGGAAACGCGCAAAAGCACCGCGACAGCCGCGGATGCTGGAGGCCAAGCCGCTCGACGATGTACGGGTCCACCTGGACCAGCACCCATTCCATCGCTCCGCGATCGAGCTCGAAATCGTGATGCCGCATCGATGGAACAAAGATGAGCGCGCCATCGCGCAATTGATGTTTGCCGCCCTCCGCGATGAAGGTGCCGCTCACGTGCCGGAACAGCACGAGCTCGGCCACGTCGTGGAAGTGCATGAACCTGCCGAGGTTCGCACTATCCGGTGAGACCATCACGCGCTCGGCGGTGACTGCCTCGCCGGGCGGAAGCTCGACCGGCTCACAGATTGGGCGCGGCGCCATGGCAACATTGTGATAGTTAGTGGAGATCCGTGCAAGAGAAGAGCTTCCCCGATTTAGTCAATTGCACGATAGTTTTTCCGGCGCATTGCAATAGTCTCGGCAACTGACTCAGGCCGTCAGCCATCCTATGATGGTCGCCCATGGCGACTGCGATCCACTCCGGCCGGCTGGGCAGCGAACTCGAAGACTTGGGTTTCATCCATGCCCGTGGCGTGCTCGATCCGGCGCTCATGGATTCGCTGCTGCTCCGCGCCCATGCAACGCTCTTCCGGGCGTCCGCCGAATCCCGCGAAGAGGTCAAGTCGAACGGTTCGCTGATCCACCTCGCGGATAACCCGGAATATGCCGACCTCATCGCCGCCCCGGAGCTTCTCCGCCTGCTCGACGCTTGCGGGGCGACGGACCCGCGCTTCACCGGCGGGTTCCTGATCTCGAAGGCTGGCGGCGGCCCGCCATTGTTCTGGCACCAGGACTGGTGGGGCTGGGACGACGAGAGCGCCTATCAGCCGCGAGCACACCAATTGTTCGCGATGATCTATCTCACCGACACGACGGTTGAGAACGGCTGCCTGCGGGTGATCCCGCGCTCGCACCGGCTCGACCATCTGTTGCATCATCTCGACACCGCCCATTCCGAGGGAATGCAGGCGTACAAGGATCCTTCGAACGCCGCTTATGCCGACCATCCCGACCAGGTCGCGGTGCCGGTGAGGGCCGGTGACGTGCTGATCGGTGATGCGCGCCTCATCCACGGCGCGTTCGCCAACAACACTGCCGAGGAGCGCCCGCTCATCACCTTGTGGTTCATGCCGCACTGGAGCTCGATGCCGCCCGAGATGCGTGCGCTCGCCTACAAGGGGTTCATGCGCGGCGACGACATTCCATCGAGCATCGCGAGCCCGAGCACCTTCCTCGACTGGCCCGAACCGCTCAAGCGCCGAATCGAGCACCTCCTGCCGCCGGACGACGGCGGCGTGGCGCCGATGCGCTGGAACCGAATTCCCGATTTCGCCCGGCTCGCCGCGTGAAGCGGCTCCTGGCGATCCTACTGGCAGCCTCGACTGCGGCCAGCTCGGGCGCGGCGGCAAACCTCCAGACGGCAGCCCCCGTCGTCGCCGCCGCTCCCGCAGCGCTGGACAACGAGGTCTTCTATCAAATCTTCACGCGTTCGATGCGCGACAGCAACGGCGACCGGCAGGGCGACCTCAAGGGGATCCAGCAGAGCCTGCGGTACCTGCGGCGTCTCGGAGTCACGTCGATCCTGCTGACGCCGATCCAGCCCTCGCCGTTCTACCACAACTACTTTCCCGACAAGCCGCAAGGCATCGATCCGGCGTACGGGGCAATGGCCGATTTCCGCGCCCTCGCCCGGGCAATCCATGCCCGCGGGATGAAGCTCTACCTCGACGAGGAATTCCAGTACGTCACTTACGACCACCCATGGTTCAGGTCAGCGCTGGGACACCCTGCGTCGCCTTACAGCGGATTTTTCTTTTTTCATGGACCGGACAACACGAAACCCGAATCGGCGGTCTTCGGTCTGACGATCGCGCCCGGCTTCCCCGGAATCGACGTCGGAATCACGACGGTCAACATGAACGCTCCGGCCTTCAAGACATGGGCCGCCGATTATCTGATGAGCTGGGTCGATCCGAATCATGACGGCGATCTGTCGGACGGAGTCGATGGCTTCCGCCTCGACCACATGATGGACGACCTCGATAATAAGCACATCGACACGAACCTGTTCGACCGCTTCTGGAAGCCGACTTTCGCCAAGCTCAGGAAAACCAATCCGCGGCTCAAGTTCATCGCGGAGCAGTGGGATTGGGGCTACGGAGGCGATTACCTGCGCCGCGCCGGTGTGAATGCCGTGTTCGATTTCCCGCTCGCCGGCGCGATCCGGAGCTTCGACAAGGCCAAGATCGTCGATGCGATCGAGAAGACCGCGGCGGCGGTCCCGGCGGGAAAGCACGAGCTCGTCTTCATCGAGAACCACGACATGCCGCGAACCGCTTCGGATGCCGGGATGACGCCCGAGAAGCTGCGCACCGCGGCAACGCTCAGCCTGCTGCTCAAGGGGACGCCGCTGATCTATTACGGGCAGGAGCTCGGCATGCGGGGAAAGCCGCGCAACGAATACAAGTCCGACGAGAAGGATATCGGCGACCGGGAGGCGTTCGAGTGGAGCGCGCGGACCGAGGCTCCGGGCCAGGCCAATTGGTACAAGGGGCCGAAGAGCTATTGGACCGAGCGCTTCGCCAAGGACAATGACGGCATTTCGGTCGCTGAGGAGGATCGCGACCCCGGATCGCTGCTCAATCATTATCGCCGGCTGCTAAAGTTGAGGGCAGCAAATCCGGCGGTCCGCTCGGGCGATCAGCAGGTGCTGCCCACGGCTCATGACATCCTCGCGGTCGAGCGCTCGGGTTCCGGGCAGCATTTGCTGATCGTTGCCAACCTTTCGTCTTTAGCCGCCGACTATGCCGTATCGGGGCACGACCTGCTCTCGGGCACTCGGGTGCGCGGTCACCTCCATCTGCAACCGTATCAGGCGACCGTCATCCGCCGCTGAATCGCGGCTGGACAGCAAACCGCGCTTATCTAATCTGCGCTCTCGCACCGGAGGGGAGCCGGCATGAGCCTTTCGACGATCGATCTCGTCGTCATCATCGCCTACGCGATCGGAATCTTCAGCCTCGCCCAATGGGTCAGCCGCGAGAAAGCGGGGCACGAGAAGGACACGTCGGACTATTTTCTCGCGTCGAAGAACCTGCCGTGGTGGGCGATCGGCGCGTCGCTGATCGCGGCCAATATCTCGGCAGAGCAGATTGTCGGCATGTCGGGCTCCGGCTACGCGATCGGCCTCGCCATCGCCTCGTACGAATGGATGGCCGCGGCGACCTTGCTGATCGTCGGCAAATATTTCCTGCCGATCTTCCTCACGAACAAGATCTACACGATGCCGCAGTTCCTCGAGCAAAGGTACGGCGAGGCGATCCGCGTTCTAATGACCTTGTTCTGGCTCGCGCTCTACATCTTCGTGAACCTGACCTCGATCATCTGGCTCGGCTCGATTGCGGTGACCAAGGTCGCCGGAGTTGACCAGACCTATGCCCTCATCGCGCTTGGGGTCTTCGCGCTGGCCTACCAGCTTTACGGGGGCCTCAAGGCGATCGCGCTGACCGACATCGTCCAGGTGACCTTGCTCGTGCTCGGCGGTCTTGTCGTCACCTTCCTGACGCTCGGGCAGATCGGCGCCGGGCACGGCGTCATCGCGGGGTTCCAGACGCTCGTCGGCCGCGTTCCGGATCACTTCCACATGATCCTCGAGCGCACGGGAAACGCAGTTTACGATAAGGACCGCTACCAGAACCTGCCGGGCCTCAGCGTGCTCATCGGCGGCATGTGGATCGCCAACATCAGCTACTGGGGGTTCAACCAGTACATCATCCAACGCGCGCTCGCGGCCAAGAGCATCGCCGAAGCGCAGAAGGGCGTCACTTTCGCCGCCTATCTGAAGCTGTTGATGCCGGTGATCCTGGTCGTCCCCGGGATCGCCGCCGTCGTTCTCGCGCCGGACCTCGCCAAGCCGGATCAGGCCTATCCGACCATGATGCGGCTGCTCCCGCCGGGGCTGCTCGGCCTGGTGTTCGCCGCGCTGGTCGCGGCGATCGTTGCCTCAATGGCATCGAAGATCAACTCGATCGCGACCATCTTCACGCTCGATCTCTATGCCAAGATGAAGCACGTGAAATCGCGCGCAGAGGACAGTGTCGACCCTGACGGGAAGGCGATGGAGAAGCACCTCGTGCTCGTCGGCCGCACCGTCGCCGTGATTTCGATCGTCATTGCGCTGGTTGTCGTTCGGCCCCTGCTCGGCAAATCGGACCAGGCGTTCCAGTACATCCAGGAGTTCACCGGCTTCTTCACGCCTGGGATCACCGTGATCTTCCTTCTCGGCCTGTTTTGGAAGCGCGCGACCGAAGCAGGGGCGATCGCTGCCGCGGTGACTTCGGTCCTGCTCAGCTTCGTCTATTGGTTTCCCGCGCAATATGGCGGCAGCGCCGCGCTCAATGCCGTGCCGTTCATGCATCGCATGGAAATCGTGTTCGCCGCCTCGCTGGTGCTCGCGATTGTCTGCTCGCTGCTGTTCAAGGCTCGTGGCGACGCCAACCGGGTGACGATGGAAGGCGTGACATTCAGGACTCCGGCCGTGTTCAATATCGGCGCGATCGGCGTGATCCTGATCCTCGTCGCGCTTTACGCGACCTGGTGGTGACCCGCCGGGCGTACGCTCGACTCCCGGACCACTAGCCGGACCGGAAGTACCTTGTCGCGCGCCGAGCCCGTCTCGATCGCCTCCAGCAAGGTATCGATCAGCGCTTCGGCCGCCTGACGCACATCCTGCTTGATGGTCGTGAGCGGCGGACTGGCGAGGCGGGCCGCGGGGATGTCGTCGAACCCCACCACCGCCGTCTCCGGGACTCCGCGGCCGGCATGCTGGAGCGCGTGCATCGCTCCGATTGCGGCGACATCGCTCGCGGCGAAGATCGCGTCGAACTCGGCGCCGCGCTGGAGGAGCTGCTCGGCGGCCGCGCGGCCTTCGTCCTCGCTCGGGTCGGCATCGACACGGAGGCGCTCGTCGGGACGGATCCCGGCAGCGTGAAGCGCGCGGCAGAACCCGCGCCATCGCTCGTCCACTTCCGGGAACCCAGCCCCCGCGGTGCCGATGAACGCGATCTTGCGGCAGCCCTGCTGCAGCAAATGGGTCGCGGCGTCGAACCCGCCCTGTTCATTATCCGAGGAGATGGTCGTGCCGATCTGCCCGTCACCGCCCGTGCCCCAGCGGACGAAGTGCGCGCCGCGCGCCACCAGCTGCTCCAGCTTGGGCCGATATTCGAGATAGTCGCCGTAGCCCAGGAGAATGATCCCGTCTGCCTTGCGGCTATCCTCATAATCGACGTGCCAGTCCGACGAGAGCTGCTGGAAGGATATCAGCAGATCATAGCCATGCTGGGCGCACCGGCGGACCATCGGCCCGACCAGCGACAGATAGAAAGGATTGATCAGCGCCCCGTCCGGCCATTCCTCGAAGAACAGCAAGGCGAGCGTCTTCGAATGCTGGCGCCTGAGGCCAGAGGCATTCTTGTCGACCTTGTAGTGGAGCTGCTCGGCGGCCTCGAGCACCCGGCGCCGAGTTTCCTCGCTGACGGACGGATTGCCGGACAGGGCGCGCGACACCGTGGGCTGCGAGACCCCTGCCAGCGCCGCAATGTCGAAAGAGGTCGGCCGCCTCTGCATCATCGAACGCGAAGTCTAGCGTGCTGAATACGTATGTATAGCCGTTGCCCCGGTTTCGCTCCCGCAAAGCTCTGATATCCCTAGGCTTGGGAGAGGGGTTTCACAGCCCCCGCCGAAATCTGCGCGCCAACAGGCCGCTTGAGGGGGAGTGATTCATGACCGGTTTTTCTTCGCGTTGGCGCTTGGCGGCGGCAGTGAGTCCGCTCGCGCTCGTGATTGCTGGAACGCCCGCCTGGGCCCAGGACGCGCAAGCTGCAACGCCCGCGATTACGGGCGCGGCAAGCGCCGCGGCCGCGCAGCCGACAACGCCCCCGCCAAGCGATACGGCGGCAAATCCGCAGAACACGGACCAGCCGGCGACTGCTCAGAACGCGATCGTCATCACCGGCTTCCGCGCCGCGCTGCGCAGTGCAACGGCAAAGAAGAAGAATTCAGAGACCGTCGTCGAGTCGGTCACCGCCGAAGACATCGGCAAGCTCCCCGACAACAGCATCGGCGAATCGATCGCGCGTCTTCCAGGGCTCGCCGCCCAGCGCAACAATGGACGCGCGAACATCATCTCGATCCGCGGCTTTGGACCGGACTTCTCGACGACAACGCTGAACGGCCGTCAGCAGACGACAACGAACGACAGCCGCGCGGTCGAGTTCGACCAGTATCCGTCGGAAATCCTGGCCGGCGTCGACGTCTACAAGACGGCCGAAGCCGACCATACAGCGGGCGGCCTCGTCGGCTCGATCGACATGCGCACGATCCGGCCTCTCGATTACGGCAAGCGTGTCCTCGCGGTCGGCGTCCGCGGCACCTATGTCGACCAGAAACTGCTGCCCGGCTCGAAGAACAAGGGCGGCCGCGTGTTCGGCACCTTCGTCGACCAGTTCGCGCATGACACGATCGGCCTCGCGGTTTCGGCGGCCTATACCAACGAACCCTATTCGACGAAGGACTGGAATGCGTGGGGCTGGGTCGGTTACCCCGGCGGCTCCGTCGGCATGCAGGGCGTCAAGACCTGGTTCGAATCCGACCAGCTCAAGCGCCTTGGCACCACCGCCACCCTTCAGGCGCACCTCAACGACAATCTGACGATGTCGCTCGACGGCTTCTATTCGCACTTCACCGACGACGTCGACCAAAAGGGCTTCGAGATGCCGTTCGCTTGCGGCGGCGGCTGCGGGCACGATGCGATCCTGGCCCAGACGGTCACCAACGGACTTGCCACGGCGGCGACGATCGCAGGCACGCCGGTGATCGAGAATTACGCAACCGATCACCGCGCCAACCAATATGCGTTGGGCTGGAACACGTTATGGGATGGCCACAACGGCTGGCGCGCGATGGCCGACCTCAGCTGGTCCCAGACGAAGCGGACCGAGCACCATATTGAGACCACCGCGGGCCTCCTGAACGGCCACGCGTCCACCGGACCGACCGCCACGGTCTCGTACCAGGTCACGGACCATGGGCCGGAGTTCGTCAGCAATTACAACGGAGCCAATCCGGCCCTCGTTCTGACCGACGTCGAGGGCTGGAGCAGCTCGCCCGTACAGGCCGGCTATGACAAGCTGCGTTCAAGCAACGATGATCTCAAGGAGGCGCGCGCCGAAGTCGAGCGGGACGTCGGGAGCTTCGTCAAATCCATCAAGGTGGGATTCGATTATACCGATCGCGACAAGACGCTGTCGCAGATCGAAGGTTTTCTGTCACCGCCGGGCGGTTCGAACCTGCCCGCTGGCTATTGCAATACCGCGGGAGCCGTTGGCTGCCAGGTCGCCATTCCCGCCAATCTCCTGCAGCCGTCCTTCACGCTCGATCGCGGCTTCGGACCGATCCTGTCGTGGGATCCGCGCGCCCTCGAAGACAACGGGGTGCTGATCTTCCACGACAACACCCAGCCCAACAGTGGCTATCACGTCACCGAGAAGGTCTGGACGCCCTACATCATGGCGCCGCTCGACGCAGAGCTCGGTGCCGTGCATCTGACCGGCAATGTCGGCTTCCAGGCGGTGCACACCAACCTGACCTCGGCGAGTCCGGCGTACCCGACCGATCACGATCGCTACTGGATGTGGCTGCCCAGCCTGAACCTGAATTTCCGCTGGGACAACGGCTGGGTCGTGCGCTTCGCCGCGTCGAAGGAATATATGCGGCCGCGCCTGACCGACCTCAATAACAGCGTGAGCTTCGGTTATAACAACGACATCAAGCTCTATCGAGGTAGCGGCGGCAATCCGTTCCTGAGGCCTTACCAGGCCAAGGCGCTCGACCTCAACGTCGAGAAATATTTCGGGAACAAGGGCTACGTTGCCCTCCAGACCTACTACAAGCACATTGATACCTACATCGCGAGCGGCACCAACACGGCCTTCGACTTCTCGCCGTTCCCCGTGCCCGCCAATCAAACCGTTCCGCCAACGCCGATCGGTTTCTTCGATACCAGCCTGAACACGCACGGCGGCTATATGTACGGCGGTGAGATCGCCGGCACCTTGCCGTTCGACATCTTCTCACCTGCGCTGGACGGTTTCGGAATTACGGGCGGCGGCGGGTACACCAAGACTCGCATTACGGACTTCAACGGCAATCCGAGTGCGATTCCCGGTTATTCGAAATGGGTAGCGAACCTCACTGCTTTCTACGAGAACCACGGCTTCAGCATCCGCGGCAGCATGCGCTATCGTTCCGGCTTCCTCGGCGACTTCGTGCTGTTCAGCGGCGGCCTCGATCGCCAGCACGTGCTCGCCGAAACCATCTTCGATGCGCAGATCGGCTACGACTTCCCGGCTACGTCTGCGCTCGCCGGCCTGTCTGTCTTCCTCCAGGGGCAGAATCTCAACAACGAACGCTCGGCGACGATCAGCATCCCGTCTCAGCCCAGTTCATGGTTGAAATACCAGGTGTACGGGCGCCGGTTCCTCCTCGGTGCGACCTACAAGTTCGGCGCCCGCGCGGCTCCGCCCCCTCCGCCGCCACCGCCGCCTCCGCCTCCACCGCCGCCGCCGCCGGCCACTCAGACGTGCGCGGATGGATCGGTGATTCTGGCGACGGCGACCTGCCCGGCTCCTCCGCCTCCGCCGCCACCGGCGCCGGCGCCAGAGCGCGGCTTCTGACCTAGAGCGGTTCCGGCGGGGGTGCGGCCCCGCC
>Ga0207647_10001253_pt1 | contig 19532 bp, 23 predicted proteins | sample KBSCornC2_FD_184295 | JGI IMG/M metagenome (GOLD analysis project Ga0207647, IMG submission 184295) | Corn rhizosphere microbial communities from Kellogg Biological Station, Michigan, USA - C2 (SPAdes) (version 2) | ecosystem: Host-associated > Plants > Roots > Rhizosphere ... | reverse complement strand
AACCATCAAGCTTACCGTTGAGCTCCGGCAGCACGAGGCCGATCGCTTTGGCGGCGCCGGTCGAGGTCGGGATCATCGACATCGCCGCGGCGCGACCGCGGTAGAGGTCCTTGTGCAGGGTGTCCAGCGTGGGCTGGTCGCCGGTATAGGCGTGGATCGTGGTCATGAAGCCGGTCTCGATGCCAACGAGATCGTGCAGCACCTTGGCGATCGGCGCCAGACAATTGGTCGTGCAGGAAGCGTTCGAGACGACCAGATGCTCCTTGGTCAGCGAAGTGTGATTGACGCCATAGACGATGGTGGCATCGGCGTTATCGGCCGGCGCGGAGACCAGCACGCGCTTGGCGCCGGCGGTCAGATGCGCGGACGCCTTGTCCTTGGCGGTGAAGATGCCGGTGCATTCCAGGGCGATATCGACGCCGAGTTCCTTCCAGGGCAGTTTGGTGGGGTCACGTTCGGCGGAAACCTTGATCTTGCCGTTGCCGAGGCTGATCGAGTCGCCTTCCACCGTCACGGTGCCGGGAAACCGACCATGCACAGAATCGAAGCGCAACAGATGGGCATTGGTCTCGACTGGACCGAGATCGTTGATGCCCACCACCTCGATATCGCGGCGGCCGGTTTCGGCGATCGCCCGAAGTACGTTGCGGCCGATGCGGCCAAACCCATTGATCGCGACCCGGACTGCCATGCTGGTTCTCCTTTAATAAATACGTTTACCCGCCGCGAGTGGGCTCGCGTAGGCTGGTTCTGCGGATCGCCCGGTTCGGCCGGACGTGGACGGTTTGTGTGGGGCCTTGGTAGCCCCTTTTTCCGACAATCTCAACCGTCGGCGCGGAACCGCTGCGTTGACCTGGCTGCATCGGTCGCCAGGGTCCCACATTGATCCCAGCGCAAGCGATGCAAACGCCGTCGGATGAAAGTTAGATGCGCTTCAGGGCAGCGTTGACGGCCGCTTCCGCCGTGATTCCGAAGTGCTTGTAGAGCTCCTTGGCCGGGGCGCTGGCGCCGAAGGTACTCATGCCGATGAACGTGCCGTCCGGGCCGATCACCGCATCCCAACCCAGCCGGACCGCGGCCTCGATGGCGATCTTGACCGGCGCGTGCCCGATCAGGGCTTGCCGCTTATCCTCCGGCTGCTGCAAAAACAGATCGAGCGAGGGCACCGAGACGACGCGAGCGGCGAGGCCACGTTCGGCCAATAGCTTCTGTGCGGCCACCGCGATTTCCACTTCGGAGCCTGACGCGAACAACGAAACCTTGGCTTCGCCCCGGGCAGCGACCAGTTCGTAGGCGCCGTGGCGGCAGAGGTTGTCGTCGTGAATCACGGTGCGGACCGGCGTGAGGTTTTGCCGGGACAGCGCCAGCACCGTCGGCCCTGTGGTGTTTTCGAGCGCGAGCTGCCAGCACTCGGCGGTCTCCACCGCGTCTGCCGGCCGGAACACCCGCATGTTGGGCATGGCGCGCAAAGCGGCGAGATGCTCGACCGGCTGATGGGTCGGTCCATCCTCGCCAAGGCCGATGGAATCGTGGGTCATGATGTAGCAGACCGGCACATGCGACAGCGCCGCGATCCGCATCGAGGGGCGCGCATAATCCGTGAAGCACAGGAAGGTGCCGCCTGCCGGGGCGAAGCCGCCATGGGTCGAAATGCCGTTCATGGCGGCGGCCATGCCCATTTCGCGGATACCGTAATGGATATAGCGGCCGCTGAAGTCGCCGGGCTTCACTTCCTTCAATCCCTTGGTGCGAGTGTTGTTGGAAGGGGTGAGGTCGGCGGAGCCGAGAAGCAATTCCGGCATTTCGGGGACCAGCACATCGAGCACGAGTTCGCTCGCCTTGCGCGTGGCCACCGTCTGCGGCTCGGTTACCAGCTTGGCCTTGAGCTTGCGGATGGCATCGGCAAGACCGGCCGGCCGCTTGCGGTCGATGACGCGGCGCTGAAATTCGTCGCGGGTGGCCGAAGGCATCGCCTCGAACCGCATCTTCCACTCATGATGGGCGTTCGCGCCTTTCTTGCCGACGTCGCGCCAGGCTTTCAACACGTCATCTGGAATTTCGAACGGACCGTAGTTCCAGTTGAGCGCCTTCTTGGCGCCGGCGAGTTCTTCCGCACCGAGCGGCTCGCCATGCGCCTTGGAGGTGCCGGCGCGGGTCGGCGCGCCAAAGCCGATTGTGGTCTTGCAGGCGATCAGTGAGGGGCGATCGGACTTCTGCGCGTTGCTGATGGCATCGGCGATCGCCTTCTGGTCGTGGCCGTCGATTTGGACGGCATTCCAGCCATGAGCCTTGAAGCGCGCCACCTGATCGACATTGTCGGTCAGCGAAATCGGGCCGTCGATGGTGATGCCATTGTCGTCATAGAGGAAGATCAGTTTGGAAAGCTTGAGGTGACCTGCCAGCGCCAGCGCTTCATGGCTGACGCCTTCCATCAGGTCGCCGTCCGAACACAGCACATAGGTGTAGTGATCGACGATATCGGGGCCGAATTCGGCCGCGAGCAGCCGCTCCGCGAGCGCCGTTCCGACCGAAGATGCCACGCCCTGGCCGAGCGGACCGGTGGTGGTTTCAACACCGGGAGTCATGAAGTTCTCCGGGTGGCCAGGCGTTTTTGATCCGAGCTGGCGGAAGTTCTTCAACTCATCGAGCGTAACTTCCGGAGTGCCCGTCAGGTAGAGCAGCGAATAAAGCAGCATCGATCCGTGACCGGCCGAGAGGATAAAGCGATCGCGGTCCGGCCACCTTGGGTCAGCGGCGTCGAATTTCAAAAACTGCGTGAACAGGACTGTGGCAATATCGGCGGCGCCCATCGGCAGTCCGGGATGACCGGAATTGGCCTTTTGCACGGCATCCATTGAAAGGGCCCGGATTGCATTGGCCATTACCGAGTGATCGACGCGCGTCATGGATTTCCGCCTGATACTTGGGGCGCTTGCTGGCGATCCGCCGCAAGTGGGGCAAATGGCCTCGGCGCAAGCCTGGGGGCTACGGGAAAGTTGGGGCTGGATAGCATCTGCGTTCCCGGAGTCCAAGGGCATGGAAACGCCTTCCCGGGGGGAAAGGTTGCTTAGCGGTGCATAGCGTGCGAGCGGCGTTGCGCTGGCCTCGCTTGCCACGTAAATTTCGCTCCCTAAACGTTTGCCCAACCGCCGGTTTTGCCGTTCGTTGGCCAGTCGAGGGGTGCGCTGCCGCTCATGAATGACCGTCCTGCCAGGGGTTCTGGCGACGCCGAACCCGCATCGGCCGACATCGACGCCGCCACAAGGCGACTGATGACGGCGCTTGATGCGCTGGAAAGCGCGGTGGAACGCCGTCGCGAGGCGGACCGGGATGAAAACGAACTGGCGACGCGCATCCAGGCGCTCGGCGCCGATCGTTCACGGCTGGCGGATGAACTCGATACCGCGCTGGTGAAGTCGCGGCGCCTCGAACGAGCCAATCAAGAAATCGGTGAACGGCTGGATGCGGCGATCGGCACCATTCGCTCGGTGCTCGACGCGGGAGATGCCTCATGAGTCACATCAACGTTACGATCAATGGCCGGCAATACCGGATGGCGTGCGAGGAAGGACAGGAAGTCAGACTCCTGAAGCTGGCGGAGGGTCTCGAAGCACGCATTGGCGATTTGCGCGGCAAGTTCGGCGAAATTGGCGATGCGCGCCTCACGGTGATGGCCGCGCTGATGGTCTGCGACGAGCTGGTTGATGCCGGCCAGCGGATTCGCAGCCTGGAAGAGGAGTTGGCGGCGCTTCGTGACGTGCGCGTAGCGGCCGCCGATCGCGCCAGGGCCACACAGATGGCGGTCGCCAAAGCTCTGAACTCAGCCGCCGAGCGTATCGAGAAAACCACCCAGGTCCTGAATCGCACCATCGGTGGCGGCATCGCCATCGGATGATCGCGGGCCAGTAACGGCGGCGTAAAGTTCGCAGTTCTGGCCACTGGTGATTTCTGGGCATTCCGCCTACATTGATCGGGCGAGGCTGCGTCGCGCGTCAGGAGCCATATATCCCCGGGGCCTTATCGATCCTTCCGGGAACTGTCCCTGGCCGGATCCGTGGATTCGGTCATATGGTGCCCACCTACTTTCGTAGGGAACTCCGGGATCGAGCGCTCCAACGGCCATCGCGGCTTCGCACTTTCATTCGCATGAGTGATCATCCGTTATCCCTACAGAAATCGAAATGGCGGGCGGAGGCGTTGGCGGCCCGGCAAGCGCTGGATCCCGAGCGGCGCATTCTCGGAGCCAAGGCATTGGCGCGCCATGATCTACCGTTTGAGATTTCGAACGGCTCCGTGCTGGCCGGCTATTGGCCGATCCGCTCCGAGATCGACCCCCATCCCTTGATGGAAAAATTCGCCGCCGCCGGAGCCCGGCTGGCATTGCCGGTGACCGTCGGACGCGATCAGCCGCTCGTGTTTCGCGAGTGGTCGCCGGGGGACCCGCTGCGACGCGGGCCGCTCGGGATTTCCGAACCGATGCCGGAGGCGCCAGAGCTGAGCCCCGATCTGTTGCTGGTTCCGCTCGCGGCATTCGACCGTTCCGGCCACCGGATCGGTTACGGTGCCGGACATTATGATCGAACACTGGAAGCCCTGCGCCGGCATAAGGGCGTGACCACGATCGGGCTTGCTTTCGCGGTGCAGGAAATTCCAAAGGTCCCGGCGATGCCGCACGACGTCATGCTGGATTATGTGCTAACCGATATCCGCCTGTTTGATTGCCGGAGTTCGTGAAGTTGCGCATTCTCTTCATCGGTGACGTGGTTGGAAAAGCCGGCCGCACCGCGATCCTTGAGCATCTGCCCGGCATGATCCGGGACTGGAAGCTCAATCTCGTGGTGGTCAATGGCGAGAACGCCGCCGGTGGCTTCGGTATCACCGAGGCGATCTATCGGGATTTCATCGATGCCGGCGTCGATGCGGTGACGCTCGGTAATCACGCCTGGAATCAGAAAGAGGCGATGGTCTTTATCGAGCGCGTGCCAGGGCTCATCCGTCCGCTGAATTTTCCCCGGCACACCCCCGGAAGAGGCGCGGCACTGATCGATACCAAGGATGGCCGCCGGGCACTCGTCATCAACGCCATGGGCCGCATTTTCATGGAGCCGCTGAACGATCCGTTTGCCGCGATCGACCGTGAACTCGATGCCTGCCCCCTGCGCGAGGCGGCGGACGCCATCATCGTAGATTTTCATGGCGAAGCCTCGAGCGAAAAGCAGGCGATGGGCTTCTTCTGTGATGGCCGGGCGAGCCTCGTCGTCGGCACTCATACCCACGTGCCGACGTCCGATCACCGGATCCTGCCGGGCGGCACGGCCTACATGACCGATGCCGGGATGACCGGCGATTATGATTCCGTGATCGGGATGCAGAAGGAAGAGCCGCTGCGCCGCTTCACTTCGGGGATTCCTTCAAGCCGGTTCGAGCCGGCGTTCGGCGAGGCGACCCTTTGTGGGGTGGCGGTCGAAACCGATGATGCGACCGGGCTTGCCCTTCGCATCGCGCCGGTGCGGATGGGCGGCGGGCTCGCATCTGCCGTACCTGCGTTCTGGGCGGCCTAAAGCCGGCAGCCGGGCTTGCATGCGCTTTGAAGGGAAGCGGAGCGACGCCCAATCTTTGATTTTACCGGGAACGGGGCCTATAAGGCCGCGCTTCCATTTCCTTGAACAGTTTCCTGGACGATTTCGCGAGAGATGCATGGCCGGACATTCCCAATTCAAGAACATCATGCATCGCAAGGGCCGCCAGGATGCCCAGAAGTCGAAACTGTTTGGCAAGCTGGCGCGGGAAATCACGGTCGCGGCCAAGCTCGGAACGCCAGATCCGGCGATGAATCCACGCCTGCGCGCCGCCGTGGTCGCGGCACGCCAGGAGAATATGCCGAAGGACAATATCGAGCGCGCGATCAAGAAGGCGGTCGGCGGCGAGGGCGAAAACTACGAGGAAATCCGCTATGAGGGATACGGACCCGGCGGTGTCGCCGTCATCGTCGAGGCACTAACCGATAACCGTAACCGGGCTGCTTCCGATATCCGCTCCTATTTCACCAAATCCGGCGGCAATCTCGGCGAAACAGGCTCGGTCGCTTTCATGTTCGATCGCACGGGTATCATCGAATACGATGCGAATGTCGGCTCGGATGACGCCATGCTTGAAGCCGCGATCGAGGCAGGCGCCGATGATGTCACCTCAAGCGAGAGCGGACACGAGATCTATGCCTCGCAGGAAACGTTTCGCGATGTCGCCAAGGCCTTGGAAGCGAAATTCGGCGAAGCCCGCAAGGCGGCCCTGATCTGGAAGCCGCAGAACACCGTCGCGGTGGATGACGAAACCGGCGAGAGGCTCCTGAAGCTGATCGATAATCTCAACGAGCATGACGACGTGCAGAACGTCTATGCTAATTTCGAAATTTCCGACGCACTGCTCGCCAAAATCGGCGGCTGAGACCGCAATCGAGCCTACGATGCGCCGCGTGAGGCGCCGGGCCCGGAGCGGGTGACCTGCTTTCCCTGTTACTCCCGTTCTGTTTCTGTTTCCCCCATCGCAGTCAGCCGCTATCACTGGGGCATGACTGTGCTCCCGATTCGCCAGCCTGTCCGTATTCTTGGCATCGATCCCGGCCTGCGCCGCACCGGCTGGGGCGTGATCGAGACCGAAGGCAACCGCCTGATGTTTGTGGGCTGTGGTTCGGTGGAGCCGCCTGACGATTGGCCGCTCGCAAGCCGGCTACTGGCGATCCATGAGGGACTCTCGGCCGTGCTCGATGAACTTCGGCCGATCGAGGCCGCCGTCGAGCAGACCTTCGTCAACAAGGACGGGGTGGCCACCCTCAAGCTCGGGCAGGCGCGCGGCGTGGCGATGCTGACACCAGCCAAATACGGGGTTCCCGTCGCCGAATATGCGCCCAATCAGGTGAAGAAGACGGTGGTCGGCGCCGGCCATGCCGACAAGAACCAGGTCCTGACCATGCTGAAAATCCTGCTGCCCAGGGCCGAGCCGAAGTCAGCGGATGCAGCGGATGCGCTCGCCATCGCCATCACCCATGCGCATCACCGGCAGAGTGCCCTGCTACGGCTGAAGGTTGCCCTATGATCGGCAAGCTGAGAGGCCTGATCGATTCCTATGGCGAGGACTATGTGATCCTCGATGTCGGCGGCGTCGGCTATCAGGTGCATTGCGCCAGCCGAACCTTGCAGGCCTTGCCACCGCCCGGCGAGGCCGCGGTGCTGTCGATCGAGACCTATGTGCGCGAAGACCAGATCAAGCTGTTCGGCTTTCGCAGTGATGTCGAGCGCGAATGGTTTCGCCTGCTGCAGACGGTGCAGGGCGTCGGCGCCAAGGTAGCGCTTGCCGTGCTCTCCACGCTCCCGCCCTCCGATCTCGCCACTGCGATTGCGCTCCGCGACAAGGCCGCGGTGGCGCGCACCCCAGGTGTCGGGCCAAAGGTGGCCGAACGCATCGTCACCGAATTGAAGGACAAGTCGCCAGCCTTTGCCGAGGTCGATCCGGCGCTGGTGCATCTGTCCGGCGCGATCGATCATGATCGCGCGCCGCGTCCCGTGACGGATGCGATCTCGGCGCTGGTCAATCTCGGCTATGGTCAGCCCCAGGCGGCCGCCGCGATCGCCTCCGCGACGCGAAGCGCCGGCGAGAATGCAGAAACCGCGCAACTCATTCGGCTCGGCTTGAAGGAGTTGGCGAAGTGAGCCCGCCCTCCCGCCTGGTCGAACCTGAACGCCGGAGCGACGATGTCGGTGACACCGCGCTGCGACCGCAAATGCTGTCGGAGTTCGTGGGCCAGGCGCAGGCGCGGAAGAATCTTCAAGTCTTCATCGAGGCGGCGCGCAAGCGCAAAGAGGCGCTGGATCACGTGCTGTTCGTCGGGCCTCCCGGCCTCGGCAAGACTACACTCGCCCAGATCGTGGCACGTGAACTCGGCGTCGGCTTTCGCGCCACTTCCGGTCCTGTCATCGCCAAGGCCGGTGATCTGGCGGCTCTACTCACCAATCTGGAAGAGCGCGATGTGCTGTTCATCGATGAAATCCATCGCCTCAGTCCGGCGGTGGAAGAAGTGCTCTATCCGGCGATGGAGGATTTCCAGCTCGATCTGATTATCGGCGAAGGGCCGGCGGCGCGCTCGGTGAAGATCGATCTGGCGAAATTCACGTTGGTCGGCGCCACCACGCGCGCGGGTCTCCTGACCAATCCGCTGCGCGACCGCTTCGGTATTCCGGTTCGGCTGAATTTCTACACCGAGAGCGAACTGGAACAGATCGTGACCCGCGGCGCACGGGTGTTGCAGGTCGGGATGACGGCCGATGGCGCCAATGAGATCGCCCGGCGCGCGAGAGGCACGCCCCGCATCGCCGGCCGCCTTTTGCGGCGGGTGCGCGATTTTGCCTCCGCCGCCAACGCCGATTCGATTGATCGCGCCATCGCCGATCACGCGCTGAGTGCACTCGAAGTGGACTCTGCGGGGCTCGACGCCATGGACCGGCGTTACCTCACGACCATTGCAATGAACTATGGTGGCGGACCGGTCGGCGTCGAAACCATGGCGGCGGCCCTCTCGGAGCCGCGCGATGCCATCGAAGACATCATCGAGCCGTATCTGATCCAGTGCGGCTATCTGCAGCGAACCCCCCGTGGCCGATTATTGACGGCGCACGCCTTCCGCCACCTCGGTCTGCCCGAGCCATCGCGCGACCCGGCGCAATTCGGATTGTTCGGCGGCGATGAACCGGATGGTGACTAACGCCATCTGCTGAATATCTGCGAAGCGGCCCGCAATTTGCTGCAATCCCGCAGGGCTAGATTGCTTTCGAGCAACCTGTCCAATCCTGGGACGCCCTCCCGCCGACACGTCTCACAATCGTTTGACAATGGGAAGGTCTCATGAGGGACCGGAACCCAATTTTGCTGCAATTGCGAAATAAACCCAACTGCCTCATGAATAGCCAGCCATGATGATCTCCCGACGCCATTTTTTCCGCTTTCTGACCGGACTTGGCGCCTTCAGCGCCTCGGCGGCCGCGTACGGCTTTGGCATCGAGCCCGAGCTGCTGCTTCGCGTCACCCGGTACAATCTCGCGCCGCCGCAATGGCCGGCCGGATTTCAGCTCAAGATCGCCGCGGTGGCCGATCTCCATGCCTGCGATCCCTGGATGTCGGTCGATCGCATCGATGCCATCGTTCAGCACACCAATCGCCTGGGCGCCGACCTGATCGTGCTGCTCGGTGACTATGTAGCCGGCCACCGCCATGTCACGCGCTTCATTCCGGCTGCCGAATGGGCCGCCGTGCTTGGGCAGTTGAAGGCGCCGCTCGGCGTTCACGCCATTCTCGGCAATCACGATTGGTGGGAAGACAAGACGGTTCAGGCCGAGGGTAGGGGACCGACGCGCTCGCGCGTGGCGCTCGAGGCCGCCGGCATTCCGGTCTATGAAAATGACGTCGTGCGCCTGACCAAGGATGGCCAGCCATTCTGGCTCGCCGGACTTGGGGATCAGCTCGCCTATATTCCGCGCTGGCATTTCCATCACCTGAAACGTGCCGGGATCGACGATCTTGACGCTACGCTGGCCAAGGTCACCGATGACGCACCGGTCATCCTGCTTGCCCACGAGCCTGATATCGCGGCGAAAGTTCCTTCGCGCGTGTCGCTGCAGCTCTCTGGTCACACCCATGGCGGGCAATTGCGCTTGTTCGGCTGGTCGCCGGTGGTGCCCTCGCGCTACGGCAGCCGCTTTGCCTATGGTCACACCCGAGCCGATTGCGACGTGGTGATTTCCGGCGGGCTCGGCTGCAGCATCCTGCCGTTTCGCATGGGCGTGCCGCCGGAGATCGTAATGGTCACGCTCGGCGGTGAAGCCGGAAAGCGTTACACCCCGCTTGCCTCGCGCGTCTGAAGCCGGCAAAGCTTCGATTATCTTCGATCTTTGCAGCGAGGGCTCAAGTGACCGCCGATCGTCACACTACCGATCATCTCGACGGTGAAATCCGCGACGGTCGCCACGTCATGAGCGTGCGGGTCTATTACGAAGACACCGATTTTTCCGGCATCGTCTATCATGCCAATTATTTGCGGTTCATGGAACGCGGACGAACCAATCATTTGCGCCTGATGGGTGCCGACCAGCATGCGCTGTTTGCCGAAGCCAATCAGGAAACGCCCGGCTTTGCCTTCGTGGTCCGTTCGATGCGGATCGATTACTTGAAGCCGGCGCGGATGGATGACGTGCTGCAGGTGATCACCTGGCCGGTCGCGGTGAAGGGCGCTTCCATCACGCTCGCCCAGGAGGTGCGACACGGCGAGGATCTCCTGGTGACCGCCGAGGTTCGGGTCGCCCTCATCAGCGAGGGCAGGGCGCGGCCGATTCCCAAAGCGCTGCGGACCATGATGAAGGCCGACGTGGCCTGATGGCTCGACAGGCCCGGACCGACGCCCGCGCGGCCATGACGATGTTTCAAGGGCGATATTTCAAGGGGCGATATTTCAAGCGTGGTGGGAGAGTTGGACGGCGTCGGCCGGTTTTTTCCGGCCGATCGCGTCCGCCAGCCTGCGGATCGGCGACGTCATTCTCCAGCACGCGCTGTTGCGTGTTTCATCGAGATCGTTGCGGATTTTCGCGCCTTCCGAAAACAGCTGCGTGAGAAATTCATAGGGGGTGATGGCGTTGCACAGCGCTTCCTTTTGCTCGGAAACAAAACGGAGCGCACGTTCTCCATCACCTCGCGCAGCCGACCAGGCGTCGCGAAGGCTGGACAAGGGGTCCGGCTTGCGCTCCGTTTGATGGCGGACGATTCCGCATCCGTAATCGCAATCGATGGTGACGAAGTCCGCGTTCTCCTTCATCAGAAAATCGATGTAGGCAATGAACGTCACGCCGCACCAGTCGCCCGGCACATAAGTGGGGCTGATCAGGTTCCCCCCCGATGGAGGCAGGCAGTCATGAATCACCATGATCCCGCCCGCGCTCAAAAGCCGGAAGGCCAGTTCGATGTCCCGATAGGATCGTTCGTAGTCGTGATACGGATCGACGAGGATGATGTCGTAGCGCGCGCCGCGCCTTTCCAGTTCGGCCACGCAGCCGTCGATATTGAGTGTGCTTGACCGGAACTCAATGGGCGCGCCGTCCTGGAATCCGGACGGCAGGTTGTAGGCCAATCGATGCGCCGTCGACAGGAATGCCAAATCGACGTCGGCGAACATGCAGCCGGTGGTCGCCGTGGAGATCTCGAGAAACCTGCTCTTTCCGTAGAATGCGGACAGACAATTCACGATTTCCATCTTGCCGAATTTCATCGGTACGCTCTCAAATCATTCGGTCCTGCTGAAATAATAGGGGTACTAATTGTCAATTCGCGCTCGCGCGCCGGCCGATGCCGGAAAGAGCCGGAGGATAGCACTGCACCCTGGCTGACGGCGCGGGTTGCCTTCGTTATGCTTAACACGGGGGGCTTGTCTTCGACAGACGTAGCCGACATGCAGGCCCCTCTCGCCGGCCGGTCTCGCAGGTGTCACGCCTCCGGCGGCCATTGGGCGCCTCGCCGGCCAGAAAATTTCTCATCTTTGTCGGGACGAGGCATACTTATCCGTCTTCCAGATCCACGGGAACTCAAAGCATGCTCTACGCCATTCTCTGCTATCACGATGAAGACGTTGTCGGCTCCTGGAACAAGGAGCATGACGCCGAAATCATGAACAAGCTGGCGGTCGTCCAGGACAAATTGAGACAGCAGGGCCGGCTCGGCCCGGTCGCCCGCTTGCTGCCGACGACCGCTGCGACGACGCTGCGCAAGAGCGATCCGCCGCTTGTGATCGACGGCCCCTACGCCGAGACCAAGGAGCAGTTGCTCGGGTTTTATATCATCGATTGCAAGGATCTCGATGAGGCGTTGAACGTGGCGCGCGACCTTGGCGACGCCAATCCCGGGGGCGCCTATGAAATCCGCCCGGTCAATGTTCTGTTTCCGGGGAGCATCAAAGCGTGACGGATACCGCCTGGATCAACGCCGCATTGACGTCGGCGCGCCCCCAGGCGGTCGGCGCCCTCTTACGCTACTTCCGCAACCTCGATACCGCCGAGGAGGCCTATCAGAATGCCTGTTTGCGGGCGCTGAAAAGCTGGCCGATCAACGGTCCGCCGCGGGATGCGGCGGCATGGCTGATCATGGTCGGCCGCAATGTGGCCATCGATGGCTTGAGGCGCGACCGACGGCAACAACCCTTGCCCGAAGACGATGTGATCTCCGATCTTGAGGACACCGAGACCGAGATAGCCGAGCGGCTGGACGGTTCACACTACCGCGACGATATCCTGCGGTTGTTGTTCATCTGCTGCCATCCGGAACTGCCGGCTACCCAGCAGATCGCACTGGCGCTCCGCATTGTGTCGGGGCTGAGCGTCAAACAGATCGCGCGCGCTTTTCTGGTTTCGGAAGCGGCGATGGAGCAGCGGATCACCCGCGCCAAGGCACGCGTTGCCGAGGCCAACGTTGCCTTCGAGACGCCCGGCGCCGTCGAGCGCGCCGAGCGGCTGTCGGTCGTGGCGGCGATGATCTACCTGATCTTCAACGAAGGCTATTCCGCCGGCGGCGACACCGCGAATGCGAGGGCGCCGCTCTGCGAGGAGGCGATCCGTTTGGGACGGCTTCTGTTGAGGCTGTTTCAAAGCGAGCCGGAGATCATGGGTCTGAACGCGCTGATGCTGCTGCAGCACGCGCGCGCGGCCGCACGATTCGATGCTCAGGGATCGCTGGTGCTGCTCGACGATCAAGACCGGTCGAAATGGAATGCGGAGATGATCGCCGAAGGCTTGGCCCTGATCGACAAGGCGATGCGGCACCGCCGCAGCGGGCCCTATCAGATCCAGGCCGCCATCGCGGCGCTGCATGCCCGTGCCCGAAGACCGGAGGAAACCGACTGGGTCCAGATCGATCTGCTTTATGGCGCGCTGGAGCTCATGCAGCCATCGCCGGTGGTCACGCTCAATCGCTCGGTGGCCGTTTCAAAGGTCAAGGGGGCGAGAGCGGCGCTCGAGATGATCGAACCGCTCGCGCCCAAGCTTGCTAATTATTTCCATTTCTTTGGCGTGCGGGGCGCCTTCTTGATGCAGCTCGGTCGCAATGAAGAGGCGAGGGTAGCCTTTGATCGCGCGATTGCGCTCGCCAATAGTCCCGCTGAAGCCGACCATATCCGCATGCATCTGGACCGCCTGATGCGCGACAGCCGAGCGAAAATCTCCGGAAAATAAAGAGGTCCGCCTGTCGGCGGGGAATGGGTCCGTTCGTCTCTTGATCGAAGCAGAGATTAGAACGTTCCGCCTGGAGATAGTCATGAGAGGTCTTGGTCTCATCACCCTTGTCTGCACCGCGCTTTATTCGGTTCCACCCACCTCGATGGTGGGCGCCATCCTCTGGGTCGGCTATCTCGGGAACGTCATCATCTCGCACGTCTAAACCTACTCCGTGCTGCTCGGTGCGATACTGCTTGCATTTTGCGCCGGTGTTTTCTTTTGCCGGCTCTGGCTGCGCGAGCGGCGATCGCTGGACGTCGCCGAGCTGGTAAATTGAAATAGGATTTCAACAAAGGGGGATTTGTCATGCTGGAGATTTTCGCAATTCTGATCGTGGTCATTCTTGTTGTTCTGGTCGTCATTATCGCCCTGGCGGCGCGCAAGCCCCAATCATTCAAGGTTCAGCGGGTCCTTTCCATGCAGGCGCCGCCGGAAAAGATCTTTGCGCTGATTGAGGATTTCCACCGCTGGCGTCTTTGGTCTCCGTATGAAAATCGCGACCCGGTGATGAGACGCACGTTCAGCGGCGCCGAACGCGGTAAGGGCGCGGTCTATGCGTGGGAGGGCAACAAGAATGTCGGCTCCGGTAGGATGGAAATCCTCGAATCCAACGCGCCGTCCGCCGTCCTGATCAAGCTCGATTTCTTCAAGCCGTTTGAGGGGCACAATCAGGCCGAGTTCACCATGCTGCCACAGGACGGTGCGACACTGGTGTCCTGGACGATGCATGGACCGGCACCGTTCGTCACCAGATTGATGCAGGTCTTTGTCGATCTCGACGTCATGATCGGGAAGGATTTCGAAGCCGGGCTAGCTAACCTGAAAAAGATCGTCGAAGCCTGAATTTTCATATAGCCGCAAACCGAAGGGAGCGAGCCATGCGACTGGAGCCTTATCTACATTTCAACGGCAATTGTGAAGCAGCCCTCAAATATTATGAGAAGGAGCTTGGGGCCAAAATCGAGGCGATTCTTCCGTTCTCCGGCGCGCCGGATGGCATGCCTCTCCCTCCCGGCTGGGAGAACAAGGTGATGCACGCCAGGATCTTGATCGGTGAAAGTGCATTGATGGCGTCCGATGCACCTCCAGGCCATTTCAAGCCGATGCAGGGCTGCTCCATCACGCTTCAGGTCGATGAGCCCAAGGAGGCCGAGCGCCGCTTCAACGCGCTGCTTCAAGGCGGCAGCGTCACGATGCCGTTCGGCCCGACCTTTTTCGCGAAAGGCTTTGGCATCTGCGTCGATCAGTTCGGTATTCAGTGGATGGTGAATTGCCCGCTCGAACAGTAGCGCGGCGCGGCGGCGTCGACAGCACGCCGATGCGGCTCTGATTTCGATCAGAGCCGCTATTCCTTATCAGGAATTTCGCCGCGTGCCGCGCAGCGTCGGCAAGCCGATGCCGGCCGCCTCAAATCCGCCATCCACCGCCAGGATCTGTCCGGTGATGTAGCTAGCGCGGGGAGAGCACAGGAAGAACACGGCTTCCGCCAGTTCGTCTTCATGGCCATACCGGTTGAGCGGAATCGCATCGTGATAATCGGCGCGAATTTCCGGCGAGTGGACCGCCCGTGACATAGCGGTATCGACGGGTCCCGGCGCTACGCCGTTGACGCGAATGCCGAGGGAGGCAAGCTCGACTGCAAATTGCTTGGTGAGATGGGCGAGGCCGGCCTTGCTCGTGCCGTAGGCCGTGCGCAGCGTCGACGCCCGGAACGCCGAGATCGAGGTGATATTGACGATGGCGCCGCCGCCATGCTCGCGCATCAGCGGCACGGCGGCCCTGGTGCAGAGGAACGGGCCGGTCAGATTGACAGACATCACCCGGCTCCAGTCCTCATCCGTTGTGTCCATCAGCGGTGCGAAGATCGCAATCCCAGCATTGTTCACCAGCGCATCGAGCCGGCCGAAGTGGCTGGAGATCCTGCCAATCGCCGCTTGAACGGCAGTCGCGTCCGACACGTCACAATGCAAAGCCAGGGTTTGGTCCGGGTTCGCCAGCACCGCGACGGCGCCGTGCAGCAATTCGCCGTCGATGTCGAGCATCGCCACCTGCCATCCCTCGGCCAGGAAGCGCCTCGCGGTGGCAAGCCCGATGCCTCGCCCGGCGCCCGTGACGAGCGCGACCTTTGCAGAGGAGGAGGTCATGGAAACACCCTATGGCTTTGGAGGCCGAGCATGACGGAATTCGCCAAACCGTCAATCGTCTGCGGACAAGGGCCCTTTAGGGGTCGGGAGCGGCCAAGCGCACAAAAATGTGGGGTAAGGTGTCGGCTGGGCGCTGTCTTGTTCGTCTTGTCCTAAATCCTGGGGGCCGCTCGTCGGCCTTGCGGCTATTGATCCATGAAAGCGGAGCGGACAATGAAGTTTTCTTATCGTTGGCTGATCGTGGGTATTGGCGCGTTGATGACGGGTGTCGGAATCGGCGCGATGTTTTCGCTCGCGATTTATCTGACGCCGATGGCGGCGGAAACAGGCTGGTCCCGCACCGGCATATCCAGTGCCATGACGCTGGATTTCCTGGTGATGGGTGCGGCCTCGTTTGCCTGGGGGACTGCCAGCGACCGCTTCGGCGCGCGCCCGGTGGTGCTGGCGGGCGCGGTGCTGCTCGGCACGGGTCTTGTGCTGGCGAGCCGGGCGACCTCGCTCCTTCAGTTTCAACTGACGTATGGCGTCCTGGTCGGCGCTGCCGCCGGCAGTTTCTTCGCACCGATGATCGCCACCACCACCGCCTGGTTTGAGGATCGCCGCGCCCTTGCCGTCTCGCTGGTGTCTGCCGGCATGGGCGTCGCACCGATGACCATTTCACCGTTCGCAAGCTGGCTCACGATAAATTACGGCTGGCATGTTGCGATGGCCGTGATCGGAATGACCGCCTGGGTCTTGTTGATCCCGGCCGCGCTCCTGGTTCGTCCGCCGCCGCGACCGGCTGAAGCAGTCTTGAGACCAGCTTTGGGGGGAGACACGCGCGAGGTCGGCGCGAGTGCGGCGCGGGCCTTGCGTTCACCCTCTTTTGTCATTCTGGCGCTGACGTTTTTTCTGTGTTGTGCCGCGCATTCCGGGCCGATCTTTCACATGGTCAGTTACGCGACGCTTTGCGGCATTCCGCCACTGGCTGCCGTGAGCATCTATAGCGTCGAAGGGCTGGCAGGACTCGGCGGCCGTCTTTTGCTTGGCCTCTCGGCAGATCGCTTTGGCGCCAAACCGGTGCTGGTGATCGGCCTTCTGGTGCAGGCCACGGCGATTGCGACTTATCTTGCCGTCGGCAGCCTCGACCAGTTTTACATCCTGGCCGCGGTGTTCGGCACAGCCTATGGCGGCGTGATGCCGCTCTATGCGGTGCTCGCGCGCGAGTATTTCGGCCAGCAGGTGATGGGCACCGTCTTTGGCGCGGCGACCATGACTTCCAGCGTCGGCATGGCGCTCGGACCGGTCGTCGGCGGCTTGGTATTCGATAGCTTCGGCGCCTATAGCTGGCTCTACATCACCTCATCCGCCGTGGCGCTCGCCGCTGCCGCAATGGCGCTAACCTTTCCACCGCTGCCGCAGAGCAAATTACAGCCGGCTTGAAAACCCCAGTTAGATTCCTGGTCAAAATTTCTGGCAACGGGTGTCGGTATGCTCTGAACCGGTTCGTCCTGTCATTGGAGCCGCAAGCCGCGGTCTCGAACCAACGTCAAAACAGTTTTCAAAACGGAGCCGGATGATGCGATTCATGATGCTGATGATACCGGGCGGATATGAGACGGCTGCGCCGGGCACCATGCCGTCGGCCGAGGCTGTCGCCGCGATGATGAAATACAATGAAGCGATGAAAGATGCCGGCGTGCTGATCACGCTGGACGGCCTTCATCCGCCTTCGATGGGCGCGCGGGTCTCCTTTGCGGGCGGCAAGCCCGTGGTGACCGACGGACCCTTCACCGAAGCCAAGGAGGTGCTGGGCGGTTACTGGATGATCGACGTGAAGTCTAAGGAGGAGGCCATCGCCTGGGCCAAGAAATGCCCGGCCTCCAGCAATGAAATTATCGAGATCCGCCAGGTGCAGGAGTTCGCCGATTTTCCCGAGGACGTTCAGGAGGCGGCGGCGGGATTTGCAGACAAGATGGCCGGCGGTCGTTGAGACGTTCAACAGAGGAGGGATCGATGAGCACCAACCAGACGTTTCTAGCCATATTCCTGGGCAGCAAGACCAGCGCGAAAATGACGGCCTGGAACGCGCTACCTGAGGCCGACCGCAACTCGCGGGCGCAGCAGGGCATCGCCGATTGGCATGCCTGGGTCGATCGTCACCAGGAGGCGATCGTCGCCATGGGAGGTCCGCTGGGGACGACCAAGAAGGCCGATTCCAGCGGCATTTCGGACGTCAGCAACCAGATGAGCGCCTTCACCGTGGTACGCGCGCCATCGCATGAGGCGGCGGCGAAGATGTTCGTAAACCATCCGCATTTCGCGATCTTCCCCGGCGAATCCGTGGAGATCATGCCGGTATTGCCCATTCCCGGCCGGGAATAGTCATCCGGTCCCGACGGCCGGGTAGTGATTTCCGGGGCCGGCTCATGTAAAAGTCTTTCACATGAGCTGGCGCAAGGAACAACGCCGCGCCGAGCGCGGATATCATCACGGCAATCTGAAAGAAGCGCTGCTCCAGGCCGCGCTCGGGCTGATCGCCGAGAAAGGTGCGGCCGGCTTCACCTTTGCCGATGCCGCCCGTATGGCCGGCGTCAGTCCCGCCGCGCCCTATCGGCATTTCCGCGACCGCGACGAGTTGTTGTCCAGCATTGCGCAACGCGGTTTCGAACAGTTCGAAGCCCAACTCACGGCGGCCTGGGACGATGGCAGGCCGGACACCGTCACCGCGTTTGAGCGGGTCGGGAAGGCTTATCTTGCGTTCGCGCGCGCCGAGCCGGCGTTCTATTCAGCCATGTTCGAATCCGGCTTGCCGCCGGACGCCAATCCGGCCCTGATGGCTGCAGGGGAGCGCGCTTTCGGCGTGATCCGCGCCGCTGCCGAACGCCTGGCCGCGCTGGCGCCTCCGGGGGTTACGCGCCCACCGGCGTTGATGATGGCGCTGCACATCTGGTCGATGGCCCATGGCGTCGCCTCCCTGTTCGGGCGCGGAGACGCCGCCCGGCGCAAGCTGCCGATGTCGGCGGAGGATCTTCTGGAAGCCCAAGTGCTGATCTATCTGCGCGGCCTTGGTTTCCCGACTGACCGCCGTTCGGATTCTCCGAATGCCGGAGCCGCCAAGCCGGCCCGCCCCTGGGGCACCCCGAAATAATTCCGGCACCGGCGGGAGTGTCCCGCCTTGACAAAAGCCCGGGATGGTTTAGTTATGTAAATGTTATTTACATTCACAACGGCGTGATGCCGATGGAGAGGGAAATGGCCTACACCGCAGATGTCAATCGATGGCGCGGCCCCGATGAGACGCCCAATCGTCCTCACATGCTCGACTCGCCCTGGCATCCCGGATGGATCGCCGTAACGGTGCTCGGTTTCATCCTCTGGTGGCCGATCGGTCTTGCCCTTCTCTTTTTCACTCTCGGGAGCAGAAAAATGGCGTGTTGGAGTCATCAGGATCGCTGGTCCAACAGGATGGAGCGGATGCAGTACAGGATGGAGCGCATGCGCAGCCGGATGGAGCGGCGCGGCTTCCCGTTCGGGGGCTTCGGACCGCCCTCCAGCGGCAACCGTGCCTTCGACGAGTACCGCATGGAGACCTTGCGCCGCCTCGAAGAGGAACAGGCCGAATTTAAGGATTTCCTGGACCGCCTGCGTCACGCCAAGGACAAGGAAGAGTTCGATCAGTTCATGGCGCAGCACCGCCAGCGCCCGGCCTCGCCCTCTGACGGCCAGCCGCAGCCCTGAGTGTCTGGAGCTCTTCCTGCCATCAGTTCAAACCGCCCGGCCGCAAGGCCGGGCGGTTTGTCATTGTGGCGCCTCGTCTTTTGCGCGCCAGCCTCGGCTTTAGTAACCCCGCCTTAACCCTGATTAGCGTCTGGTTAGGGGCAAAGAGACGCGCCGGCAGCCCTCGTTTTGACATGTTGGCAGGGGATTTCAGGCTTGGCTTTGGACGGGCCTCCCATGCGACATGACAAGGCATCGGCTCTGGCACACGGCTGATTTTGGCCGTGGGACCCGACAGCCATGTGGGAACCGTTGGTTATCGGGGACATGGAACCGCCCCGCTGAGAGGATACCGCCGATGAACCCGGCCGAAGTGACCCAATCGGCCCTG
>Ga0207647_10001251_pt1 | contig 19541 bp, 12 predicted proteins | sample KBSCornC2_FD_184295 | JGI IMG/M metagenome (GOLD analysis project Ga0207647, IMG submission 184295) | Corn rhizosphere microbial communities from Kellogg Biological Station, Michigan, USA - C2 (SPAdes) (version 2) | ecosystem: Host-associated > Plants > Roots > Rhizosphere ... | reverse complement strand
TCCCTTGGCCCTGATCATTTCTGCGCCCGCCATGAGAAACGCTCCCAATCCGTGCGTATCATCCGTAGCTTTAGGACGGTTGAAATAATAGGAGATGTCTTCTTCCACAGAAGTGCCTATGCAGATGTCGGTCAGCTGACCACGAGGTGTTATTCTTTTGGCTAGTGCCTCCCAGCCGTTCTGAGCTATTGTGATAAAGCGCCTATTGATCCAGCCCTCGTTAACGGCTCGGGCAACCGTGTAAACGAACATGGCGGTGACCGAAGACTCCAGATACGACTCTGGCTTGTCCAGCAATTGGTGCCACATGCCGCTCGAATCCTGGAATCTTGAGAAGCCTACGATTTGCCGTTCCAATAAGCGGATCAATTCAGCACGTTTCGGATAATTTTTGGGTAGATTGTTCAATAGCTCCGCCTGGGCCATTGCAACCCATCCGTTGCACCGTCCCCACCGAGCAACACCGTTCATGTTTTCATCGTTGTAAAACGTGTGAAAGTATAAGCCGGTGGAAGAGTCGTAAATGTATTTGTTGAACTGTTCCACCTGCTTGACCGCAAAATCAAAATACCTCCTGTCGCCCGTTAGCTTACCCATTCGGGCAAGGAAGGGAACACTCATATAAAGATCATCGGCCCAAAGGGTCATCACTCTTGGATTGTTCCGGGCAAGCGTTCCGTCAGAGAACTTAACCTGCTTGTTAATAATGTAATCACCCACACGAACCAGGTAGTCCAAATAATCTTTGCGCCTGTCAAAAGCATAGACATCGACCAGGCCTGCGGCCATCGAACCGCAATCATCCAGTGAACGGATGTTGAGGACCGGCCGATACTCAACACCGTTATTGCCTGCATCGAACATGGTTTTGAAATAGTCAAGGTTATCGAAAATGAAACTGAAATTTCTTCTTGAATAATCTGAATATTTTGAGTCGTTCAATGCATGTGCTACACGAAGCATTCCAACAGTCAGCACGCCATTTACATACTGCCATTTGTTGAATTTACTCTCTGCTTTTACGCTCGCCGAGGTGTCCTTACCCTTCGTTGCACTGAAGTTTTCCCCCGTTTTTGTATTGACAAACTGAAACGAAGTGTTTTGCAAGATGTGGTCAGCTACTTGCCTTACAATTTCTTCAGAATTAGTTTGTGAAAAACATCCCAGCGAGATGTTTAGTAAGAACAGTAAATAAACAATGCGTTTCATGATTGGAGTTTTAATACCAGTTCTAAGCTTACATGGGCAATTCTTTAAACTTTAATTGTCATGGGGCAATCCTGAATCTAAAAACTATTTTTTCTTGCCTTTAGCTGTGCCATATACAACGATTGTGGCTGCAAGCCTTCACGGTTTTGCCCTTCCCATTCACCATCAGGCCTGTCCTTAAATCTGCCTGGAGATTTTTGTCCTTTCAAACCGATGCAATAATTTTTTCCATTGACCCAGGGGCTTTGTACTGTCGCTGTTTTTGCACTGCAGTTCCACAACACCTGGGTAACACCGACCCAGCCATGCCCGCTGCCGTAATTTCCCCGGTCCTGAATATTGATCTGTCCATCCGTTACAATATTATCATACAGGGTTCCGCTCGACCACCGATGATGCGGTCCTATATCGGCGTGTGTCCTGATTGCGGTACAATTGTAAAATACATTCGGTCCGCAGGTCCTGGCCTGTGTTACATAATCGTGTCTGCCATCGGCAGCACTGCAGCCAATAAAAAGGTTTTGCTGGCCTTCATTGCAAAAGGAGTATCGCCTTCCGCCCGTAATTATTGACTTGTGCTCCGAACAACTGCAATCCACAACAGAAATATTTTTCGCCCAAGGATGCAAATGCACGCAGGCGTATGAAAAGTACTTAGCCGACACATTTTTGATCCAACCGTTTTCAATTTTGTCAAATGAAACAGCGTCCCAGGCGTGATTCTCTGCAGTGTCGCTGGTGAACTCAGATTCGCAGGCAAGAGATTCTATCGCGACATTATTAATCCGTCCGTCAAAGTCGTATTTGAAGATTTGCCCGCCGCCATATTTTGCCTCCAGTGCCATTACGATCGGGTTGTCAATAAAAATCTTATTGCCATCAATTTTTGTGACCACTCTTTCGTACTGTAAATTGTACTCCTTCGCCTGCCATTGCTTTGTGCCGCCTCTTGCTTCTATTTTGTCCATCTTTAAATCCCCGATCCATTGATCTGTGCCGGGGCGATACACAATGATCCGATCTCCAATCCTGTAACCATCTGATGATGCGACGTTGAAAGATTTACTTCCTACGGCTACATAGCTGTCCGCGATTTGCGTTCTTGTGTTTGCAAGTTCTTGCATTTTACCTTTTCCTGAAACATCGATCAATGGCCGTTTAATTGTTCCGGCTGCTATGAGTCTGGTGGCATCTCCTTCGCCGCGTAAAACGATGCCGCTGGCCGAGATGTTTATTTTCCCGTTTATAATGTAGGTCCCTTTCTTCAGCAGCACCGCACCCCTAAAGCCATTCTGATCCGGCGGACGGGTTGATAGTTGATCAATAGCCTTTTGAATTTCTGTTTCAGCGTCTGCGGAAGGAGAAACTGTTTTTACAACGGCAACGCTGGGGATTTCCTTATCACCATTGTAATAACCAACACGACTGAAATCAGGAAGCACATTTCCATTTTCGTCGGCAGTATAATTCAGGGAACCATCGCTGTTGAGTGTTACAAATTTTGATTGCCACGGCTTTACCAAACGAAAGGACATGACAGCAGTGATAAACAGAAAAAGCAGAATGAATTTTCGTTTCATAAAATTGGCATTTAAAACGCACCATAATATTCCTACAAAAAATCGTTCGTTGAATGCTTTTGCCAGAATTGCTGAATAGTTTGCTAATGGAATAAAATAAAAGCACGCGATTTGTTATTCAATTGCATCATCACTTCAATCACACCACGATGCTGTATAATCGACTAACGATAAGCTGCTTTACCGCATTTGTATTTTTGTTGATTTCATTGAACGTTTTCGCTGCTGATACGACTGTAGTAAAAAGTCCTGACGGAACTATTGTTTTCAAATTATTTCAGAATAACAGGCAACTTTATTTTTCTGTTTTCTTATCGAACAGAATAATTATTTCTCCTTCACCGATGGAGCTTTTAGTCAATGGGCACAGTGTTACGAAAAATGTTTCCTTTCAAAAAACAGAGCGCTACGTTCACAATGAAAGCTATCCGATTTACGGAGCTCATTCGACTGCGCGGGATGTGTGTAATGGGCTTACTCTTTCAATTTCTTCCAATGGATTTCAAACAGGTTTGGAAATAAGAGTATTCAATACGGGTGTTGGATTCAGGCATACGGTTACATCGCAAAATTCAGTGCTTACCCCGGAAGAAAAAACGGTTTTCAATCTGCCTTCAAAAAGCACCATCTGGTATCATGATCTCTACATGCATTACGAAGGTGTGCATGTAAAAAAACAGATTGATTCGGTACAAATTGGAGAATGGGTTGCTCCACCGGCAACATTTAAATTGTACCAAGGTGTTTATGCAAGCATTACCGAAGCAGCCTTGCTCGGCTATCCCGGTATGGCTTTGCAGTCAAATGGAAAGAATGGTTTGGTGATCAGGCTGGCAAATGATCAGCCGACTTCTTATCCCTACAAATTGCGTTACAGCCCTGAGGATACATTGAAGATGCGGCAGCCTGCAAAAATTCAAAATAAAATTGTGACGCCCTGGCGTGTTGTGATCATCGGCAAAGATTTGAATGCGTTAGTCAATAGTGACGTTATCACTAGTTTAAATCCCCCGCCTGACAGGAAACTTTTTCCAAATGGAATTCGCACTGCCTGGATCAAACCAGGAAGAGCTGTTTGGAAATATTTAAATGGTGGCGGTGATGGCTCACTCCAGGTAGCAAAGCATTTTACCGATGCGGCGGCGTCATTAGGGTTTGAACACAATATTCTTGAAGGTTTTTGGACAAGGTGGACCGATGCTCAATTAAAAGAGCTGGCTGATTATTCAAGACAAAAAGGGGTTGGCATCTGGCTTTGGAAACACTCAAAAACTCTGCGAACACCTGAAGCGAGAGATTCTTTTTTCAGTAAGTGCCATGCATTGGGGATCACTGGAGCGAAGATCGATTTCTTCGACAGTGAAGCAAAAGAAGTGATTGATGTTTACGACAGCATTTTGCATGATGCAGCACGTTATCATATTCTGCTGGACTTTCATGGAGCAAATAAGCCAACAGGTTTGACGCGAACCTTTCCGAATTCACTCACCTATGAAGCCGTGAAAGGAATGGAGGCAAGTAAACTTACCGATCGCGCCACGCATGAAACAACGATTCCTTTTACTAGATGTTTGGCCGGTCCTGCCGAGTACACTGTGATGCTTTTTAATGAAAGAAGAAAGAACACAACCCCTGTACATCAAATAGCAAGTGCGGTTATTTTGAATGCAGCACTCTTAACCTACGCAGCCAATCCTGATACCATTTTACTGAATCCAGCTGTGAACATTATTAAAAGCATTCCTGCAACATGGGATGAAACCATTGTGCTTTCGCCTTCGGAGATCGGCCAGCTGGCCGTGTATGCAAGGAGAAAAGGAGCCACGTGGTTTATTGCAGTCATGAACGGTGTTGGCGCCCGAAAAATAAAAATCTCTTTGAGTTTTCTGAAAGGAAATTACAAAGCAGAACTTGCGAAGGACGATGCGAACAATGATGCATCGGTGATCGTTGAACATAAAAATTATTCTTCAAAAGATATCCTGGATTTGAATCTAGTTTCCGGCGGAGGATTTATCGCTAAATTTTCAAAATAAATAATGATGAGAGATATCCTGTTTTTTATTTCAATTGGTTTTTCAACAGTTGTTTTTGCGCAGCCCTCAAAAGTTTTCTACAATGTCAAAGAACTCGGTGCAAAAGGTGATGGCATCACACCAGATACAAGAATTATTAACAGGGCCATTGAAGATGCGGCAGCATCGGGCGGTGGAACCATTTATTTTCCTTCGGGCAATTATTTGCTGGGGTCAGTTCATTTAAAAAGCAACATCAGCTTATTTGTAGATCAAGGAGCAACGCTTATTGCCTCTTCCGATTCCAATGATTTTGACAAGCCTGAGCAAAGTGTAAACGACAAATTCCAGGATTATGGACACAGCCACTGGCACAACAGTTTGATCTGGGGTGAAAAAATACATGATGTCTCTATCCTGGGGACCGGAAGGATTTGGGGCCGTGGACTGGTGCGCAGCGGACGAAAGGGAGATGTAAAACCAAACAAATCCATTGCCCTTCTAAATTGCTACAATGTCACGATAAAAGACATATCTATTCTTCACGGGGGCTGGTTTGCCATTCTTGCTACCGGCGTGGATAACCTGACCCTTGATAATTTAAAGGTGGATACAAATCGTGATGGATTTGATATAGATTGCTGTAAGAACGTACGTGTTTCCAATTGCACAGTGAACTCGCCCTTCGATGATGGTATTTGCTTGAAAAGTTCTTTTGGACTCGGCTATGCAAGGCCGACAGAAAATGTAACCATCACCAACTGCCAGGTGAGTGGTTACGATGAAGGCAGCTTGCTCGACGGAACCTTCAGGCGCCAATACAAAAAATACTCCGACAGTTCCTCCACAGGAAGAATCAAATTCGGAACAGAGTCAAACGGTGGTTTCAAAAACATAACCATTAGCAATTGTGTCTTCGACTATTGTCGCGGGCTTGCACTTGAAACAGTTGACGGTGCTTTGCTGGAAGATGTCACAATCTCCAATATTACAATGCGTGATATCTTAAATTCACCAATCTTCATTCGTCTTGGCGCAAGAATGCGTGGGCCTGATACGATTGCAGTTGGTCAATGCAGGCGCATCATTATCCAAAATATTGTTGCATGGAATGTCGATGCGCGTCAGGGTGTTATCCTCAGTGGGCTTCCCGGACATGATATTGAAGACTTGCAATTGAGCAATATTAAAATTTATTACAAGGGTGGCGGACCAAAAGATTCCATCAACAGGGTGGTTCCTGAATATGAAAAAGAATATCCAGAACCCGGTCCCTGGAGAGTGATGCCTTCGTATGGCTTTTTTATTCGCCATGCAAAAAATGTAAAGCTCAGCGATATTGAAGTGAGTTATATGAAAGAAGATGCGCGCCCCCCTTTTATCCTGGATGATGTGAAGGGTGCAGAGCTTCGAAATGTCAAAGCACAAAAAGCAAACGGCACGCCTGGGGTTGTTTTAAAGAATGTTACAGATGTAAGCATTGAACAAGTACAGGGTGTAAAGAATGCAACAATTAAAAAGGCCGATAAAAAGAACCTTTAACTATGAAATTTATACCGTTGCTGTTTTTTTTTGCAATTGCTATTGATGCTTTTGGCCAGACCTAGAGCTGCACCAGCAAGTTGACCGCTGGCGCATTCAGCCGGATGGAAGCATTGAATGGCAAATCGATAGCCGTATTCCCCACAGCGACCATATTGAGATGAGCGGGCAAAAAGTTTCACTGTGGATGCAGTACGGAGTTGATAGCAATAGAAAGCCTGTTTTAAACAGAACAATTGTATTTCCAACGTTTCGATTGCTTCCGGTTCGCACCATTGCACACATGATGTATGATGTAAAAGATGCTGAACTGCCTCACATCATCATCAATGATCATTTATACAAAGCAGGTGTTTACGATGCTTCATGGCAGGACGATTATCCCGAGAAAGTAATTTCGATTCGTCATAAAGGCATTATGGAAATTTTTAGCGAGCTGGGAAAAGATGGTTCACTCAAACTGCACAGGAGCTTTTTCCCTTCTGTTGACAAACCAATGGCTATCGAAAAATTTGTTTTTACTAACACATCTAAGCAACCTGTGAAGATTGAGCTGGAATACATGTCTCGCGAAACAAGAACACCAATCGAACGGAGCAGTGGAGGCCAGCACAGTTTTGTTGTTTCAACTGTTGATGATGGAGCGAAAACAGTTAACGCAGGTGATTCTCTGGCCTTTGCAATTATCTACCAGGCCATCAATAATAAAAACGACTTTATTATTGCCAATGCAGACGCAGAAGAAAGTGCAAGGAGACATCGTGTCGCCGAAATTCAATCGCATTTGGTTCTTCAAACGCCTGATCCAATTTTAAATACCATGTTTGCTTTTGCCAAGATCAGGGCAGTCGAAAGCATTTACAAAACCAAAGGCGGATTGATGCATGGTCCTGGAGGCTTGCGATATTATGCTGCAATTTGGGCGAACGACGAGGCAGAATATGTAAATCCGTTCTTTGCTTTTTTAGGGGACGATATTGCAGTGAAATCTGCAATGAATGCTTACCGGATGTTCGCTGCTTACATGAACCCCCAATACAATCCGATCCCCAGTTCGATCATTGCCGAAGGCGACGCCACCTGGCATGGCGCCGGCGACAGGGGAGACATGGCAATGATCGCTTATGGTGCTGCAAGGTTTTCCCTGGCCTACGGCAATAAAGATTCCGCAAAGGTCTTATGGCCCTTAATTGAATGGTGCCTCGAATATCTCCATCGAAAAGTAGATAAGCATGGCGTTGTGTGGAGCAACAAAGATGAACTCGAAGGAAGATTTCCATCAGGTGATGCGAATCTGAACACAAGCTCGTTGTATTACGACGCCTTGAACTCAGCAGTGTTTTTGGGCAAATTATTGGGTCAGCCGTCTCAGAAGATCAGATTGTATGAGCAACGAGCAAAAAATATAAGAGCAAACATTGAAAAATTTTTCGGCGCCACGGTTGAAGGCTTTAAAACATATCGATATTATGAAGGTAATGATACGTTGAGGGCTTGGATCACAACGCCGTTAACTGTTGATATTTTCGATCGCAGCGAAGGAACTATTGCAGCACTGTTTTCCCCCCGACTTTGGACCGAAGACGGGTTGGCATCCTTAGCCGGCAATAAAACTTTCTGGGACCGGTCAACACTGTATGGATTGCGCGGCGCCTTTGCTGCGGGGGAAACAGAAAAGGCGTTGAGGTTTTTAAAATATTATTCCGAGCGACGACTATTGGGGGAGCATGTGCCTTATGCGGTGGAAGCCTACCCTGAAGGCAATCAACGACACCTTTCTGCAGAAAGCAGACTTTATTGCAGAATTTACACGGAAGGTCTTTTTGGTATGCGCCCGGTCGGTTTTCATTCTTTCGACATGACGCCTCATATGCCCAGAGAATGGAACAAAATGGCTTTGCAGAACATTCATTCTTTTGGAAATGTTTTTGATCTAGATGTCGAAAGATCTGCAAGGGGTCAACTGATTGTTACCGTTACAAAAGGAAACAGCAAAAAACAGTACGGCATCAAAGAAGGGGAGAAGAAAAGAATTCAATTATAGAGGTTATGAAGTTTGTGATAGCATTTTGTTTTTTAGCAATGGCGACTACCAACTGCAAAAAGAATAAGGGAGCTGCACTAGAACCTAACCCCAGACGCTGGCCCCAAAAAACACGGGGCAAAAATAGTTGCTGATGGCCCAGGCAACACCTGTGAATTGATCAATTCTGTCTTGGGGATAGACGCAACGGAAGATCCCCATTGTGCTCATGCTTCTTTCGGCAGACACATTCGTGAAGAGTTTGACAATACTTTGAATAAAAACGTTTTTTTGTTCGCGCTCCATGTCATACCGGACAATGATGGATGTAACGGGGCTACTGATCATCAGCGCAACGAAATAAAAACTTACGGGTCTTCGCCTGACAGTTTGAAAGGACAATTGAATGAAACGGTGACCTATCGCTGGAAATTAAAATTGGATTCAGCTTTTCAGCCATCACCGAGCTTTACACATATTCATCAAATAAAAGCCGGAGACGGAACGAATGAAAGTTCTCCAAAAATAACAATTACACCGCGAGCCGGCTGTCCCGAAAAGTTAGAGATCATCCATAATGGAAATACAAGCTCAACGAGCTTAGGGAAAGTGAAAACAGTTGACCTGGCGCCTTTCAAGGGCACTTGGGTAGAAGTAACTGAGAAGCTCACTTATAAATCCGCAGGTGCTTATTTTGTTTCAATTAGACGCGTAAGCGACGGCGCCGTTTTATTAGAGTATAGCAATAGCGGTATCGACCTTTGGCGGCATGGTGCCAGCTTTTGTCGACCTAAATGGGGTATTTACAGAAGCTTGAATAATGCTTCCTATTTGAGGGATGAAGAGGTGAAGTTTGCAGATTTCTGTATTGCCAAGGGGGATGCCGTCTGTGAGTGATCTTTTGCGGAAGCGTTATTTAAACATCACTTCCGCGATCACATCTTTTTCACCTTTGATCTCATTGGCTTTTTTCAGATATTTCTGATCGTGAAATTTTTCAGCAGCCTGCAGCAATAAGGGGTAAAAATCTTTAATGTTGTACGGACTAATTTGTTGGTAAGTCCATTTCTTTTCATTGAGTGCATATGGCAAAAGCCAATCGATGGCTGTTTGCAGACTGGCCCCTGACGTTGTTTTATAATGCCACAGATCAACACCAGCTTTTTCTGCAAGAATGGCTACCTGGAACCATGCAGAGGTATTAAAAGTGCTATACCCAAGTGCATTGGTACGTTCGAGCTCCAATGGGAATGTTCCTTCTTGGGTCAACTGATGATCTAAAAGTTTTTTGCTTTCATTTACTAATTGCAACGCTTGTTCACTGTCACCGGTGAACAAAGCAAAATCAATTGCCTGCACATAAAACCATGTGCCATGATTGTTCTTTGCATGGTGTTCATCGTTTCCGTTCTTGCTATCAAGCATCCATTCCAGGTATTGTCTGTACCACTGCTGTAATCGATGCGTATCTGCGGGTGTCCATGACTGCGAATTTTCAATTAGCCCAGCCGCATCGGCAACGCCTGTTAAAGTTCTTGTCTCAATAATTCCGATGCCCCTTCCAGTATTGATTCCGGGAATAGCTTGTGCATACTCAAGATTTGGGTTCATCTTCGTTGCTTCATTGAAAAACCAATAACGAATCAGAGCGGCTGACTTCGCGGCGTATTTTTCTTCACCCGTTAAATAATACGCAAGCGATAAGGTTTTAGTTGAATTTTCAAGATCGCCGATGTAGGTGCGGTCAGTAATTTTTTTGATCTCGGGATTGTGTTGCCCATCTCTTCTGAGGTAAGGCAAACCGTTTGGCTTACTGCTGTCATACCAAAAGTATGGAGCCTGGCTCATATAATCGTGCTTGTTATTACTGACAGGAATGAAGGCTTTGTCCATTACTGAGACCAATTTCATATTGAGTAACGCATCTGCTTTGTTTCTTAGTTCGTTAACTAATTTTAATATTGCTTGATCTTTTTTCTCTACTTTCTTTTTCACCTGTTCCAGGTGATTGGCATCGATAATAAACGTGCTTGGAGTTTGTGCTGATAATTCCAGTTGAACGCAAACAAGAAAAACTAAGTTTAAGATCTTCATTTCACGAATTTTTTTAGATGTTGATCATTTGACATTTGGAAAACTTGAGGAGTTCTGTGTTTCCCAGCAAATTTTTATTTCAAAAAGTAGGCGGCAACCGTTTTGCCATTGAAAGAAGGAACGTAAACAATTCTTTTTGCCGCATCGAAACCGATATCAGCAGTATTTTTTTTTAGCTGGTGCGTATCTAATAAAGTTTCTACTGCTCCACTTGCAGAAACATAATACATATATCCTTGCCAGGCGGTAACAATAAAGTCTCCGTTACCAACAGGCTCAATACCGTCAATGCCATTGGGCAATTCTGCAATTTTTGTCACTCGCTTTTGCGAATCCGCTTTTTGCAATAATTTCCCTTGTGCAAAAATCAAATCCTCACCAATGGCTTTTAACCCGTTAGCGCCAGTTATATTTTCCAGGAAGAGTGCTGGAACATTATTTGTAATGCGCCAGATCTTTGCTGTTTTTGAATCGGATACATACACATTTCCACTACTGTCGACAGTAATATCATTTAAACCGGAAGCACCATCTATAGTAATCTTTTTTTCAATCACTCCCTTGTTCATATCAACGACAACAACGTTATCGATGTCGGCAGCATAAATTTCGCCGCGGTACATTCCCAAACCTTTGGGTGCATTCAAACCTGTAATCCAGGTAGCATCATAGCTTTTCCCGTCAGGGCTTAACTTTCCTACGCCACCTTTCCCATCCGCGTCCCATCCACCGCCGTCAATGAGTGAAACGTAAAGAATGTTTTGCTTGGGATCAGGCAAGACGGACTCGGGAACCGCAACGATGGTATCGGTTTCCCACAGCTTTTGGAGCGTGTGCCCCTGTGCATTGCCGGTAGCTACTGCAAAAATCAGTGCAGCGGGTAAGAAAACTTTTTTCATTATGGTTTATTTTTGTTCTGTCAGTTCGTAAATGTTACTTGTTAATGGAATGGCTTTCCCTGATAAGTTTAGGCCGACGTTCATTAAATAATCTCCACTCAAAATTTTATCATTATCGGATTGATTTGAGCTTGTGCCCGGAAATAAATTGATTTCTTTCAAACGATATTTTTTGTTGGCCTCAAGGCCTTGCAATTTTACCCGATTGAAGATATCCTGCCGTCTTGTGTTTAAATGATAATTGAAAAGAATGGCGTGATTTTTATTTTCGTTGACGTACATGAGAACCGCACGGTTAGATTGATAAGGCGATTCAATGCGGTACAGGTCACCAAACCAGATCACATCACTGATCCGCTTGTAAGTTTTAACGGCCTCCCTGCTGAATTGCAGTTCTTCCGGGGTGAAATCCTGCACACGAATATCATAGCCCAGTTTATCCATCATTGCAACGTCGGTTCTGAATTTTAGAGACTGCTTTCCCATGTTGGTAACATGAGCAGAAATTGTATTTGCCGGGAAGAAATAAGAATATCCCCACTGGATGTAAATTCGCTCCAAACCATCGGTGTTATCACTGGGCCAAAACGAACTAAAATATTTCAACGCACCATAATCTGTTCTTCCACCACCGCCAGAACAAAGCATAATAGGCAATTGCGGATATTTTGCCCGAACGCGCTCCAACACTTTGTACAATCCCTTCGTGTAATCAATGAACAAATGTGTTTGCTTTTCTTTGAGATAGGGTGAATATTGGTTGGTCATGCTGCGGTTGCAATCCCATTTAATAAATGCGAGGTGAGGATTTTTTGTGAGCAGATTATCTACAATGCTAAATACAAAATCTTGAACTTTTGGATTACATAAATCCAATATCAATTGGTTGCGTCCGTAATTTTCAGGACGATTCGGAAGTTTTAAAATCCAGTCGGGATGTTTTTCATACAGTTCACTTTTTGGATTGACCATCTCTGGCTCAAGCCATATCCCGAATTTAAATCCTCGTGCTTCGGCTTCTTTAACCAGGTAACCAATGCCGCTCGGAAGTTTAGTTGAGTCTTCTTTCCAGTCACCTAAGCCCGCTTTGTCATTATTGCGCCGATATTTATTTCCAAACCAGCCATCATCGAGTAAGAATAGATCAACACCCAATTTTTTTGCACCATCAAATAATTCCACTAAACGGTTTTCGTTGAACTTCATGCCGGTTGCCTCCCAGTTGTTCAGTAAGATCATTCGGGCAGCATTGCCATTGAGCACCCCGTAATTTCTGGCCCACCTATGGAGGTTGCGACTTGCCTGCCCTTTGCCGCGATCGGAAAACGTAAAAATGAATCGCGGCGTTTGGAAAACTTCACCAGGCTGCAGAAAATACTCTGACGCAAAGGAATTGATTCCACAAAGAACGCGAAGCCCATTGCGCTGATCAATTTCAAAGCTGTATTTATAATTGCCCGTCCAGGCCAGAGTTCCGGCAATTACCGCGCCTTCAGTTTCATTTGAGGGCTTGTTCAGCGAAAGAAAAAAAGCTTGCGTCTGATAGAAGTTTGTTCTGGTTCCTAGTTTGCTTTCAACGGATTTAATGCCCGTTGTGAGTTTTTCTTCGGTCATTTGCATTTCCCGTGCCCAATCACCGTGAAAATGCGTAAGCCAGTAACTGTCGGCATCGAAGTGAAGCAGCGAAGAAGCATAGGCGGTGAGTTCCACAGCTTTTTTTTCATGGTGAGTGATTTCAGTCCACTCCTCGATGACATCTTCACTAAAATAGCTTGTATAATGCAGCGTCACAGAAACGGGATAGACTGGGTCTTTTAAAATAATTGTCGTCGTCGTTACATCCATATCCTGCTTTTTGGTTGAACAAAAAGCATACTGTAGTTCCAGCGACGGATTACCATCGGCATGAATGAGACGTATAGCGGGCTCGAATTGGTTTTCCATTCCTGCCGTCAGGTAAACTTCACGACCTCCTTTCAGTTGCTCGTAGGCTGAGGAGTCAAGTTTCCTGCCGAAGTAAGATTGGGTCACTCTTTTGTCCGGCCCAATACTCAAAACAAGACATGTATTGCTGGTTTCAACAATAATGTGGTTTGTTTGAGCCTTGATGCTTTCTTGCAAAAAAAGCAGGGCGAAAATTGCCAGTGATTTTAAAAACATCTGAAAAAGCTAAGGTTGTAAAACAAAGAAATTACTTCGGTTCAAATACATGGAATTTTGCCCAATTATTCACTCATTTTAGCACCTCTCCCTTCGCGTCGAATCCCTGGGTATTAGCATCGAGGGCAGGACAAGTTTACTGCTCGTGAGCTTGAAATTTTTTTTTGCCAGCGCCCTTAAGAGAATGCCTGCCGCTTCGCGTCCTATTTCAAAGGCCGGCTGGGTTATGGTTGTAAGGGAGGGGTTGAGCAAAGGCGCGGTCTCCAGGTTGGAAAAGCTGATGATCTTTACATCGCGCGCAATCTGCAATTTAAGGGAGCGACAAACATGGTAGGCGGTAACGGCAAGGTGTTCCACAGACGCGAATATGCCATCAGGCCTTCCATTCTTGCTCAACAGATTTTCAATAAGGCTGTAGTTCTTATCCCTGCTGTCAACACACTCAATTATCAATTTTTTATCAGCTTTTATATTGTATTTCTTCAGGGCATCGAGATAGCCATCCATGCGATTATTTCCAATGGAAAGATTCTTCGAAATCAAAAGATAGGCGATTTTTTTGCACCCTTGAAGTATCAAATGCTCTGTTGCCTTGAACCCGCTCTCAAAATCATCAGTGGTAACCTTTGCGGTTTCGAATTCTTCACAGACCCGGTCAAAAAAAACAATCGGGATTCCCTGGTTTTCTATTTCACGTAACCGTTCGTCACTGGTCATTTTATTGGATACCGATATCAAAAGTCCATCGACCCTGCCGCTTTGTACATGCACCAGAGAGTCGGCTTCAATTCGGTCATTTTCGTTGGTAACGTAAATGAGCACATGATAGCCTTTCTCTCTTGCAACCGATTGTATTCCGTTAATAGCAAGAGAGAAAAAATTGTTAGCAATCTCCGGGACGATAACCGCAATCGTTTTGCTTTTATGTCTGCGTAAACTGCTTGCATATGGATTCGGTTGATAGTTCAGGCGGCTCGCAAGCGCAAGAACCTTTTCCTTCGTCTGTGGATTGATGTCATAGCCATCATTCAATGCTCTTGAAACCGTAGATATGGAAAGGTTAAGCTGCTGGGCCAGTTGTTTAATATTGACAGCGTTCATGAAATTTTAAACGTTTTGTTTTTGCAGGGATGCCTCACCCAATAAAAGAAGGTAAAATTTAGCAAGCTCATTTTTACACTTGCCGAACCTAGCATTTTATAACACCGGTTTTAACTGGCAACAAACTCTTTTTGATATACGAGCGGGCTTTTGCCTGTAATCATTTTAAAATACTTATGAAAGCTAGTAAAATTATTAAAGCCGCTCTCATAACAAAGACGCTTGATACACTGGTTGTTTTCAATCAAAAGTTTACATGCATGACCCACACGAAGCTCAATCAGAAATTGAGAATAAGTTTTCCTTGTTTTCGATTTGAAATACCTGCAAAAAGAATTTGGGCTGATGTTGGCAACGTCTGCGATCTCTTCTAATTGAATCTTTCGTTTAAAATTTTTGATGGAGTATTCATATATGGCATTGATCCGGTCTTTTTCTGCGTCAATAAAATCAGGTTTGAATCCCATGGAAGAAAGGGGCACGAGCTGCTTACTGCCAGCAATATACGAAAGCGCTTCCACCAGTAAGATAATGCGCTGCGGTCCCTCTGCATCCTGTAATTGCTCAAGCAGGTCTGCAACTTTTTGCTTTGTCTTGCCCGTGATCTGCAGACCCCTCTTTGCTTTGTCCAGTATCATTTTGATATTGTTGTTTTCGGGAAGATTCAGAAACTGTTCTCCCCAGAAACCTTCACCAAAGTGAGACACCCTAACGTCGGCGGTCACTTGAGGATTCTCCTCATAATACACATCGTCAAAACGCCAGTAGTGAGGAAGGTTCGATCCCACCAGCACCACATCACCGGCCTTAAAACGTCTGATGCAATCACCAATGAATTGGGTGCCCTCACCTTTTTTTATATGAATTAATTCTACCTCTGCATGATAGTGCCACCGGTTGTTGATCGGAAGCAAGTCTCTGCGTACGCTAAAGGAGCGGTCCGGTCCTTTAGATACTTTTAATAATTGTGGTCTCATTCAACTTTATTGGCTACAATCGTTAAGAAATAAAGGTATACATGCCAAATTAGCTTATTCCCGGATTGCCGTAAAAAAAAGTTACGGGAACGTTCCCGGTAGCAAAACCAATGCCGGCGCGCAATACAACAGAATGGCCGACCCGTTCTTTTCAAAAGCCCGCACCTCGTTTAGCCAAGCAGCTTATCACCGGCCAGCAATTCAGGTTTGCTAAAATAGTTGAATGGATAGTCAATATGGTTCACCACCAGTCAATAGTTTCATCATTTATTTGTCGCAAGAATTAGCGTTCAGGGATTCTGATCCCTGACCTTGATTAACCTTCTACTACAGTTTCTTAACTATGAACCCAACAAAGCCAAATTATACCTTGCCAGTCGTGCTTGTGACCTCTTTGTTTTTTTTGTGGGGGCTTGCCTACGGATTGCTCGATGTATTGAACAAACATTTTCAGGAAACGCTTAATATCACCAAGCAGCGCTCAACCCTTTTGCAGGCAGCGTACTTTGGCGCTTATTTTTTGGTTGCCCTTCCCGCGGGCTTGTTCATGCAAAGGATGGGGTACCGTAAAGGAATTATTGCAGGATTGATCCTATATACGCTAGGTGCCGTGCTGTTCTATCCTGCGGCAGAAGACTCAAATTTCAGTTTTTTTCTTTTGGCCGTTTTCATTCTTGCAAGCGGACTTACTTTTCTGGAAACTGCCGCCAACCCTTATATAACGGTCTTAGGAAATCCTGAGTCCTCTGAATTTCGACTGAATCTTTCCCAAAGCTTTAATGGTGTCGGATCATTTATCGGGCCGATTATCGGTGGCGCGTTGTTCTTTGGTCGCTCCGATGGTTTAGATAGCGGGCTGGGTTCGGTGAAGACAGTTTATCTGGTAATTGCGGCAATTGTATTTTTGGTTGCCCTGCTTTTCATTTTTACGAGCATGCCGGAAGTGAAAGAAGAAGAACTTGTTCGCGATAAAAAACAGTATGGGGGCAAATCCTTGTTTCACCACCGCCATTTTGTTTGGGCAGTAGTCACTCAATTTTTCTATGTGGCAGCACAGGTCGGTATTGCAGCATTGTTTATCAATTATTGCACGGAAAAAAAACTCGACATCACCAATGAACGGGCGGCTTATTTTCTCTCCGGAGGCCTGCTACTGTTTACCTTAGGGAGGTTTGCTGGGACAGCAATTATGCGCTGGGTAGCGCCGAACCGTTTGCTTGCCATTTATGCCACGACCAACATAGCTTTATGCGCTGCTGTCATTTGGGTGGGTGGCATGCTATCGGTATATGCCTTAATGAGTATCTTCTTTTTTGAATCTATAATGTTTCCTACAATTTTTGCCCTTGGTTTAAAGGATTTGGGGCACAATACAAAGAAAGCGGCTTCCTTCATTATTATGTCCATTGTCGGCGGCGCGCTCGTTCCTTATATCATGGGTTCAATCGCGCAAGCAAAATCAACTTCCTTTTCCTATATCATCCCCTTAATCTGCTTTGTCGTCGTATTGCTTTTTGCATTGACGGGCTATAAAACCAAAATGTATGAACAAAAAATACTGCCTGACCCTAAAGCTCAAGGACGACCCGGATTTAATCCGTCAATATGAAGAACACCACGAAAAGGTGTGGCCCGAGGTAATATCCTCGATTAAAGAATCGGGAGTTCTCGATATGGAAATTTACCGGCTTGGCACAAGCCTTTGTATGGTCATGGAAGTCAATGAAGCGTTCAGTTTTGAAAAAAAAGCCGAGCAGGATAAAAGAAATGAGACAGTTCAAAGGTGGGAAGAACTCATGTGGAAATACCAGGAGCCACTAGCAGAGGCCGCGCAGGGAGAGAAATGGATGTTGATGAATAAAATTTTTGACCTAAATCACTATTGAATTATGAGCAGTGGAAAAACTCTGCAGCGGACCTTTTTAAAGATCCATCCCAATGACAATGTACTTGTTGCGCTGAAGGACCTCGACCAGGGTGCCCGGTTGTTTTTCGAGAATACCGAGATTGTTCTAAAAGATCATATCAAAGCCAAGCATAAATTTTTCATTACAGATATGAACTGCAATGATGACGTAATTATGTACGGCGCGCTTGTTGGAAAAGTTCAATTTGCAGTCAAAGGCGGACAACTCATGACTACTGCTAATACGAAACATGCCGCGGGTCAATATGCATACAAGGGGTTTCATTACCGATGGAATGCGCCCGACGTATCAAGATTTGAAGGCAGGACCTTTTTGGGCTATAAAAGAAGCGGTGGGAAAACAGGCACAGCCAACTACTGGCTAATGATTCCAATGGTTTTTTGTGAAAACCGCAACCTCGATATGATCAAAGACGCGCTTCACAAAGAGCTGGGATATGCAGTTTCAGACAAATACAACCATTTCACAAGGCAACTGCTCGAAGTCGTTAAAGAGGGGGGTGACATTGAAACGGTTGACCTGGGACCGTCCTCCTATCAAAGAGAGCGTTATTTTAAAAATGTTGACGGCATTAAATTCCTAAACCATACTGGAGGTTGCGGTGGCACCAGAGATGACTCTTCGACACTTAGCTCACTTTTGGCGTCATACGCTGACCACCCAAACGTCGGTGGGATTACTGTGCTTAGCTTGGGTTGCCAACATCTGCAGGTTGAGCATTTTCTAAGCGATGTTAAAAAAAGAAATCCCCATTTTGATAAGCCGCTTTACATTTTTGAACAACAAAAATGGGAAAGCGAAGAAAAGATGATTTGCGACTGCATTCGCAAGACTTTTAAGGGGCTCGCCCAGATAGACAAAATAAAAAGGGAGCCCGCGCCGCTAAGTTCATTGACCATCGGCGTAAAATGTGGCGGAAGTGATGGGTTCAGTGGTATTTCTGCAAATCCGGCGGTGGGCTACGCTGCCGATATGCTTGTGGCTTTAGGTGGAAAGGTTTTGCTTGCTGAATTCCCTGAGCTCTGCGGTGCAGAACAGGAGCTGATTGATCGATGCGTGAACGAAAGGGTTGCTGCTAAATTCATTTACCTGATGGAGTCGTACAATAACCTCGCAAAAAAGCTCGGTTCCGGATTTCATATGAATCCATCGCCCGGCAATATCAAGGATGGGCTAATTACAGATGCAATTAAGTCAACCGGGGCAGCAAGAAAAGGTGGCACTTCGCCGGTAGTGGATGTGCTGGACTATACGGAGCAGGCTACAAAACCAGGACTGAGCCTTGTTTGCACACCTGGCAATGACGTCGAAGCCACCACTGGAAAAGCATCGGCAGGCGCAACATTGATTTTATTTACGACGGGCCTTGGCACACCGACCGGCAACCCGGTGGCGCCGACGATAAAACTGGCTACCAATTCAAATTTAGCAAACAGGATGAGCGATATCATCGATATCGATACAGGTGGGGTCATCAATGGCGAAAAAACGCTTGAACAGATGGGTGTCGAGATTTTGGAGTATTGCATTAAAGCGGCAAGTGGAGAAATCATTCCTAAAGCAGTCCTGCTTGGTCAGGATGATTTTATACCATGGAAACGAGGAGTTTCACTTTGAAAAACGGGAATAAACATGTTTAGACTAGATCGAAAAATTGCGGCAGTCACAGGTAGTGGTAGCGGCATTGGAAAGGCGGCAGCCTTGCTCTTGGCAAAGCAGGGGGCGGAAGTGCATTTAATCGATTTGAATGAAAAGGCGCTCATCGGTGTTCAAAAGGAGATTGAAAAAATAAATGGAACTGCCGTTGCGCACAAATGTGACGTTACCAGCCAGCCTGAGGTACGAGGTATAATCAGCGCTTTCCGGCGGTTAGATATACTCGTTAATAGTGCAGGGGTTTCCCACATCGGGAATGTGGAGGCTACAAACGAAGACGATTTTGATCGTTTGCATAAAGTGAATGTAAAAGGTGTTTTCAATTGTTTGCAATCAGCTGTTGAAATAATGAAAAAG
>Ga0207647_10001248_pt1 | contig 19549 bp, 12 predicted proteins | sample KBSCornC2_FD_184295 | JGI IMG/M metagenome (GOLD analysis project Ga0207647, IMG submission 184295) | Corn rhizosphere microbial communities from Kellogg Biological Station, Michigan, USA - C2 (SPAdes) (version 2) | ecosystem: Host-associated > Plants > Roots > Rhizosphere ... | reverse complement strand
TATTAATCCGCTGTATAACCGTTTTTATCTTGATCCTCATATTACAGAAGATCTCGCCGGTACGCGGGTAAAGTATAACTATAGAAATCAAAAGCTATTGATTGACCTTGCCATAAATAAGTATGCAGTGTCAAACAATCAGTTTAAAATTATCTCCAAAACCGACTTTGGTTTTTATAGCCAGGGTAATGAACTTCGATATTTTAATGGTAATAATAATACTGCCTCGTTAAAAGTAAGAACATCAACAAAACAAAATCTTACTCTTGACATTCAAATGTGGACATCAACTCAAATGTCCTGGATGCAATCTTTTGAAAACGCACATTCCGGTAATATAATATACCAACTGAATAATCTTAAGCCCGGCGCTGATTACAGCATTTCCGTTAATGATAAAATAATAAAAAAGCTCAGGAGTGATACAGATGGCAGCCTGCTGTTTACTTGTGAAATTGACAGTAATCGAAATAAAATTGTTGTGGAGACAAGCAAGCCGTAAACAACTCAACAGGAAATGATTCGGGGTTTGCGAATGAGATGCAATAGATTTAAATGTTGAAGTATTTTTTTGTAAATTTTTTTTATGAATATAATATGATAATTTCTTCAAAAAAAATTTTACAATTTTATATTTTTTTAAATCAAAAATGATATTTTGATATTTTATATAATAAATTAATTGCTGGGCCTTTTTTATCTTTTGGTTATAAAATAATTTATAAAGGTATTGATAAAGGATGTTTAGAACTTTTAGGGCCAACTGGTATTTTAACGTTAATATCTTATATAAGTTTTTTACTTAAAAGATTACATATAGGAGAATTACAATGGTATGCCTATTTTCAAATATTGATAATAATATCATCAATTTATTTTGTTAGTTCAATATTTAATATATAATATATATATACTCCAATAAATAATTTTATTAGTATGGAATTATTAAATTTTATTTTAGTTAATTTTTTTTTTATTCTTTTTGTTGAATTGAGTGTATTATTATTTCTTAAAACAAGTGAACAAGGTAATGTTAATACTTATGTACAAATTATATTACATCCTCATATACATATTCAAAATAGTTTGATTTATTGCTTATTTTTAATAAGTTTACTATGTTTAAGTTATATTCCAATAACAAATGTTAGTTTAAATGATTTTTTATTAATATATTGTTATAATGAAATATTAGAATTTGGTCAACAATTTTGTCTAGAACAAATGTTTACTACTTATATTCAATTATTATTAATTGTAACAGCTTTTATTATACATTTGCTTTATATGTTTTATATAAAATATCAAAAACATGCATATTATGAATATGGGATAATATTACAATATGCAGTAATATTTTTACTTTTTTTTTATGAAAGTTTTAATATGATTATGTTAATTATTAACCTAGTCGGTGTAAGTACTATGCTATATACTTTATTAAGTATAGAAACAAAAGAACATGGACGGGAAGCTGCTATAAAATATTATTTATTAAGTGCTTTAACAAGTGGATTAATTATTTATGGAATATTTCTTTTATTAAATGCATATCAATCGCTTGATTATAATACAATTAATTTTTTTTCTTGAAATTTAATTTCTTTCTCTTCTACATGAAATTCAAAAGAATTTGAACAATTTTTAATATTGAACGAATGTGGAATAATATTATTTATATTAGGAATGTTATTTAAGTTAGGTGCATTTCCATCTCACTTATGAACCATTGATATTTATGAAGGAAGTTCAAATCCTATTATGGCTTTCTTCTTAATGCCTATGAAATTAATAATTTTTGCAGGATTTGCAAAAATTATTACTTCCGTATTTAATGCATTTCATTGTCTATGAGAAGTTTTATTATGAACTTCTTCTATAATGAGTTTAATATGAGGAAGTTTTGGGGCTGTAACGGAACAAACAATAAAAAAATTTATTGGATATTCTTCAATAAATCAAATGGGGTATTTATTAATTGGAATTACAATTGTATATTTAGAAGGATATGTTGCTACAATGATATATTTATCAATTTATATGATCACAAATATAGTTTTACTAGGAACTATATTTTCAATACGAAAAACTATCAAAAATGAACGAGTTTTTACATTAATAGATTTAAATTCTTTTGCATTAAATAATTTTAAAGAAATTATTACAATAATAATAATATTATTTTCAATGGCTGGGCTTCCTCCATTAGCAGGATTTTTCGGTAAATTTTATTTATTTTTAGTAAGTTTACATAGTGATTATTTCTCATTAATAATAATAGGTATGTTAACAAGTGTAATTAGTACTTATTATTATTTAAATTTTTTTAGTAGAATTGTATTTCTTAATTTTAATATATCAGATTATTTTGTTTGCGAAGAAAATTATCTCTTAAATTTTTTTAAAAAACAATCATTTATGTTTATTGTATTATTATTATTTTTTATTGATATTATAATATCAATATTAATACATATAATTAATTAAAAAATTTTGATGAAAACAATTTTTCAATCATTTTATATAGACCCATTAGAACAATTTGAATTAATTCAATTATCGAATATAAATGGGGAATCATGTTTTTTATTTAATACAAGTATTATTTTTTTAATAATAACATTAACGTTATTGCAATTTTTTTTTTCAACTGTTATTTACAGTTTACGTCATAATATTTGAACTTTATTTATTTATAAAATACAAAATCTTGTTAAAAATTTAGTAATTGAACGAATTCAAACAACTAAAAACACTTTATCAATCAATATTACATTTTTATTTTTTTTTATTTTAACAATTAATTTAATAGGATTAATTCCTTACAGTTGAACTATAAGTAGTTGATTTATTATTATATTTTATATAGGGTTAGCTTATTTTATAAATATTAATGTATTATTAATATTAAATAGCGGATGAAGATTTTTATCTCATTTTTTGCCTGCCGGTACTCCTTTGGCTATAAGTCCATTTTTATTTTTAGTTGAAAATATTTCATATTTTTCAAGAGTTGTAAGTCTAAGTGTACGATTATTTGCAAATATGTTATCAGGACATGCCTTATTGAAAATATTAATATCTTTTTCCTGAGGATTATTAACAAAAATTAAAATTAGCCTTTATTTATTATCAATAATAATTTGAATAGGAGTTACAATTATTTTGATACTTGAATGTTTGATTGCAGGTTTACAAGCCTATGTATTTGGGTTGTTAATAACAATTTATTTTTCTGAAATTTTTGAATAGAAAATTAGTTGGATTGAATAATTTAGTTCATAGAGTTAAGCTCTCTATTGTGATGGTAAAATCCATCTCCTACTAATAAAAATGAGTTGACTTTCACTTCCTATCAGTACTAGACTTGGTATCTCTCGAGGTTGGGAACAAGGACATTTTCCTTATCTACGCCGAGAATACGCGAATAATTTTGTATTTTGATATAAGATGTATTGTTTTATTAAATTAATTTTACGTAGAATGAATCTGGAATTATTAAATTATGAATTAAAAACAACTAATAACGGAATTTTAGTTTTATATATAAATATACAACATTTATACAAACGTCCTACAAAAGTAAAAACACTACATCAACAAACGCCTTATCATCGAAAATTTATACGTTACAAAGCGAGAATTTTAGGATTTGCTACCTACTTTAAATTTTTTACTTTTTTAATTCTTAATAAGAAAAATAAATCGATATATACTAAATCAAATGGTATAATTTTATTAACTAAAAAGGATATGCATAATTGATTAATTAGAGTTTTAGTTAAAAAACCCAGATGTTTAATTAAAACATCCTGTTTAACAACATTCTTACGGCAAGCTAAATTAACTTTTCAACCTTTTGTTAAAAAATACAAAATTTATAATTTTTATAAAAATTTGTACTTAAATACAAAACGAACAAGTAGTTTTTTGCCTTTATATAAAACTAAAACAAATTTATTATTAATTAAAAATAAAAAAAAAGTAAATTTTCAAAAAAATTGAATTCAACGTGATGTTTTTAAAAAAAAAATTTTATTAAATCGTATTACGGCAAGAAATAAATTTTTTAGTAAACTTTATTATCCGAAAATTTTTTTAAAACATTGACGGCGAAATTTCAAAAAAACACTTCGACAGAAAACACAAACTATTTATTTATTTAAAAATAAATTAGTTAAAAAAAAATTAGAAAAGGAATTTCGAACTTCACGATTTTTCAAAAAAGAATTATATTTTTTAAGAAATACCCCCCAAAAAATTCGTTACAAAAATGTAATAACTAAAATTTATTTTTACGTTTTAAAAAAAAAATTAACTAAAAAACAATTTTATATATTAAAAAAACATTTCGCAAAATTTAAACGATTTTATAATTTTAATTATGCGAGAACTAAACCAATATATTTAAAATATTTTATATTAAATCCTAAGGTTAAAAACCTTATTTTCAAAAAAATATATTTTAATAAACATAAAATAATATATTTATATAAAGTATACAAAAATTTACGCTGTAAAAACAAATCATTTAAACAATATATTTCATTTATATTTAGACATAAAAAATATGCTAGATTTCCGAATAAATACAAAAAAATAAAATTTGCAAAACCTCAAATACATAAAAAAAAAAATAATAAATATTTAAATAAAAACCTTCCAATATCTCTAATATATAAAGAATATAGTAAATATTCAAAATTAATGAAGTCAACTAGTTTGAAAGTATTTCGTCCAAGATTACAAATTTGGAAAAAAGAAAGGTATTCTAAAAAAAAAATTGTTAAAACACGAGGAGGTATTATGCCCCGTAAAAAAATTCCGTTTTCTTCATATAAATATGAAAAAAAATTAAAATGACAGGAAAAAAGATCTTTAACTATTTTAAAGTGACCTACATTTATTTGATTTTTCAAAATGGAGTTAATATTAAATAAATTTTTATTAAAATTATTTAATATAACTTTTTTAGTTAAATTTACTCAAAATTTACATAAATTAGTTAGTACACGTAAATTACTTTGAAAAATTGAACATTCTTATTATTATAATTATCAAAAATATCGAAATTTTCAATTTTATAAATTTGTTATTAGATCATTTTTTTCTTTATATCGGTATGGAAATATTTTTAGAGTAACAGATCAAATTAGATTTTATCTTGAAAGAATAAAAAGAAAACATACATATCCTATTCGAGGATTTACAACTTTATTTCGAATTTTAAAACCTGGAAATTTTATGTTTTTTAAACTTACTGTTACAGGAAAAGTAAATTATAGAACAAGATCTAGTATATATAGTATTTCACAAGGAGGTATTCCACTTAATAGATTTAACACTCAAATGAATTATAGTCAAGCTATCGCAAATGCAAAAGCTGGTAGTTTTACTATTCGTTTAACAACATACAATATGACAACACAAGATATAATAAATTAAAAAATTATTATGTTAATAAAGATGTTATGAATTCAACCAAATATGAATATTTTAAAAAAAAATCTAATATATTGATTAAATCGTTGAATATTTTCAACGAACCATAAAGATATTGGTTTATTGTATTTGATTTTTGGTGCCTTTTCCGCAATTTTAGGAACCGGATTATCGGTATTGATACGTTTAGAATTAGCACATCCTGGAAATCCTTTTTTACAAGGAAATCATCAATTATATAATGTAATAATAACAGGTCATGCAGTAATTATGATATTTTTTTTTGTGATGCCTGTATTAATTGGAGGATTTGGAAATTGGTTAGTACCTATTCAAATAGGTGCTCCAGATATGGCCTTCCCAAGAGTAAATAATTTAAGTTTTTGACTTTTACCGAATTCATTGTTTTTATTATTAAATTCAGCTTTAGAAGAGAATGGAGCTGGAACTGGATGAACTTTATATCCACCATTAAGTGGTTCAGAGAGTCATTCAGGAGGATCAGTTGATTTAGTTATATTTAGTTTACATTTATCAGGGATTGGATCAATTTTAGGAGCTATAAATTTTATTGTAACAATAATAAATATGAGAGCAAAAGGGCTTCATTTTCATAATATGCCTTTATTTGTTTGATCAATATTTATTACGGCCATTTTATTACTTTTAAGTTTACCAGTATTAGCAGGATCAATTACAATGCTTTTATTTGATAGAAATTTTGGTACTCATTTTTTTAATGCAAGCGGAGGAGGAGATCCAATATTATATCAACATTTATTTTGATTTTTTGGACATCCTGAAGTATATATTCTTATTTTACCAGCTTTTGGAATAATTAGTCATATTGTTGAAGCAATGGCTAATAAACCTATTTTTGGATATATTGGAATGGTTTATGCAATGATTTCAATAGGATTTCTTGGCTTCATTGTATGAGGACATCATATGTATACAGTTGGTTTAGATATTGATACAAGAGCTTATTTTACAGCAGCTACTATGGTTATCGCAGTTCCAACTGGAATAAAAGTTTTTAGTTGATTAGCAACATTATGAGGAGGTTGTTTACAAATAAATACGTCTTTATTATTTACTCTTGGATTTATTTTTTTATTTACTTTAGGAGGATTAACTGGTGTAATGTTAGCAAATGCAGGTGTTGATATTGCATTTCATGATACTTATTATGTTGTAGCTCATTTTCATTATGTTTTATCAATGGGGGCAGTTTTTGGAATATTTGCAGGATTTTATTTTTGAATAGAAAAAATAAGTGGTCTTAAATATAATGAACTTTTAGGAAAAATACATTTTTGATCCTTTTTAATAGGAGTAAATATTACATTTTTTCCTATGCATTTCTTAGGATTAAGTGGAATGCCACGACGAATATCAGATTATCCAGATGTTTATTATGGTTGAAACCAAATAGCTTCTATAGGTTCACTTATTTCTGTAATAGCTTCTTTATTATTTTTTTATATTGTAGCTGATTGTTTATGTACACCATTTTTATCAAAAAAATGTTCAGTACATAAGTTATATGTAAATTAAATTCGTAATAATATATATTGATATAATAATAAATTAATTTAAATGAATAAAGAATATTTATATAATATAAGGGGCTTTAGCTCAATAGTAGAGCAGACCGCTCATAACGGTAAGGTTCTAGGTGCAAATCCTGGAAGTCCCAAATACTGATATAAAAATAATTTTATTTTAATTAGAAAAAATTAAAAAATTAAACCAAATTTTTGTATTATAAAAGAGTTGTGAAATATATAATCTATAATTAACTAATAAGAAATTTATTAGTTAATTATAATATTATCTTAATAAATAAAAAATTATTTTTTTACTTGAAAAATTCGTATTTTAATGGATTTTTTTGTTTTTATAGAGTGAAAAAATTCATTTTTTTAAAAATTATGTATTTAGTTTGCTAATTAAAACTAATTAATTAAAGAGGAAAGATATCAAAGTGATATGTCAGCTTGGAAAGCTGTGCATTATGGGTGCAATTCCCATTCTTTCTGAACAAAGAAGGAAAGATGTCCAAGGGACTCCACAAGCTTGAAACTTGTTGGATGAGGGTGCAATTCCCTCTCTTTCTGTTTAAAAAAATTAATAAATATATTTATTAATTTAGTATGTGTGTAACAACTATAGTTAATATTGAAGGAAATGCTAGAGTTAGGGCGGAGAACTGCTAATTCTCACGCAGAGGGCGCAACTCCCTCCATTTCCGCATAAATTAATTATTACACTATATATAATATTTATATTTTTTTTAAATGAAAGCGCGAATAACTTAATAGTAAAGTACTCGGCTGTTAACCGAGGAATGTTGGTGCGATTCCAGCTTCGCGCGAAAAAAGTTTCCTTCGTCTAGTAGCTAGGACATTGGCCTTTCAAGCCAAGAACGCGGGTGCAATTCCCACAGGAAATAATAGTATAAAATATAAAGTTCTTAATTAAAGTAAAGGGCCCTTAGTTTAATAGAAGAATGCACGCCTTTTAAGCGTCGAGATACTGGTGCAAATCCGGTAGGGTCCAAATTTTAATTAAAAAAAAATAGTTTAATTACATTAAATTATTTTTTGTCCAATTAGTTTAATGGTAGAATATCTGACTTAGGATCAGAAGAAATGGGTTCAATTCCCGTATTGGATAAAAGGTAGCTTAGCCAAGTGGAAAGGCGTCGGTCTTTGAAACCGTGATCGTAGGTTCGAATCCTACAGTTACTAAAAGTTTAATTATTATATAATAAGCTCAGTTAGCTTAATAGTAGAGTAATCGCCTGAAAAGCGATGGGAGATAGTGCGATTCTATCACTGGGCAATAATAAAAAGTCCAATTAGTTTAAAAGTAGAACGTCCGACTTAAAATCGGAAAACGTGGGCGCGATACCCGCATTGGATAAGTTAGGGGGAGTAGCTTAACAATTAGGGAGCGTTCGGTTTGGGACCGGAAGGTTATAGGTGAAAATCCTATCTTCCCCAAGTCCAATTAGTTTAGTAGCAGAATATCCGACTCAAAATCGGAAGAAGTGAGTGCAATTCTCACATTGGACAATAAATTCAAAAAAATTTATATATAAGGCAAGATAGAACAATGTTAGTTCGTTGGATTCATAACCCGGAGATATCAGTTAAATTCTGATTCTTGCCAATAAAAAAAATTAGAACGGTATTTTAATAGTAAAATATCTACCTCCAAAGTAGAAGATCGAGGTGCAAATCCTTGCCGTTCTGTAAAATAGATGGGGGGGTAGTTTAATAGTAGAATGTGTGCCTTCAAAGCATAAGATCGAGGTGCAAATCCTTGCCACCCTGAAAGGGAGAGTAGCTTAATGGTTAGAGCAGTCGGTTGATAACCGGAAGGTTATAGGTTCAAATCCTGTCTTTCCCAAATAAAGAATTTATTATGAATATAATAATATTTTTACTTTGTTTAAATTAAACACGTTTTTCATTTTTTTTTTTAATTAATTAAATAGTTAATTAAATTTATTTATATTTTTGTAAGGCAGGATAGAACAACCGCGCAGTTCATGGGGCTCATGACCCTGGGATGTTGGTTCGAATCCAGCTCCTGCTAAAAGCATTTATAAAAAAATGCTTGTACTTAAAAATTAAAAAAAAATGTTAAAATTTTGAAAAAAATTTAAATTTAAAATTGCTTGGATGAAAACATCCACTAAAAACATGACAACAAAAAGTTACAAATTGCTAATTGGTTGCGCTATAATTTTATTATTATATATAATATATACCTATTTTAATTTAGAAATACAAACTAATTTATCATCTTTGGAATCCTATGAAAATAATAGTATAATTAAAACTACAGAACAAATAGTTACTTCTACATCTACCAATAACCCTATGGTTAATCCCGAAAAAAAAATAGAATCTAATAATTATTTAAATAAATTACAATCTTTTTGAAAATATTTACTTAAAAATGGTAATAAATTTCCTTTAAAACAAAAACCTCGTTTAATATATGATATAAAAAATATACAAAATAATCCAATATCTGAACAATCTTCTAATATAATAGATAAACCTAATTCAAATTTACCTTTGAGAGTCATAAATAAAAATAACCAAGAAAATGTAGAAGATATTGAAAGAAGAGTAACAGAAATTAAAGATCAAATATCTGATTTTTTAAATGCTATTAGTGAAGATATCGGAAATGACATTGTTGCTGAAAATAATAATACACAAAACCCTATTTCTTCAGAAAATTCTGAAATTGTACAACAAAATTTAATAGTTAATAATGAAGATTCTGCTCAACCCTCTGAAAATACAGAATCGGGTCCTTCTTTTTCTTTAGGTGATCATGAACTATGATACGAAATTGTAACAAATTACCCTAATTTAAATGAAGATGAACAAATAGAATTATTATATAATGCTGTCTGTGAAGCAAACGACAGAGAAAAAGGAATTGGTTCTTCTAGAGAATTTCCTACAATAAAACCATCTGCATTTAGTATTAAAAATCATAAATATTCATCAAAATCTGCAGAAATTTAATTTTTTGTTAAATCATAAAAATGATTAATTATTCTCTTAATTATATAACAATATTTTTATTTTAATTCTTTTTCTAATAAAAACTATTAAATAATAGTTTTTTATTAGAAAAAAAAAGTTTTACAAAAAAAAAATTTTTTTTGGAAATCGTGACATTTTAAAAAATGGACGCTAAAGAGCGAAATAGTAGAATAAATAAAAAAATGAAATAACTATTGTTTTCAAAAAGAAATTTCGTTGAATTAAATTGGGAAATTGAAACATCTTAGTACCCATAAATAAAAATCAAAAGAGATCTCGAAAGTATTGGCGAGAGAAATTGAGAATTTGGCATAACTTTGAAGGAGATTTGATATTTCCTTAAAAGGGGAAATCCGATAATATCAAAAAACTTTAAAGTTTTTTAGTATTTCGATAGAGAATTTGAAAGAAGAATAGGGTACCACCCTTAAAGCCTAAAACTAAAATGTTCGCTAGTGTATAGTACCGTGAGGGAAAGATGAAAAATAACTCAAACGAGGGAGTGAAAATTGAAAAAAAAAATTAAAAGAACATTTAAACGTCTTAATAATAAGACAATAACATTACCTTTTGCATAATGGGTCAACAAGTTAATTATATAAGCAAGCTTAAAAATATAATAGAAGGCACAAAGAAATTGTATAAGTTTATATAATTATACCCGAAACCAAGTGATTTAAACGTGAGCAGGTTGATGCTAATGGCAAGGATCGAACCCGTGTCTGTTGCAATAGGCTGGGATGACTTGCGTTTAGGGGTGAAAGGCTAATCAAACTTGGATATAGCTGGTTTTTCGCGAAATATATTGAAGTATTACGTTATTGTAATAAATTCGGAGGTAGAGCACTCTGCAATCAAAGTGGATGTAAAATCTCTCAACGGTAAATTAGGAAACTCCGAATACCGAATTTTAAAATAACAGGCAGACTAAAGGTGCTAAGGTCTTTAGTCGAGAGGGAAACAGCCCAGATCATATGCTAAGGTCTCTAAAAGATTAATAAGTGTGTAAAATTTGTTCTAGAAACGAAGACAATTTATTGGTGAGCGCGTTGCTATCCATTAAAGAAATATGTTTGCGATCATAAATTTAGTTATTTGGAGCATCGATAATATTGTGAGACTAAATTAATCTACCGAAGCAGTGAATACAGAAATGTATGGTAGCGAAACGTTTAATATATATAATTATTAATCGTTAGATTAATGTAAGAAATATATTAATATTTAAATTGAAAATGTTGACATGAGTAACGAAAAACACTGATAAATCAGTGTCGCCGAAAGCCTAAGATTTTCGACGTAAAAGTATATTGCGTCGCGTGAAGCGGTTCCTAAAGAAAATGCGAAAGCAATATCTGATGGAAAAGGGTAAAGTAATGCCCAATTAAGTAATGCAAACATGAAATCACAAATGGGATTTAGAAAAAAAAATTTTGGTCTCATAATCGAGACCAAGTCTAAAGTAATATACATTTTTGATTTTAGCAGGAAAAGCATTACTGTTTAAACCGTATTATAAACCAACACAGGTAGGCAGGTAGAAAATACTAAGGCGTTGAGATAACAAAACTTAAGGAACTCGGCAAAAAGGTAACTGTATTTAGGTGCAGTTACTGGCCCATTTTGAAAAAAATGCGCATCAAGAAAAGATACGGGACGACTGTTTATCAAAAACACAGAACTCTGCAAAATTGTAAAATGAAGTATAGGGTTTGAGACTTGCCCGGTGCCTCTAAATAAAGAAGATTGTCGTTTTTATTAATTTACTTAAAAGGCTTTCGACTTAAACGGGGGTAAACGGCGGCTGTATCCTGACGGTCCTAAGGTAGCGAAATTCCTTGGCTATTAACTGTAGTCCTGCATGAATAGTTTAACGATCCCGGAACTGTCTCTAGTTTTGACTCAGTGAAATTGAAATTGCCGTGAAAATGCGGTGTATCTATTATTAGACGAAAAGACCCCGTGCACCTTCACTGTACTTTTACATTGTCTTTTTAAGAATTGTGGTCAGACAGCCTATGATGTGGAATTTAGTACTTAAAAGTACAAATCCAATTCCACTAGAACTGATTGGAATCCTACAATTTTTTTAAAGTCTTTAACTAAAGTTAATTTAAATTAACTTTAGGACATTGTGAAATTGTCAGTTTGACTGGGGCGGTCGCCTTCAAAAAATTATCGAGGGTGTACATAAGGTAAATTCATATTAGGTTACTTGGTAACAAGAATCTAATCTTGAGCGTAATGGTATAAAATTTGCTTAACTGTAAGACTTACAAGTCGAACAGAGAAGAAATTCGGTCATAGTGATCCGATAATTCTGTGTGGAATGATTATCGCACAACGGATAAAAGGTACGCCGGGGATAACAGGCTGATCCTGCTTATTTACTCAAATATTCGGCGGGGTTTGGCACCTCGATGTCGGCTCTTCGCATCCTGGTGGTGAACAAGCTACCAAAGGTTAGGCTGTTCGCCTATTAAAGCGTAACGTGAGCTGGGTTCAGAACGTCGCAAGACAGTTCGGATTCTATCTGTAATAGACAGTATAAAACAAAAGGACTTTCTTCGAGTACGAGAGGAATGAAGAAAACTTACCTATGGTTTACCAATTGTTTTGTTTTTAAAGCATTGTTGGTTAGCTACGTAAGGAATGGATAAGTACTGAAAGCATAAATACTCAAATCGAAACCATCCTTTTAGTTTTTTTGACAAAAATTAAAGACTATAATTTTGATAGTGGAATAGCTAGCAAATTTTTATAAAAGCCGGTAAATCTTACTAATATTGTAAATGTTAAATCAATTAAAAAAAAATTATATATATTAATATAATATTATTAAATAAGTCACAGATATATGCGAAAATATTTTTTAATATACGAAATAATCATGTAGTGATTTAAATTTGTAACAAAAAATAAAATAAGGTAATATATGAATAAAATAATTATTACTAGATTCTAACAAAAGCATTAAAAAATAAATAGAGAGAAATAGCTTAAAGAAAAAGTGAAGCGTCTTTTGTATACTACTATTATAAAGTGTATCAAATTATTAGATAGAATTTATATTCTATTTTATGAAAGGAATGAGTTTGATCCTGGCTCAGAGTGAACGCGTATAGTTCAGCTTTCAGGCAAGCAAGTTAACTACAGTTGTAAAAAACTGGAGTGGCGAACAGGCGAAGAGAAGGTTTGAACCACAATTCCGGCCCGGGAGAATCCTGGACAAATGAAACAATAATATTAATAATATTATTGATTTCTTAAAAGATTAAATCGCCGTTAATCGGGCAAACTAGAGATTATGTAGTAGGTGAGGTAATAGCTTACCTAGCAAACGATCTATTGCTGATTTGGGAGAATGGACAGCCGCATCGGAAATGAAAAATTTCGAACCCGGTATGGGAATATTCTCACGGGGCTGCAGTCAGGAATCGGGGACAAGGAGCACACGCTTTATCCTGCTGAACAGATGTGTGACGAGAAGGAGCGCTACCCGTAAAGCACTTTGAACAGTCCAGATAATGACATAGACTGTTTAATTGAGTACCGGCTAATTCTGTGCCAGCAGCTGCGGTAATACAGAAGGTGCAAGCGTTATTCAGGTTTACTGGGCGTAAAGGGCCCGTAGGCGGTCGTTTAAACTGGAGACCAAATTCTGGAAACTAATTATTCAGAAGATTCTCTAAAGATTTTTCGACTTGAGTTAAAGGGAGATGGGCCGTATACGCAGTGTAATAGTTAAATGTTTCGATATTGCGTGGACGACCAATGGCGAAAGCAGCCTTTCATCTTTAACTGACGCTAAGGGGCGAAGGTAGGTCTTGAACCGATCCGGATTAGATACCCGGGTAGTGCCTACTGTCAACGATACATTATTGCAAGCTAACGCTTAAAATATGTCGCCTGGGGACTACAGCCGCAAGGCTGAAACTTTAAGGAATTGGCGGGATGTCTCACAAGCGGTGGAGCATGTTTGTCAATCCGAGACTCCTCGTTAAATCTTACCAATCTGTGATATCCAGGGGTGAGGCCTTTAAAGGTTTTGAATACATCAGGGAATTTGTTTATCAAATTTCGGATGTATTCTGTTTTGATCCTGGACAAGTGTTGCATGGCTGCTGTAGGCTCATGTCTTGAGACATATGGTTAATTCCTGACAGAATGAGTTAAACCCAGACCGTTAACATGGTTTTAGACCAGTAAAGTAAACCTTTATATTGGTCTATTACCTTAACGAAATTGCCTAATAAGTAAAGGTAAACAGTAAAATTCTACAACCTCTTGCTCAAGAAGCTCCATATATATTATGGAGAGGAAGTGGAAATTTTGTTAGAAAATAACAAAATTTGTAGGCATCTTTCACATTGGAATCCAATGTGAAAGAACCTAAAGGTTCAGAGGTGGCTGAACCAGGGGCCTTTGTTGCTGTAAGTCTGGTCGAAGGCTAGTCGTCATGGCCTTGGAAGGTTGGGCTTTATCGATGTGCTACAATGAGGGTTTCAATAAGAAGCAAAGAGAAACTGAGCTAATCTATAAACACCTGAGCATTAAATAAATAGTAATCAAATGTACTAATTACGTTCTGCAACTTGAACGTATTACTAGTCCTTTGAAGGAATCGCTAGTAATCGCCTATCATAATGGGGCGGTGAATCGGTTATAGATGTCTGTACAAACCGCCCGTCACGGTCCGGAATTTTATTTACGTAAACTAGGTAAGGAACTTCGACGCTTCAAGCGGTTGGAACCTGCTTAGGTTTGGAGGTAATGACTGGAACGAAGTCGTAACAAGGTATCCGTACGGGAACGTGCGGATGGAGACATGATTTTGTAGATTTTTTTTCAAAAAAAGAATTTAATTAATAAAAATTATGTTTTTTATTATAGTTCTATTACATTTAATTTAAATTTCAGTTAATTAATTAAAAATTTATTAATAAAATAAATTCTTTTTTTAAAAAAGTATTACGAATTATTTTGTAATAAAGTATTATATATATATTTTATATAAAAAACTTAATAAAAAATTATGAAATAATAACTGAAATTTATTATGTTTTATTAGCTATGGAAATTTTAGCCGCAGCTAAATTAATAGGAGCAGGTTTAGCAACAATCTCAGTTGCTGGATCTGGAGTTGGTATTGGAATTGTATTTGGTTCATTAATTATTGGTGTTGCACGTAATCCTAAATTAACAAAACAATTATTCTCTTATGCTATTTTAGGATTTGCATTAACTGAAGCTATTGCTTTATTCGGATTAATGTTATCTTTTTTAATTCTTTTCTCATAAAAAAATTTAAACATTTTATTTTAGTAAACAAGCTAACTAAACATCTTAGCAGAAGTTTGGAATTCTGAGACTAAAAAAAGGTTTTTTTGTAAAAACCCCTTAGAAGTTACATAACGAATTATTAAATCCAAGCTATGTGTTAGTTAGTCCATATAATAAATACTTTATTAGAAGTATAATAAAATTATGCTTTGCTTTCATTTTAATTTTTTTTTAAATTTGTCAAATAATTTTATAGTTCTTAAAAAGAACTAAAGTTCTAGTATTATTTTAATGCCACAATTAGATATATGTTATAATATGGATATTCAAAATTTTTTTGTATATATTTTTATATTAAATTATGGATGATGATATATATATAATAATAAATTATTTTTTAATAAAAAAGTTGAAAAAAATTTTAAATTAAAGTTTTATTATAAAAATTTGATATAAACATATTTATATGAAAAATCTTTTAAGATCTGCTTATAAACATCCATTTCATTTAGTTAATCGTAGTCAATTACCATTTTTAGCAGGAATCTATGCTATGTTATTTACAATGAATATTGTATATTATTTGCATACTTCTTCAATAGAAAATATTATTCGTTGAAACAATTTTGTATTTCATATTGCAGCAATAGGATTAACATTTGTTCTAATAAGTTGGTTTTTAATGATTGTTTTTGAATCTGGAAAAGGATATCACACACTTCCAGTTCAAAAAGGATTAAAAATTGGATTTTGATTATTTTTAATCTCAGAAGCAATGTTGTTTTTTTCATTTTTTTGAGCATTTTTTCATTTTAAATTAAATCCTTCGGTAGCCATTGGGGTATGTTGACCTCCAAAGGGTATTCAACTTATTGACCCTTATAAGATACCACTTCTTAATACTATACTCTTGTTATCTTCGGGTTTTACAGCAACTATTGCACATAGAGCAATTTTAAATGTGGATTATATTTGAAACCCATTTCGCCGTTTTCAATTTCTTAATTATTTATTATGTACGATAATACTAGGATATATATTTTTAATATGTCAAGGAATTGAATATACTTTTGGTATAAATCAAAACTGAATGTCTAATGTATATTGATCAATTTTTTTCTTATTAACAGGATTTCATGGAGCACACGTTATTGTAGGAACATTATTCTTACAATTTAATTTTGTTCGTGCATGAATTTGTCGAATAATATATATACCGAATTGAATAATTCATTGCATTAAACCATATATAGGTATTAAAAATATGGTAATTGATTTATCAAGATATGGTTTTACCACCGAACAACATTTAGGATTAGAAGCTGCTCTTTACTATTGACATTTTGTTGATGCAGTCTGAATTTTATTATATATGATAGTATATTTATCATAAAAAATAAATGAAACAATATTGATATTATAATAAATATTTATTATGAATAAGTTTTTGTATTAGTGAAATATTACTATTAGATAATATACATAGTTTTGACTGTACTGATATAATATTAATTATATTAATATTAATATGTGAATTTATTCTTATTTCACATAAACCTATAAATGCGTTATTAGCACTAATTAGTGGATTCTTTATTTCCATGAGTCTTACTTTTTATTATTGTGAATTTGCATTTTTGCCACTCATTATTCTTTTGCTTTACATAGGTGCTATTGCAGTCCTATTTCTATTTACAACAATGTTATTTAAACATCCCGAAACAGGAATTGAATTATATACTTTTTCAGAAAAAATAATTTGAATAGGTCTTTATTTAAGTATATGAATTATAACATATATGGGTATATCAAACATTTTTGAATTTACAGACGAACATCGAAATCTCTTAAAAGAATTTAATTTTGCATTAGATATAAATGCAATTGCTAATTCATTATATTCTACCGAATCTTCTTTATTTCTTATTTTAAGTATTCTTTTACTTGCAGTTTTAGTAGCAACTGGATTAATAACACGACCTTGTCCTATGTTGTCTAATGCTTTCTTACTATTAATTATTATACCTGAAAATTTTAAAGAAACAATAAATATTTTTTGTAATTGTTGACCAATAGATCAATGAATATACAGTCTATTAGGTTTAATTATATTATATTTAATATTATTTTTTCTTTATAATTATTTAGCTATATTTTTAAATAAAAACTATAAATTTAAATTATATATATTACCATTAAAATTACGAATAGGACTTTTATTTTTAGATATTATTTTTAATATAATAATAGATATTATTATTATATATATATACCCTAATACTTTTTTAAGTAAATTAATTTTAAACTGTCCTATATCATTATCTCCACTAATTTTATTTAGTGAATTAATTATTATGTGTATATATTCATATAGTAAATACATTAAAAAATGTTTAAAATAATTAATTTAAATTGATATTTCCAACCTTCTTGTTCAAGTACAATGGACAAAATAATTGATTTACATAACGATATTATGGTTTTTTTAATATTTATATTCATATTTATATCATGATTATTAGTTCGTATAATTTATTTATTTCGAAGTAAAAATAAAAATACTATACGATTTCGTTTTCAACATAATAGTAAATTAGAACAAATTTGAACTGTAATTCCAGCAATAATATTATTATTAATAGCTACACCAAGTTTTTCACTTTTATATTCTTTAGATGAAACCAGATTATTTAGTCCTAAAATTACACTTCATGTTATAGGAAATCAATGATATTGAACTTATAATTATCCAGAAATAATCTCAAAAATCGAATCAAATAGTAATTGAGAAAGTTTACAATTTGATTCATATATGTTAACAGAAGATTTGTTATCAAAAGGAGGTTTCCGTTTATTAGAAGTTGACAATATGGTTTATCTTCCTGTACAAACTAATATTCGTATTTTAGTAACATCTCGAGATGTATTACATAGTTGAGCAATCCCATCTCTAGGAATTAAAATCGATGCATGTCCTGGACGAATAAATCAAATTTCATTATACATCAAACGATCTGGAACTTTTTATGGACAATGTTCAGAATTATGTGGAGTTCAACATTCATTCATGCCAATTGCTATAAAAGCAATTCATACTTTTGAGTAAATTTTTTTGGGGGGATCTATCCGGTGATAGAGGGGGACTGTAAATCCTTCCTAGGTTGGTTCAACTCCAGCTCTCCTCATAACCCTATTGGGTAAAATTTTTTTTCATGAAAAAAAATTTTAACATTATTATAAATAATAAAAGTGCATTTTTTAATGCTGCTGCAAATCATTTGCTTTTTTATCCTACTCCTGTTAATATAACATATGCATGGAGTTTTGGATCACTTGCTGGTTTATTTTTTTCAATTCAAATTTTAACAGGAATTTTTCTTGCAATGCATTACATTCCACATACTAAAGAAGCTTTTGATAGTATAATTCATATTATGCAAGATGTAAATAATGGATGATTAATTCGTTATGCACATGCAAATGGTGCTAGTATGATTTTTATTTTAATGTATATTCATATAGGTCGTAGTATTTATTATGAATCTTATAAACATCGTCGAGAATTTTTATGATGAACAGGTTTATTGATTTTCATTTTAATGATGGCAACCGCTTTTATTGGATACGTTTTACCTTGAGGTCAAATGAGTTTTTGAGGTGCAACTGTGATCACATCACTAGTTACTGCAATTCCATTTGTGGGTGATAATATTGCACATTGATTATGAGGTGGGTTTTCCGTGGGAAATGCAACCTTAACGCGTTTTTATAGTATTCATTATACCTTACCTTTCATTATTGTCGCTATTGTTTGTACTCATTTAATCATTTTACATCAAGAAGCTTCTACAAATCCTTTACAGATTTCAAGTGGTGACAAAATTAGCTTTTATCCTTATTTTTTTTGAAAAGATCTTTTTGCGTTTAATGTATTTTTAATAATATATACTTATTTAATTTTTTTTAATCCAAATTTATTGGGACATCCTGATAACTGAATTAGAGCAAATCCGTTAGTAACACCTGTACATATTGTACCCGAATGATATTTTCAACCTTTCTATGCAATTTTGCGATCTTGCCCATCGAAACTTGGTGGTGTAGTTTCAATGGCCGCATCCTTATTAATTTTGTTTATATTACCTTTATATCGAACTCTTCCAAATTCCATTAGTTCAAATATGTCACCATTATTTCGAATTTTATTTTGAATCTTTGTATTTACATTTTTATTTTTGATGTATTTA
>Ga0207647_10001244_pt1 | contig 19604 bp, 22 predicted proteins | sample KBSCornC2_FD_184295 | JGI IMG/M metagenome (GOLD analysis project Ga0207647, IMG submission 184295) | Corn rhizosphere microbial communities from Kellogg Biological Station, Michigan, USA - C2 (SPAdes) (version 2) | ecosystem: Host-associated > Plants > Roots > Rhizosphere ... | reverse complement strand
CACCGAGGCGAATGCTTCGAACCTGTCGAGCGCGCCTTCCTCCTCGAAAACGCTCACGTAGCTCTCCAGCGCAAACGGCGCGTTGAAGATTCCGGCGCAGCCGCAGGCGCTTTCCTTGGCGCTCCGGGCGTGCGGCGCGCTGTCGGTGCCGAGGAAGAATTTGGGAGAGCCTGATGTTGCGGCCTTCCGAACTGCAAGCCGGTGCTTTTCGCGCTTGGCCACCGGCAGGCAGTAGGCGTGCGGCCTCAGCCCGTCCGCAAAGAGCGCATTGCGGTTGATGATCAGGTGCTGCGGAGTGACGGTCGCGGCGACATTTTCCGGCGCAGAGCTGACGAACTCGGCCGCTTCAGCCGTCGTGATGTGCTCGAGGACTATTCGCAGGCCTGGAAAGTCCTCGACCAGCTTCGACAGGATGCGGTCGATGAACACCGCCTCGCGGTCGAACACGTCGACAGCCGGATCGGTCACCTCGCCATGAATACATAGCACCATGCCGATCTTCTCCATCCGCGTCAGCGCCGGATAGATGTTGCGGATGTCGGTCACTCCGCTCGCACTGTTGGTGGTTGCGCCCGCGGGATAGAGCTTGGCCGCGATCCACACGCCTTCACTGAACCCGCGCTCGAGTTCCTCGGGATCAGTCTCGTCGGTCAGATAGCAGGTCATCAGCGGCGTGAAACCCGGCGGCGTCGTTTCGAGGATGCGCTTGCGATAATCGCGGGCTGAATCGACGCCGGTGATCGGCGGGACCAGGTTCGGCATCACAATCGCCCGGGCGAACTGCCGCGCCGTATAGGGGGCGACCTTGGCCAGCATCTCGCCGTCCCGCAGATGCGCGTGCCAATCGTCAGGGCGGCGGATGGTCAGGGTTTGCGAAGCCACGGGCCGCTCCCTAACTGATGATCATGAGCGCAACCACCCTGACTGACCGGGCGGTCCTCCGCCTCTCCGGCGAGGATGTGCGCGGCTTCGTGCAAGGGCTTGTCACGAGCGATGTGGCTGGTGCGCTGCCCGTGTGGGCAGGCTTGCTGACGCCGCAGGGCAAATGCTTGTTCGATTTCATCGTCTGGCCCGACGGTGAGGACCTGCTCCTCGACTGCGAGGCCGCGGCGGCGGACGATCTTGTGAAGCGCCTGATAATGTACCGGCTTCGGCGGCCGATCCGGATTGAGCGCGACCCTTCGCTGGCGGTGCATTGGTCGAACGTCGGCACTGAAGGCACTCCTGACCCGCGTCTCGCGGTCCTCGGCAACCGCTGGCTGGCCTCGGCCGACGAACCGGCAAGCGGCTGGCTCGAGCACCGCCTCAGCCTCGGGGTCTGTGAGGGGCGTGCCGAACTTGGCGATCTGCTTTGGCTCGAGTGCAATGCCGCCGAGCTGAACGGCGTCAGCTTCACCAAGGGCTGTTTCGTCGGCCAGGAGAATACGGCGCGCATGAACTGGCGGCAGAAGATCAACCGTCGGTTGTTCGTGGTCGTGGGCGACGGAGGCGAGCGGTCGCGGATCGAATATCCGGAGATCGGTCTTTCCGTCGTTCACGCGCGGGTCGAGGCGATCCCCGACAATGCAATCATTCCCGACTGGCTGAAGCCCGCGCTTGCTCAGCCGAGCACGGCATAGGCGCGCACGGGGAAGGTTCCCATTCCACGCACCTTCGGGGGTACGGCTGAGAAGCGGAAGCCTTCGTCCGGAAGGCTGCCGAGGCCCGTCATGTGCTCGCAGATGGGGATGTCGGCGGCGAGCAGCTTGCTGTGCACCGGCCGCGCCCGCACGCGGGTGTCGTCGATATTGTTGCTGTCGATTCCAACCAGCGCCGCTCCCTGCTCGACGAGCCAGTCGGCCGCTTCGGAGGTGAGGAAGGGATGATCGACGCCGTAGCGATCGGTGCGCCAGTGCCGGTCCCAGCCGGTGTGGACCAGCACCGCCTTGCCGCGCACATCGACGCCGTCGAACTGCGCGGTGGTTGTCGCGAGCTCGGTTTCCCACGGCCGGCGAACGATGATTCCAGGCAAGTCGGCGAGGGAGGACAGCGGCAGCACGGCAAGGTCGCTGCCCTCGGCATAACGGTGGAAGGGCGCGTCCACGTAAGTGCCGGTGTTCGCGACCATCTCGATCCGCCCAATGTGGAAGCTCGACCCGTCGTCATAGTTCGCGGCTGAGCCGTCGCGTGTCCAGAAATCACAGATGTGGGGCGGCGGCAGACCGGGATAGGTCGTCATGCCATGCTCGATCACATGGCTGAGGTCGACGATCCTCTTTTCTTCATGATCCGCCACGATGCGACCGCTCCGATCAACAGCCATAGCACGTTGAGTGCCGCCGAGGGGATGGCGCCGTGCCACCAGCCGTTGATCACGAATCCGGCGGCCCCGACGACGTTCATCCCCTGGTAGACGAGGGATTGGCCAGTGAGCTTGCCGGCGGAGAGCAGCAGGTAGGCGAGCAGGATCAACACCGCGCCGGCCCAGCCGGCAATCTCGACCGCGATCTGGACAGCGCTCAGGCGGCCAGCCTTCTCAGCACGTACTGAAGGATCCCGCCGGCCTTGAAATATTCGAGCTCGTTGTAGGTATCGATCCGGCAGCGAGCACTGAAGCTGAACTCCTCGCCGCTGTCGCGCGTGACCTTCACCTCGACGTCCTGACGGGGCTTCAGGTCGGCCATGCCGAGAATCGAATATTTCTCGGCTCCGGTGAGGCCGAGGCTTGCGGCATTCTCGCCCTCGCGAAACTGCAGCGGAAGCACGCCCATGCCGACCAGGTTGGAGCGGTGAATCCGCTCGAAGCTCTCGGCAATCACGGTGCGCACGCCGAGCAGCACCGTGCCCTTCGCCGCCCAATCGCGCGAGCTGCCGGTGCCATATTCCTTGCCGGCGATGACCACGAGCGGACGGCCGTCCTGCTTGTAGAGCATGGCGGCGTCATAGATCGGCATGATCTCGCCCGTCGGCGCGTAGCAGGTGAAGCCGCCCTCGACATTGTCGAGCATGCGATTGCGGATCCGGATGTTGGCGAACGTGCCGCGCATCATCACTTCATGGTTGCCGCGCCGTGAGCCGTAGCTGTTGAACTCGCCGCGGCTGACCCCATGCTCTAGCAGGTAGCGGCCGGCCGGGCTGTCCGGCTTGATCGCACCTGCGGGTGAAATGTGGTCGGTGGTGATCGAATCGCCGAAGATCGCCAGCGGCCGCGCGCGCTCGATGTCCTCGGCCGCAGCGGCCTGCATCGTCATGCCGGTGAAATAGGGCGGGTTCTGGATGTAGGTCGACAGCGCGGGCCAGCTGTAGGTCTCGCCGCCGGCGACCTCGATCTTCCGCCAGCGCTCGTCGCCGCGATAGACGTCGGCGTAGCGACGGCGGAACATCTCTGAATGAACGTGCTGGTCAATCAGCGAGCGGATCTCCTCGTTGGACGGCCAGATATCCTTGAGGAACACGGCCTCGCCGTTGGATGCCGTGCCGATCGGCTCCTTGACCATGTCGGAGCGAACCGTGCCCTTCAGCGCATAGGCGACCACCAGCGGAGGCGACGCGAGGTAATTGGCACGGCAGTCGGGCGACACGCGGCCTTCGAAATTGCGATTGCCCGAGAGCACGCTGACGGCGACCAGGTCCTTTTCGTTGATTGCCTTGCTGATCGGCTCAGGGAGGGGGCCTGAATTGCCGATGCAGGTCGTGCAGCCATAGCCGACGAGGTCGAAGCCGAGCGCGTCGAGATCGGCGCTGAGGCCGCTCTCGTTTAGATAGTCCGTCACGACCTGGCTTCCAGGCGCCAGGCTGGTCTTGACCCACGGCTTGGGCTTGAGGCCCCGCTCACGGGCCTTGCGCGCGACGAGCCCGGCAGCGATCAGCACCGACGGATTGGACGTGTTGGTGCAGCTGGTGATCGCCGCGATGGCGACGTCGCCATTGCCGAAATCGTACTCAGCGCCTTCGACCGGAACGCGCGGCTCATTGCCCTTGCGATAGGTATCCTCGAGGTCCTGGTTGAACTTGTCGTCCACCTCGCTCAGCAGGACCCGGTCCTGCGGGCGCTTGGGACCGGCAAGCGACGGCTCGATGCTGCTCATGTCGAGCTCGAGCGTGTCGGTGAACAACGGCTCGGGCGAGCTCGCGTCGCGCCACAGCCCCTGCGCCTGGGCATAAGCGCGAATGAGGGCAATCCGACCATCGTCGCGGCCGGTCAGCTTCAGATAATCCGTGGTGCGCTCGTCGACCGGGAAGAAGCCGCAGGTCGCGCCATATTCGGGCGCCATGTTGGCGATCGTCGCTCGGTCCGCGAGCGGTAGGTTGTCGAGGCCGGGTCCGTAGAATTCGACGAACCGGCCGACGACGCCCTTCTGGCGCAGCATCTGGGTGACGGTGAGCACGAGGTCCGTCGCGGTGATTCCCTCTTTGAGCTGCCCGTCGAGGCGAAAGCCGACGACTTCCGGGATCAGCATCGACACCGGCTGGCCGAGCATTGCCGCCTCTGCCTCGATGCCGCCGACTCCCCAGCCGAGGACACCGAGGCCGTTGACCATCGTCGTGTGGCTGTCGGTGCCGACCAAAGTATCCGGATAGGCAACCGTCTCGCCGCTCTGATCGTCGCCCGACCAGACCACTTGCGCAATGTGCTCTAGGTTCACCTGATGGCAGATGCCGGTGCCCGGCGGCACGACCTTGAAATTGTCGAATGCCCGGCTGCCCCACTTGAGGAACTCGTAGCGTTCGCCGTTCCGCTGATATTCGAATTCGACATTCTTCTCGAACGCCTTTGGATTGCCGAACTCGTCGACCATCACGCTGTGGTCGATGATGAGGTGCACGGGGACGAGCGGATTGATCTTCTGAGCATCCCCGCCGAGCTGTTGCATCGCATCGCGCATGGCGGCGAGGTCGACGACGGCCGGAACGCCCGTGAAGTCCTGCATCAACACGCGCGCCGGGCGATACTGGATCTCGCGGTTGATCCGCCGTTCCTTGAGCCAGTCGGCCATCGCCTGGAGGTCGTCGCGTGTGACCGTCTCGCCGTCCTCGAAACGCAGCAGGTTTTCGAGCAGCACCTTCATCGAGAAGGGGAGTCGCGAGACGTCGCCGAGCGTGTCCGCCGCCTTCTTGAGCGAGTAATAAGCGTAGCTCTTGCCTTCGACTTCGAGAGTCGAGCGGGTGCCGAGGCTGTCCTGGCCGGTGGGGATCATCGCTGTCCTTCGAGTGCTTCGATGCGCGCTGGAGATGCACGCAAGATGGGTGCGCGCGAGCCCTTAGCAACCCGCTTGTGAGGTCGCAAACCGCGGTGCCGGACGAACCTTGTTGCGGTGGGTGGAACAGTCGCTGCGGCGGACCGCAGGCATACCCCTCGTAATGGTGACGCACGCGCAATAAGTTTGATGAATGACAGATGAAGGAAGAAAGTTCAGCCCGGACCGGGATACCGATTATTTCCATCGCCGCGCCGCCGAGGCGCGCGCCGCCGCCTGCGCGAAGGACGAGCCCCAGCAGGCCGAGATTGCGGGCGAGTTGGCGCTCGCTTATGCGGCGCTTGCGCGGCGCCGCGCGAAGGTTGCCGCAGCGGCCGAAGACTTGCCCGCTATCCCACTCGAACAGCCTGCCTGATCGCTAGATCCAGCCGCGCTTCTTGAAATAGAGATACGGCCCCACCGCACTCGCAAACATCACGAGCAGCGAGAGCGGGTAGCCGTAACGCCAGCTCAGCTCCGGCATGTGGTGGAAGTTCATCCCGAAAATGCCCGCGATCAGCGTCGGTGGCAGGAACACGACGGCGGCCCAGGAAAACAGCTTCATCGCGGCATTCTGCTCGATGCTGATCAGCCCGAGCGATGCATCCAGCAGGAAGGACAGGCTGTCGATCAGGTAGCTCGCATGTTCGCCTAAGGACGTCACGTCGGTTGTGAGGCTCGCGAGATGATGGCGGAGCTCCGCGCGCTGCTCCTCGTGCACCAGGTTCGAGGCGCCGAAGAAGCTTAGCATCCTTAAGGTGCTCACCGCCGAGTAGCGGATCCTGGTGAGCAGGGTCTGCGTCCGTCCGATGCTGGTGAGCAGGCGAGTCAGCTTTTCGGCGGGAATTCGGCGCTCGTCCTGATTTTTCGCGAAAATCTCGTGGCTAAGCTCCTCCATCGTCGCGCTGACTCGCTCGAGCTCGTCGGCCAGCCGATCGATGATTGCATCGAGGAGCCGCACAAGCGCGGTTGGACCGTCGCGGACGAGCTCGGGATCCCGCCGCGCATGATTTTCGAATGTGCGCACCGGTTTGGGGGTCGCGTATCGGATCGTCACCAGCCGGTTTTCGGCCAACACGAAGCCGATCGGCGTCGTCGTTGGCAGATGCTCATCCACGCCGCGCAACGCGCTCACGGTCATGTAGAGGGCGCCGTTCTTCTCATAGAGTCGGCTGGATGGCTCGATCTCGGCCATCTCGGCCTGCGTCGGAACGTTGACCTTGATGCAGCGCTCGACCAGCCGCTCTTCCTCGTGCGTCGGTTCTTCAAGGTCGATCCAGGTGGCTTCGTCCGGAATCTTCTCGATCTTGGGATCGATGATCGTTCCGTCGCAACCAGGGCCGTAGGCGCGCAGCATGGAGGACGTGTGTCATTGCGAGCGCAGCGAAGCAATCCAGCAATGCGTCCGTGGATTGCTTCGTCGCTCCGCTCCTCGCAATGACGGCTGGTGAATATCCGGCGCGCATGGATTCTCGCATTGGTCATCGCCGCCACCGCGGCGGCCATCGAGCTGTCCTTCGGGCGCCACCCGATCTGCACCTGCGGGACCGTCGAGCTTTGGGTCGGCGCGCGCGATAGTCCGAAGACGAGCCAGATGCTGTTCGACTGGTACAGCCTCAGCCACATTGTCCACGGACTGCTCTTCTACGGCGCGCTATGGGTCGTTGCGCGGCGCCTGCCGGCCGAATGGCGGTTCGTCCTCGCGACGCTGGTCGAGGCGAGCTGGGAGGCGATCGAGAACACGCCGTTCGTGATCAATCGCTACCGCGCGACAACCGCGGCGCTCGGCTACAGCGGCGACAGTGTGCTCAACTCGATGTCCGATATTGCGATGATGGCGCTCGGCTTCCTTCTCGCGCGCAAGCTGCCGGTGAGGGCAGCAATCGTGCTGGTCGTCGCGCTAGAAGTTATTCCCCTGTTTGCCATCCGCGATAATCTGACGCTCAATGTCTGGGAGTTAATAGCACCGAGCAAGGCGCTGGAAGCCTGGCAGTCGGCAGGCTAGGACACCATCGACAAGGCGAAGTGTTGTGCCACCGACACTCGAGGGAGACGCGCTTGAGATTCGCTGCAATGCTGGTCGCCATTTCGATGGCGGCAGTGATCCCCTCGACTGCCCATGCCGGCGAGATCTTCGGCGGCGTCCATGTGCATGACGTCAAGACTCCGCTCGACGATTCGGGGATCGAAAGCGGGGTCGACCTGTCGTTGGGCTATCGCGGCGGTGGGATCGGCCATCTCTTCCATGGCCTTCTGCAGCCGTATCTGTTCGGGGCGGTGAACACCGCCGGCAACACCGATTACGCAGCCGCAGGCGTAGACGCGAAATTTGCGCTCGGCGGCCAATGGTACATCCGACCCGGTGTCGGAATTGCCATCCACAACGGCTCGGCCGGCAAATATTACCGGACCGACAAGGTCGCCTTCGGCAGCCGCGTCCTGTTCGAGCCGGAACTCGGGATCGGCGCCCAGATCAACCGGCGGCTCAGCGTGGAAGCGAGCTGGGTCCACATGAGCCACGCCCAGCTGTTCGGGAAAGAGAATCCCGGAATGGACAATCTTGGCATCCGGCTGAACGTCGCGCTTTAGGCGCTCACCGCCCGACCATGCTTTCGGGTTTCACGACACGATCGAAGGTCTCTTCATCGACCAGGCCCAGCTCCAGCCCGGCTTCCTTGAGCGTCGTTCCGTTCTTGTGCGCGTGCTTGGCGATCGCCGCGGCATTGTCGTAGCCGATCTCGGGCGCGAGCGCCGTCACCAGCATCAGTGAGCGGTTCATCAGCTCCGCGATGCGCCGCTCGTCCGGCTCGGTGCCGTCGAGCATCCTTGCGCTGAAGCTGGAGACTCCCGTCGACAGCAGGTTGATCGAGCGGATCACGTTGGCTCCGATCATCGGCTTGAACACGTTCAGTTCGAGATGACCCTGCATACCCCCAATGGTCACCGCGACGTGATTGCCTGCGACCTGCGCCGCGACCATGGTCAACATCTCGGCCTGCGTCGGATTGATCTTGCCCGGCATGATCGAGCTTCCCGGTTCGTTCTCCGGGAGCTTCAGCTCGCCGAGTCCGCAACGCGGGCCTGAGCCAAGCAACCGAATGTCGTTTGCGATCTTGGTGCAGGCAGTGGCGATGACGTTGAGCTGTCCAGACAGCTCTACCAGCGTGTCGTGCGCCGCCAGTTCGGCGAACTTGTTCGGCGCCGAGGTGAAGGGCAGCTGCGTGAGGCCCGAGACTTCCCTTGCGAACTCATCGGCAAAGCCCTTCGGCGCGTTGAGCCCGGTTCCGACCGCCGTGCCGCCCTGCGCGAGGCGGAACAGTCGCGGAAGCACGCTCTCGACCCGAGCGATGCAGTCCTCGATCTGCCGGGCGTAGCCTGAGAATTCCTGCCCGAGCGTCATCGGCGTCGCGTCCTGGAGATGAGTGCGGCCGATCTTGACGATGCGGTCCCAGCGGTGCGCCTGGTCGGCGAGCCGCGCCTGCATCTTCTTGAGCGCGGGGATCAGCCGCGAGCAGACCGACCGCGCGGCCGCAATATGCATCGCTGTCGGGAAGCTGTCATTCGACGACTGGCTCTTGTTCACGTGGTCGTTCGGGTGGACGGGCTCCTTGCCGCCGCGCTTGCCGGTTAGGATCTCGTTCGCCCTTCCGGCGATCACCTCATTCGCGTTCATGTTGGACTGGGTGCCCGAGCCGGTTTGCCAGATGACGAGCGGAAACTGGCTGTCGAGGTCGCCGCGAGCCACTTCGCTTGCCGCCTGCTGGATGACTTCGGCAAGCTTCGGATCGAGCCCGCCGATACGCGCATTCACTCGCGCCGCAGCTTGTTTGATGAAGCCGAGCGCATGGACGATCTCGAGCGGCATCTGCTCCTTGGGGCCGAACGGAAAATTCTCGATCGAGCGCTCGGTCTGCGCCCCCCAGTAGGAGTCGGACGGCACTTGGATCGGGCCGAAGCTGTCGGTTTCGGTGCGGCTGCTGCTGGGCATAAGACTTTCCTCGTCATCCCGGCCTTGAGCCGGGATCCGCCTTGTTTGCCGCCGTCAGTAGAAAAGGCGGGCCCTGGGTCAAGCCCGGGGTGACGACAGTGATGTGCTCGCCTGTCCCCCGGACAGGCTGCGCGCATCACTTCTTGCGCGTGAAGTCCACGTTGACGACGTTGGAAGCGTCGTCCGCCTTGCCGTCGGCAGGTGCCTGGGGGCGATCGTTCTCCGCCTCTTCATGCTCCTCTCGCGGTTCTTCGTCGGCATTGGCCTGGAAGGTCAGCGCGAACTCGACCGCGGGATCGTGGAACTGGGTGACAGCCGCGAAGGGCACGTGCAGCGTGGCGGGAACGCCGCCGAACGAAAGCCCGACGGTGAAATTGTCGTCCTCGACCTTGAGGTCCCAGAAGCGGTGCTGGATGACGATCGTCATCTCGTCGGGGAAGCGCTCGAGCAAATGCTTGGGGATCGAAACTCCGGGATGGCGCGTCTTGAACGTGATGTAGAAATGATGCTCGCCGGGTAGCCCGCCCGATTGCTCGACCTCGCCTAGCACGCGCCCGACGACGGCGCGCAGCGCGTCCTGCACGATCTCGTCGTACGGAATCAGGCTCTCGGGGGTCTCGTCGCTCACCGGTTCAGGTGGTAGCGAGCGTGAAAGCCCGGTCAAGCGGAGTCATCAATGCCCATCGATGCCACGCAAGCCTATGATGACAATAACATCTTTGCCCGCATCCTCCGCGGCGAGATCCCCTCGAAGAGGGTGTATGAAGACGAGCACGCACTCGCATTCCACGACATCAACCCGCTGAGCCCCACGCACATTCTCGTCATTCCGAAGGGGTCGTACGTCTCCTGGGACGATTTTTCGGCGAGGGCGTCCGACGGCGAGATTGCGGGCTTTGTCCGCGCGGTCGGCAAGGTCGCCCGCGATGCAGGGCTGGTGGCAAGCGGCTACCGCCTGCTCGCGAACACCGGTATCAACTCGGGGCAGGAAGTGCCGCACCTGCACGTGCACATCTTCGGCGGGCGTCCGCTCGGGCCGATGCTGGCGCGCTAGAGCGGGCTTCAGGAGGCGTTCAGGCGCCTGGCGAGCTAATGCGGGGGATTGCCCTCGGCCCGGCATCCGTTAGGGTCGCGCGACGACTTTGTTTCCATAGGGGAGTGAGATGGCCACTATAGCACCGCGCGCCGCGGGCCGCGGACGGATCAAGCCGCTCGACGAGATCCTCGCGACGGCCGAGAAGAAGTCGCTCAAGCGCTCGCTCGGGGCTTTTCAGCTGACACTGCTCGGAATCGGCGCGGTCATCGGCACGGGAATCTTCGTCTTGACGGCGACTGCCGCCCAGAAGGCAGGCCCGGGCATGATGGTCAGCTTCATTGTCGCCGGGGCGGTCTGCGCCGTGGCGGCGCTCTGCTATTCCGAGCTCGCCTCGATGGTGCCGGTCGCCGGGTCCGCCTACACTTATTCCTATGCGGTGATGGGCGAGATCGTGGCCTGGCTCGTCGGCTGGGCGCTGATCCTCGAATATGCGCTCGGTGCGAGCGCGGTCGCTGTCGGTTGGTCCGGATTCATCACCGGTTTGCTGGATTCGATCGGGGTGCATGTGCCTCACGCCTTGGCAGTCGGCCCGCCAATCCAGTGGGGCTTCCTCCAGGGCGGCGAAGTCGGCGGGATCATCAATCTGCCGGCGGTGCTCGTCGTGGCATTCGTCACGACCCTGCTCGTGATCGGCACGAAGGAAAGCGCGACCTTCAACGCCGTTCTCGTGCTCATAAAAGTTTCGGCGCTGACGCTGTTCCTGGTCATCACTCTGCCGATGGTCACGGGGCACATGAACAACTTCCATCCCTTCGCACCGCGCGGCTGGGGCAATCCGCTCAGCTCGTCAGGCACCGGCATATTGGGTGCCGCGGCCTCGATCTTCTTCGCCTACGTGGGCTTCGATGCGGTCTCGACGGCCGCGGAGGAAACCAAGAACCCGCAGCGCAACGTACCGATCGGACTGATCGGCAGCCTGCTGATCTGCACGGTCTTCTACCTGCTCGTCTCCGCCGGCGTCGTGGGCGCCTATGGGGCGCAGCCGCTGATGGATCCGGCCACGGGTCTAGCGTTCAAAGAAGGGTCGCCCCAGCTTTATGCGGCGGCCGCCTGTCATGCGGCACATGCGCCGACGGTCTGCTCGAAGGAGGCGCTCGCGCATATCCTTCGCGAGGTCTCGAATCCTCTGTTCGGTAACCTCGTTGGGCTGGCGGCGGCGATCGCCCTGCCGTCCGTCGTTCTGCTGATGATGTACGGCCAGACGCGCATTTTCTTCGTGATGGCGCGCGACGGCTTGCTCCCTGACCGGCTGTCGACCGTCCACGAGCGGTTCCGCACCCCTTATGTGGTGACAATCGTAACTGGCATTGTCGTCGCCATCGCGGCGGCGTTCTTGCCGGTCGGCACGCTGGCGGACTATTCGAACGCCGGAACTCTGTTTGCCTTCGCAGCGGTCTCACTTGGAGTGATGATCCTGCGCGCCCGGGATCCGAGCCGTCCTCGTCCGTTCCGCACGCCTGCGCTTTACATCGTCGCGCCGCTCTCGATCGCCGGCTGCGCGCTTCTGTTCATCAACCTCAACAACGAATCCAAGCTGCTGTTCGTCAGCTGGACGGTGATCGGCCTCATTTTCTACTTCCTCTACGGCTACCGCCACAGCCATGTCGCTCGCGGAGTCACGGAAGTACCGGAACTTGCGGCAGAGGCTCCGGGCTCGATCGGCGTCGCTCCGATGCCGAAGGCGCCCGCTCCGCCGCAGGACATCGAGGACTGAGGCGTCTCGTGACCGAGCCGCCGTTCAAGCTGCTCGGTCTCGACCACCTGCTGTTGCATGTGCGCGGGCTAGCGGAGGCCGAGCGTTTCTACTGCGGCGTCCTCGGCTGCGAAGTGAAACACCGCCTGCCGAATGATGCGATGATCGAGCTTTCCGCCGGCGTCGTCCTCGTGGATACCGCCGACCCGAACGGTGCCTGGGCGCTCGAGGGAACCCAGCGGGGCCGCAACCTTGACCACTTCGCGATCCGAATCGATTCGTCGGACCTTGCGGCCACACGCCAATGGCTGGCGAAAAACGGAATCGCGATCGAACGTGAGCGCGACGAGGACGGCGAGGTGTCGCTGTATGTAAGCGATCCGTCGGGCAACCGGATCGAGCTCGTCCGGCGACCCTAGTCGACGAGTTCGCCTGCGAGCGCCTTGAGGTCCTCCTCCGGTCGCGCACCATAATGCTGGATGATCTCGGCTGCGGCGATCGCGCCGAGCCTGAGCGATTGGTCGAGGCTCTTGCCCGTAGCCTCTCCGAACAGGAATCCCGCGGCGAAGAGATCGCCGGCACCGGTCGTGTCGACGACCTCGCGAACCGGCTCAGCGGAGACATCGGCGCGCTCGCTTCCGCGCACCGCCAGAGCACCGGCTGCACCGCGGGTCACGACCAGGGTCTCGACCTTCGGGGCAATTGCAGCCACGGCCGTTTCGACGTCTGAGACCCGGGCCATCGCCAGGATCTCCGCCTCGTTGGCGAACAATGTATCGACCCGGCCATCGCCGATCAGTGACGTGAAACCATCGCGATGGCGCTCGACGCAGAACAGGTCGGAGAGGCTGAAGGCGACCTTCCGCCCGGCCTGGCGAGCCACCTCGATTGCCCGGACCATCGCGTAGCGCGGTGTTTCGGGATCCCACAAATAGCCTTCCAAATAGAGCATCGCCGCCGCGCGAATCTGATCCTCGTCGAGGACCTCGACCGTGAGCTCCTGGGCCGCCCCGAGGAAGGTGTTCATCGTCCGGTGCCCGTCGGGGGTGACGAGGATCATCGAGCGGGCGGTCGGCACGCCGACATCGACCGGGGCAGTGGTGAATTCGACACCAGCTGCCCGGAGGTCGTGGATGTAGAATTCGCCGAGCTGGTCCGGCGCCACCTGCCCGACGAAACCCGCCCGTCCACCGAGCGCTGCAATCCCCGCTGCGGTATTGCCCGCGCAGCCGCCGCTTACCTCGCGGGCCGGTTGCATGTGGTCGTAGAGGCGTTTTGCCTCTTCGGCATTGACCAGGCGCATCGAATCCTTGGTCAGGCCCTCTGCGGCCAGGAATTCGTCACTCGCGTCGGCGATCACGTCGACGATGGCGTTGCCGATGGTGAGGACGTCGAGGCGGGTGTCGGCCATGGAAGCTCCGAAGTTTCGGGAAACCGCGCGCCTAGCGGGCCGCTACCGTTCAGACAATCGTCATTGCGAGAAGCGTTAGCGATGAAGCAATCCACGCTTCGCAGACTCTGGATTGCTTCGCTGCGCTCGCAATGACAGGTAACGTTATGCGCCGTTTCATCGCCTTTTCGCTCCCGCTCGCCGTTGCCGCTTGCGCCCCGCGCCCGCAGGAGACGCCTGCTCCGCAGCCGCCGGCCCAGCCGCAGCAGGAGACCAGCAGTCTCGTCGGCCTCAGTCCGCAGGAGCTGGTTGGCCGCTTCGGCCGTCCGGCTCTGCAGATCCGCGAAGGCAGCAGCCTCAAGCTCCAATTCCGCGGGACCCGCTGCGTGATGGACGCCTACCTCTATCCTTCAGGAAGCTCCGGCGCCCTGAAGGTCACGCACATCGACACGCGCCTGCCCTCGGGCGGCGACATCGATCAGGCCGCCTGCGTGTTCTCGCTTCGACAAAGCGCGATCTGATCCAGGGCCCAACGCGCGGCCTCGGCGATCACCGGGTCGGGGTCGCCGAGATGCGGCCGGATCGAGGGGATCAGCGCCGGATCAGCACTGTTTCCTGCAGCGATCAGGCAATTACGGGCCATCCGGTTGCGCCCGATCCGCTTGATCGGCGAACCTGCGAACATCTCGCGAAAGGCGGTTTCGTCGAGCGCAAGCAGGTCGGCAAGTCGCGGCGCGGCTAATTCGGCGCGCGGCAGGAACGCGCGGTTCGCCGCAGCCGCGTCTGCGAACCGGTTCCACGGGCAGACAGCGAGGCAATCATCGCAGCCGTAGATGCGGTTGCCCATGAGTGGGCGGAGATCGTGCGGGATGGCCCCGTCATGCTCGATGGTGAGGTAGGAAATGCAGCGACGCGCATCGATCCGGTGCGGTCCGATGAACGCCTGCGTCGGGCAGGCCTCAATGCAGCGTTTGCATGAACCGCAATGCTGTCCGTGATCGGCGGGCTGATCAGGTTCAAGCTCGAGGCTGGTGAGGATCACGCCAAGGAACAGCCAGCTGCCATGCTCGCGGCTGACGAGATTGGTGTGCTTGCCCTGCCAGCCGATCCCCGCGGCCTGCGCCAGCGGCTTCTCCATCACCGGCGCAGTGTCGACGAACACCTTCAGCTGCGACGGCGCCTTCTCGACGATGAACCGCGCCAGCGCCTTCAGCGCCTTTTTCACCGTCTTGTGATAGTCGCCGCCCTGCGCATAGACCGAGATCCGTCCGACATCTGGATGATCGGCGAGCAGCAGTGGGTCCGAGCTCGGCGCATAGCTCATACCGAGAGCGATGGCCGACTTCGCTTCGGGCCAGAGGGCGAGCGGCGACACGCGGTGGTGCGCGCGCGCCTCCATCCAGCCCATGGTTCCGTGATGACTCGCCTCGAGCCAGCGCCTGAGGTCCAGCCCGGCAACATCTGCCGCATCGGCGCGCGTGAAGCCGCAAGACGCAAAGCCGATCCGCTTCGCCTCCGTTCTTATTGCTTCCTCAAGGCTTTGGCCCTTATGCACGCGCTGCCTCTACACCGGCACCGGCAATTTCCGTAGGAATTTCAGTGCTTCGACAAGTTTCCGCATCTGCAGCGTCCGACACGATCGCTGTCGAAGCCACCGACCTCATCAAGGATTTCGGCGAGACACGCGCCGTCGACGGCATAAGCCTTCGCGTCCCAACGGGCTCGATCTACGGTCTTCTTGGCCCCAATGGCGCCGGCAAGACGACCACGCTCCGCATGCTTCTGGGCATCATAGACCCGTCGAGCGGTACGCGGCTCGTCCTCGGCCGGGAGCGCCCGCTCGATGCCGCGCCGGAGATCGGCTACCTGCCGGAAGAGCGCGGCCTGTACCCGGCCATGCATGCGCGGGAGGCTATTGCCTTCATGGGCGCGCTTCGCGGCCTGCCGCTTGCCGAAGGACGCCGCCGCGCCGACGCATTGCTCGCCGAGCACGGCCTTGCCGATTGGGGCAAGAAGTCGATCCGCAGCCTGTCCAAGGGGATGGCCCAGATCGTCCAGCTGCTGGGCACGATCATTCACAAGCCGCGCCTGATCGTTCTCGACGAGCCGTTCGCGGGGCTGGACGCGATCAATCAGGGAAAGCTCGAGGAGCTGATCCGCCGCGAGGCGCGCACCGGCGTAACCGTGATCTTCTCTACCCATGTCATCGCCCACGCCGAGCGGCTGTGCGAACAGGTCGCGATCATCGCCAAGGGAAGGATCGCGTTCGACGGCCGGGTCGACGAGGCCCGCGCGCGCCTTCGGCCGATCGTCAGGCTGCGCACACGTGCCAGCGACGGCGCGTGGCGCTCGGCCATTCCGAAGGATGCCCGGCGCGAGGGCGACGAATGGGTGTTCGAGCTGCCTGAAGGCGGCCCCGAGCCGCTGCTGAAGGCGCTGATCGACGGCGGCGCCGGCATCGAGACTCTCGCGATCGAACGTCCGGGCCTGCACGACGCGTTCGTGGCGATCGCCGGGAACAAGGCCGCGGCGGAAATGGCCGAGGAGAAGGCGCAATGATGCGCTTTCTTCGCTCGGCCTTCGTGATCGCCCGCCGCGACTTCACCGCGACCGTGCTGTCGAAGACCTTCATCTTCTTTCTCCTCGCGCCGCTGTTCCCGGTGGCGATGGGCGGCCTTTTCGGGAGCATCGGCGCTCGCGTTGCCAACCAGACCGAGCGGCCGGTGATTGCCGTGATCGCTCCGGCGAAGGAGTTTGAGCGTCTCGCGGCCGCGCGCGACCAGTTGGCCGATGCGCTCGGCGACGGAGCGCTGGTCAAGATCGTCGGCTATTCGCCCGAGGCGGACCTCGCCGCGCAACAGAAGCAACTCCTCGCCAGCCGCAGCCCTCCGGTGCGCGCCGTGCTGAGCGGCGGCCTCGACCATCCGCACCTCGTCGGCGCCCTCGGCGGCGATCCGGCGACGCTTGGCCAACTCAAGCTGCTGATCGCCACTGCGCGTGACGGAAATGCTGGCGAGCCGCCGGACCTTCCGGTCACCGAAGTCCACAATTCATCGGGATCGGTCGCAGCCGACCGCGCCACCACCGCGTGGATTGCGCAGGCAGCCTTGTTCTTTCTCACCTTGATGCTGTCGACGATGGTCATGTCCCAGCTGATCGAGGAGAAATCGAACAAGGTGATCGAGGTTATCGCCGCGGCGATGCGGATCGATGCCATGTTCGTCGGCAAGCTGTTCGCGATGCTGACCGCATCGGTCTTCGCGCTGGTCGTGTGGATTTGCGCCGGAGCGCTGCTGCTCCAGATGGTGAAGCACGGCGGAGTCCAGTCGCTGCCGACGCCGGCGGTCGGCTGGCCGGGCTTCCTCCTGCTCGCCATCATCTATTTCGCGATGAACTACCTGCTGTTCGGCGCGGCATTCCTGATGATCGGCGCCCAGGCATCGACCGCTCGGGAAGTGCAGACGATGTCCCTGCCCGTGACCTTCGCGCAGATGCTGATCTTCGCATTCGCCGCAACCGCGATCAACTCTCCGGATTCGGCTCAGGGGCTGGCTGCCGCGGCATTCCCGCTTTCGTCGCCGATGACCATGCTGGCTCGAGCAGCCGAGCGCCCCGAATGGTGGCCGCAGTTGGTCGCGATCCTGTGGCAGGCGCTGTGGGTGGCGCTGATCCTCCGCTTCGGCGCGAAGCTGTTCCGCAGGACCGTGCTGAAATCGGGCCCTCGGAAAGCCTGGTATGAGGGGTGGTTTGGTACGGCCCTCCGCAACGTACCTTAGTTGATCGCTTCGCTGGCCATCTCGGTGAGCTTGGCCATCAGCGCGCGGTGCGGGAAGGGGCCGTGGCTGATCCGCGCGACGCCGGCGTCCGCCCAGACCTTCTTGTCGGGCGCCCCCGGGAAAGCGATCACGTTCAGCGGCAGCGGCACCTCACCGACGATGCGCTCGATCTGCTTCGGGTCCGACAGGCGCGGTACGAAGAATCCGCTGGCGCCGGCATCGGCGAACGCCTTGCCGCGCTCGACCGCCTGATCGACCAGAGCGTCGTCGTAGCTTTGGGTTTTCAGGAACAGGTCCGTACGCGCGTTGATGAAGAACGAATCGCCGACTGCCCGGCGGATCGCAGCGATCCGCTGGACCTGAAGGTCGAGCGGGTGAAGTCCTTCACCGCCGACCACCTGGTCCTCGAAATTGCAGCCGACCGCGCCGATTTGGGCGAGCCGAACGACGTTCGCCGCGCCTTGCTCGGGCTCGCTCGAATAGGCCCCTTCAAAATCGACCGTGACGGGCAGCTCGACGGAATCCACGATCCGCTTTGCATTGGCGAGCGCAAAGTCGATCGGCACCTTCTGACCATCGGGCCAGCCGTTGGCGTCCGCCACCGGATGACTTCCGGTCGCCAGCGCCTTCGAGCCGGCAGCGACGACCGCGAGCGCGCTGCCGACGTCCCAGATGTTGTAGAGAATGACGGGATCGCCGCGGACGTGCAGCGCGGCGAAAGTCTCGAATTTGCTCATCGGCAGCTAGCTCCTGGTGAAGCGAATGCCTTGCGCCATTGCGCTGAATTCCGCCTCCTGAATCTTTGGGGCCGTGCACAAGCAGGCCTTATCGCCCGGCTGAGAGGCCGCTTCCGATGTGTACTCGATGCCGGGTCGCGCTGAGCGTTTGACGGGAGCGAGAGGGTGCCGGAGCGGCGTGAAACAATCCCGCCGCCCAGCGCGTTAGCAACGCAACTTACAGGGGTTGCGTCATGCGTAAGATCACCGCCGTTGCAGCACTCGTCGCGCTGATTTCACTTTCAGGCTGCAAGACGTCGAACGCGGCCAGCAGCGTCGCGAGCGCCGGCGGGAGCGCCGTCAGCTCCGTTCCATCGCTGGTCAACGTGAATCTGTCGAACGTGCTCAACAATCTCGCGCTCGACCTCAAGATCGACAAAGCGAACATCCCGATCAACGCGCAGATCCCCATCTCCGTCGCGGCGAACGTCTGCGGCGTGTCGATCAACGTCCTCTCGATCGGCGCGGGGGGAGGGTCGAGCCAAGGGTGCACCGCCAAGACCACGTCGCCTGAGCTCGACCAGGCGGTCCAGCAACAGCTTGCCGCCAACGGCTCGGTCGGAGGCGGCGCGCAGACCAATGCGCCTGCAACCGGAACGACTCAAACTGCGCCGGCGACCGCAAGCCCGACCACCACGGCGCCGTCGCCCACCACCACGCCGCCGCCGACAACGACGACGACTCCGCCAAAGTCATGATCAGCCAACGGGAGCTGCAGTATGAGTAGAGGTTCATGGAAGTTCGCCGCGGCCGCGGTGACCGCGAGCGGCCTCGCGCTTGCAGGATGCAAGACGACAAATGCGCCCGCCCCGAGCGCGGCAGGCCAGACGGCTGCCCCCACCGGGTCGTCGGGCGGTAGCTCCGGTACGACAGTCCCGACGCTCGTGAGCGTCAACCTCCAGAATGTGCTCAATGACCTGTCGGTCCAGCTCAAGGTCAATCGCGACAATATTCCGGTGACTGCGCAGGTGCCGGTCGACGTCGCCGCCAACGTGTGCGGAGTGTCGGTCAGCGCCCTCGCCGCGTCAGTGGCCAATGGCCATGCAACTTGCACTGCGAAGACGACGACTCCGCAGCTGACCCAGGCGGTGCAGCAGCAGATCGCGTCGGGCGGCTCGGTCACCGGAGGCGCGCAGACGATGGGCAGCACTCCCCCACCGCCGACCACCACGACGCAGCCGCCGCCGAAGATTTGATCCGCTCTTAGGCGGAGGCGCCGAGCAAGTGCTTGAGCGCTTCCTCGATCTGGCCGAGCGTGTAGGGCTTCTGCAGGCGCGGACGGCCACGCCATTTGTCGGGCATGTTCCAGTCGGCGTAGCCGCTGGTGAGGATGAACGGCACGTTCCTGACGGCAAGTGCCTCGCACAGCGGAAACACGCGTTCTCCGCGTATGTGGACGTCCATCAGCGCCGCATCCACTTTCTCGTGCTCGATCAGCTCGCGCGCAGCCGCCATGTTCGGTGCGGGCCCTGCGACCCTGCAGCCGAGCTCCTGAAGCAGGTCGGCCGTGAACGGTCCCACGACCGGCGAATCTTCGACGATGAGGATGCGCTTGCCTTTGAGCCTGACGGTTGCTGGCTTTGACTTAGTGGACGAACCTCGCGACGACATCGCGGTAGGAACGCGAGACCTTCACTTGCGCTCCCGAGTCCAGAACGAGGAAGCATTC
>Ga0207647_10001242_pt1 | contig 19628 bp, 18 predicted proteins | sample KBSCornC2_FD_184295 | JGI IMG/M metagenome (GOLD analysis project Ga0207647, IMG submission 184295) | Corn rhizosphere microbial communities from Kellogg Biological Station, Michigan, USA - C2 (SPAdes) (version 2) | ecosystem: Host-associated > Plants > Roots > Rhizosphere ... | reverse complement strand
GCTGCCGGCCGCGTTCACCACGGCTAGCGCGGCGACGCGAATGTCGCCCGCAGAGATCGCCGACGCTGAGCCCAGTCCGCCCTTGAAATTGGCGGTGGTGGCGCCAAGCCCGGCGCCAACGCTGCCGAGCGCAAAAGATGTGGTGGCTGTCGCGGCCGCCTGATAGCCGAATTCGCGGTAGGGCGCGAAGCGGCCCCAGCCCTTGTCGCCGCCGTTGAGAAGATCGAACACGATGGCGCCGGGCACGATCGGAACGATGGCGTCGCGGATTTTGAAACCGCGCCCCTGTTCGGCAAGCCAGGCCTGCACGCCCCCGCCGGCTTCGAGTCCGAAGGCCGATCCTCCGGCGAGCGCAATGGCATCAATTCGTTCGACGCTGTTGGCAAGTTCGAGCACCGCGCCCTCGCGAATACCCGGACCGCCGCCGCGAATATCGATCGCGGCCACCGCCGGCTCATCGAAGATGATGGCCGTGGCACCCGAGGCGAGCCTGGCGTCGTCAGCATGGCCGACACGAATGCCGGCGATGTCGGTCAGGAGATTGTTCATTGGCCCGCTTCCGTTGCGTTGCGCTTACTCTAGTCGTGAAGCTGCATTCTGGCCATCGGAATGCCGAGGCAAAGCGGGCCGCGCCCCAGTGCCGACTTTCCGAAGTTCGTGAACCATCGCTGCGACTTCTCACACGAACTTCGGAAAATTATCGGCACTAGCAACTTTATGATTCTGGTGCCGCTTTTCTATTTGGGACGGGCCTGAAAGAAATCGCGGCAGGTGGTGCAGGCCCGTCAAATAGGCGGTACTAGCTCGCCAGCGCGAGCCGGATCATGCTGGCCAGATCGGCCTTGCGATACGGTTTCACCAGCAGCAGCACGCCGGAATCCAGACGCCCGTGATGCACGATGGCGTTTTCGGTATAGCCGGAAGTGTAGAGCGTTTTCAGCGACGGCCGCAGCGCCAGCGCTTCCTCCACGAGCTGCCGGCCGTTCATCGGGCCGGGCATGATGACGTCGGTAAACAACAAATCGATATTGGGATTCGCTGCAATCACCTGCAGCGCCTCCGACGCGTTGGCCGCTTCCAGCGTCGCATAGCCGAGGCTTTTGACCTGCCCGACCGCATATCTGCGCACCAGTTCGTCATCCTCGACGACCAGCACGAGTTCATGGCCGCCCTTGACCTGGGTCATGTCGGGCAGGTCGGTGGCGACCGCATCACCGACCGAACGCGGCAGATACATCTTCACCGTGGTGCCGTGACCCTGCTCGCTATAGATCTTGATATGGCCTTCGGATTGCTTGATGAAGCCATAGACCATGCTGAGGCCGAGGCCGGTGCCCTTGCCGACTTCCTTGGTGGTGAAGAAGGGATCAAATACCTTGTCGATATTTTCCGCTGAAATGCCGGAACCGGTGTCGCTGACCGCGACCATGACGTAGTTGCCGGGCCTGACCTCGGCATTCGCATCAGCATAGGCCTGGTCGAGCTCGACGTTCTTGGTCTCGACCACGAGCTTGCCGCCTTCGGCCATGGCGTCGCGCGCATTAAGCGCCAGGTTGAGTACCGAAGTCGTGAGCTGGCTCGGATCAACCAGCGCCGGCCAGGCATCCTCCGAAAGCAGCGCGCTGATCTCGACATGCTCGCCCAGCGTCGGCCTGAGCAGCTTGATGGTTTCGAGTACCAGCGCATTGACGTCGATTTCCCGAGGCTGCAGCGGTTGCCGGCGCGCGAAGGCGAGCAGATGGCGCGTCAGGTCGGCGCCGCGCTCGGCTGCTTCATCGATCATCTTGGTGATGGCCGCAAGCTGCGGGCGATCGGCCACCGCGTCGCTCAGGATCTCGATGGTGCCGAGGATCACGGTGAGGATGTTGTTGAAATCGTGCGCCACACCTCCGGTGAGCTGGCCAATGGCTTCCATCTTCTGCGCCTGGCGAAGCTGGGCTTCGGCGGTTCGTTTCTCCGTCAGGTCGCGGCCGATGAAGAAATATCGCCGCACCGGTTCGGACCAGGTGCCCGCCCAGGTCAGGGTGACGAAGTGCCCGTCCTTGTGAGCGTAGCGGGCTTCAAAATTCCAGTTCGGCCGCTCGCCGCGCCGCGCAGCCCGCATTTCCGCGCGCGTCGCCTCGATATCTTCCGGGTGGATAAACTCGTCGGCGGTGTGCCCGACCATCTCCTCGGGAGCAAAGCCCAGAATCGTTCGCACGCTTGGACTGACCTGGACAAACGCGCCGTAGGTATTGGTGACCAGGATGAGGTCCTGGGAGGTTTCGAAGATGCGCCGCCGTTCTTCGATCTCCTGATTGAGCGCCCGCTCGGTCTTCTTGACTTCGGTGATGTCCCGCGCGGTCTTCGAAGCGCCGACGACCTCTCCGCTGGCCGATTTGATCGGCGAGATGCTCAACGAGACATCCACCTCCCTTCCGTCCTTGTGGATACGGACCGTTTCATGCTGCTCGATAGGCTCGTCCCGGGCGATACGAGAAAGAATGTCCCTGACTTCCGCGCGTCTTTCGGACGGCACGATCAGGTCGATCGGCTGGCCCACGGCTTCCGCTGCGCTCCAGCCAAACAGCCGCTCGGCCGCCCGGTTCCAGCCGGTGATATGGCCCCCCAGCGATTTGGTAATGATGGCGTCGTTTGACGAATCGACCACGGCGCTGAACAGCCGCTCCCGGTTGCTGTAATGATGGCGATCGGAAGCCGCCTGCGCCCGCAGCCGTTTCAACAGGCGCACCATTTGGGTTTGTAGGGAAAGATTGTCGATCAGGAGAACGGCCAGCACGAAACTCGCCGCGAGCAGGCCGTAAATTCGTCCGGCATAGAAGCCGAGGTCGAAGCGCGCGACGTTGAGGACGGCCGACAGCGCGATATCGAACAGCCAGGCACAGAGCGTCACCATCAGCCAGACGTCGAGCACCGAATGAGGCCGGCGCAGTAGAAGCGTCACGAGCGCCAGCAAACTCAGGATCCAGACCGAGGAGACGACGCCGATCATGACTTGGGTGTAGCGGCCCTGGCTCAGAAGGACCGGCAGCAGGTCGTGCTGTCCCGTGGCGATCCAGACCAGTCCCGCCAGAACGATGCCGGTCGCAAGGCAGCTGGCCAGAATGGCTGCGGCAGCGGAGCCCTCGATCCTTGGTCCTCCGGATGGATCCTTCTGCAGTGCGTAGGCCAGCACCAGGATCGGAAAACCGGCGTGCCAGATCATGAACAGCCAGACGGTGGTCTGGGAACCCGAGCCGAGCAATCCGGTCGGCGAGAATAGGCCAGGGAATGTCAGGGCATGAACGATCGCCGCTCCGGCGGTGAACAGGTAGCCGCTGGCCAGAAACAGCAAGGCGCGCGAGCGCAGCACCGAGAACTGCGAGAACAGCAGGATCGCGGTGATGATGTCGTTGATGGCCAGCGCCGATTGGTAGCTGGCGACGAAGGGCGGGATCGGCGCGAGCGGCACGCCGGCAAAGGGCACCGCTGCCGCGAACAACAGCAGCGAGACGCCGGCAATCGAAAGAGCAATCGTCCGGTCGCGGCGGGTCGCCGGCGTGGTCGACAGGAAGAAGGAACCGCCCTCGTCAGCCGCCAAACTCATGTTGCAATCCGACGAAGTTCCAGTTCCTCAACCGCAGGTTACATCCTGCGTGAGTTCTGTCGAAACTGCAAGGCATTCGCGTCAGCGGCTCACGAGGGACTAAGGATATGTTTCCTGGTGCCCGCAATCTTGCCCTCGTACAAACCGATGGCGGTAGATTCGCAGGTGGTTTCCTCTGACGGATGAAAAACGCCCCCGCGGCAATTCAGACCCGGGGCGTTTTCATCGTTCCATTCGTCCGGAAGCTAGGAACCTTTGGCGCCCACTTCCGTATAGGCGCCCTTGGCGTCCCACTTGTAGACGACATAGTCGAGCTGCTTGATGTCGCCCTTGGCGTCGAATTCCAGCTTGCCGATCACCGTATCCCACGTGCCGGCCTTGATGGCGTCCATCACCTTCTTAGGATCAGTGGTGCCCGTCTTCGCGACGGCCTGCGTCCACACCTGTATCGCTGCATAAGTGTAGAGCGTATAGCCTTCGGGATCGATGTTCTTGGCCTTGAAACTTTCGACGATCGCCTTGGCGGTCGGCTTGTTGCGGGGATCGGGGCCGAAGGTGAACAGGGTACCTTCTCCGGCCGGGCCCGTGATCGAAGCGAACTCCTTGTCGGCGAGCGCGTCGCCGGCCATCAGCACCGTCTGCAGTCCCTGATCGCGCATCTGGCGGACGATCAGTCCCGATTCCTGGTGGTAGCCACCGACATAGACCAGATCGATGTTCTCCCGCTTCATGCGCGAGACGATGGCGGTGAAATCCTTGTCGCCCTTGTTGTAGGACTCGAACATCTTCTCCGTGAAGCCCGCCTTGTTCAGCGCCTTCTTGGTCTCGTCGGCCAGCCCCTTGCCGTAGGTCGTCTTGTCGTTGAGGATGGCGACGTTCTTGCCCTTGAAGTTCTTCAGAATGTATTCGGCGGCGACCAGTCCCTGCTGATCGTCGCGGCCGCAGACCCGCGCGACATTCCAAAGATTGCGTTCGGTAAACAAGGGATTTGTCGACGCCGGCGTGATCTGCAGGACGTTGCCATCCGCATAGGCCTCCGAAGCCGGGATCGACGACGACGAACAATAATGACCGGCCACGAAGGGGATACCTTCTCCGGCGATCTTTTCGGCGACCGAGCGCGCCTGTTTGGGATCGCAGGCATCGTCGCCGACTTGGAGCACGAGCTTCTTTCCGAGGACGCCGCCGGCGGCGTTGATGTCGAGGACCGCCTGGTCGGCGCCGTTCTTCATCTGCCGGCCGAAGGCGGATTCCCCGCCGGTCATCGGTCCCGCCACGGCGATCTTGATGTCCTGAGCCAGTGCTGCCGTCGACAGCGCCAGCGACGTGCCCAATGCCAGACCGATGAGTTTCAGGGATTTCATGATGTTTCCTCGGGGTGCCTAGTGTGGAACAATCCGCCCCTGCGGACGGATTGCGAAATCGCAGCCATTGTCGACTGAATTTGATGCGAAGTCACCGGCAATTTTGGGGCGGGCGGCACTTGGTCGCCAACCGGCAGGTTGCCCGGCCGTCACAGGGAGTCGCGGCCGAGCTAACGCCGCCGGCCGCCCTCCAGATAGGCAGCGCGAATTTCCGGACGCTGCAGCAATTCCGCGCCGGTGCCGGAGAGCGTGATCAGGCCATTGACCATGACGTAGCCGCGATGGGCGAGCCTGAGCGCATGATTGGCGTTCTGTTCGACGATCAGTACCGTCAACCCGTCACGGCGATTGAGGGTGCGGATCGCCTCGAAAATCTGCCGGGCCACCAGCGGCGCGAGGCCAAGCGATGGCTCGTCCAGCATCAGCAGGCGCGGGCGGCTCATTAGCGCCCGGCCGATCGCGAGCATTTGCTGCTCGCCGCCTGACAGCGTGCCGCCGCGTTGGGTCATGCGCTCCTTTAGCCGCGGAAATAGCGTAAATACCCGCTCCAGATCCGTGGCGCGATCGGCTTCGCGACCAACGGATGCGTCGCCGCCCGCCGCGTCAGCACCCATCTGCAGGTTCTCCGCCACGCTCATGCGCGGGAAAATCCGTCGGCCTTCCGGAGACTGTGCGATGCGCAACCGCGCAATCTGATGGGTGGGAACGTCGACAATGTCGCGCCCATCGAAGCGGATCTCGCCTGCGCGGGCGCGAGGCTTGCCGAAGATCGTCATCATCAAGGTCGATTTGCCGGCGCCGTTGGCACCGATCAGCGCCACGATTTCACCGGAATGGATCTCGAGATCGACGCCCTTCAGCGCTTCGATATTGCCGTAGTAGGTATGGACGCCACGAAGGGAGAGCAGGAGCGAATCCGTCATGGCCCGCCCTCGATCAATTCGGCGGCCTCCTGCTCCTCTGTGCCGAGATAAGCAGCGATCACTTTGGCGTTGTCGCGGATGTCGCGCGGGCTTCCTTCAGCTATCTTCTCGCCGTGATCCATCACCACGATGTGGTCTGAAATTTCCATCACGACCGACATGTCGTGCTCGATCAGGAGCAGGGAAACGCCGAAATCATTGCGGATTGCCAGCAGAAGCTCGCTTAAGCCTGCGCTTTCGCGTGCGTTCAGGCCGGCCGCCGGCTCATCCAGGCAGAGCAGCGCCGGCTCGGTGCACATGGCGCGGGCGATCTCCAGGCGTCGCTGGTCGCCATAGGGCAGGCTGCCGGCAGCTTCGTCGGCACGCGTCAGCAGGCCGACGCGATCGAGCCACAGCCGCGCCAGGTCGATGGCATGCCGTTCGGCCTTGCGCCAAGATGGGGCGCCGATCAAACCCAGAAAGGTCAGACCAGAAGCGCGCATCAGTGCGTTGTGCTGGGCGACCATGAGATTTTCCAGCGCGGTCATTCCTGGAAACAACCGGATGTTCTGGAAGGTGCGCGCCACCTTGGCGACCTTGGAAATCCGGAAATCATTCAGCCGCTCCAGGCGAAACCGGCGATCATTGTCATGCACAAGCGACAGGCTGCCGCGGGTAGGGCGGTAGAATCCGGTGATGCAGTTGAACACGGTGGTCTTCCCGGCGCCGTTTGGTCCGATCAGCGCCGTGATCTTGCCGCGCTCTGCCGAGAACGACAGCCCGTTGACGGCGAGGATGCCGCCAAAACGCATCGAGAGCTGATCAACCTGAAGGATGACGTTGCCGCTCATCCCCGGCCTTCCCCAACCATGTCCGAAGAGATGGAGTGGCTGTGGCTCAAGAAGACGGTCGGCGCGCGATGGCCGATCAGTCCGCGCGGCCGCCAGATCATCAGAAGCACCATCGCAAGCCCGAACACGAGCATGCGATACTGGTCAAGCCCGCGAAACAGCTCAAAGCCGCCGATCATCGTGAGCGCCGCCAGCACGACGCCAAGTTGCGATCCCATGCCGCCGAGCACGACGATCGCCAGCACCAGTGCCGACTCCTGGAAGGTAAAGGATTCGGGGCTGATGAAGCCCTGGCGCGTGGCGAAGAAGGCGCCCGCGAAACCACCGAACAGCGCCCCGGTAGCAAAGGCGGTCAGCTTGGTCGTGGTGATGTTGATGCCAAGCGAGCGACAGGCGACCTCGTCCTCACGCAAGGCTTCCCAGGCGCGGCCGATCGGAAGACGCCGCAACCTGATCGTGACCCAGTTGGTCAGGAGCGCGAGCCCCAGGATCAGATAGAACAGAAACACGATGCGATGCGTTGGCGAGAACGCGATGCCGAGCTTGGCCGCGAGGCCATTCGGACCGGCTGTCAAGGGAATGCCGAACAATGTCGGGCGCGGAATGCTGCTGATGCCGTTGGGGCCGCCGGTCAGGCTTTGCCAGTTGATGATGACGAGGCGAATGATTTCACCGAACGCCAGCGTCACGATGGCGAGATAATCGCCGCGCAGCCGCAACACCGGAAAGCCAAGCAATACGCCCCAGCACGCGGCGAGGATTCCGGCAAGCGGGAGGCAGACCCAGAATGACAGGCCAAAATAGGTTGCCAGCAGCGCGTAGGAATAGGCGCCGACCGCATAGAACGCGACATAGCCGAGATCGAGCAGCCCGGCGAGACCCACCACCACGTTCAATCCCCAGCCGAGCATCACATAGGTCAAAACCAGAATGCCGAGATCGAGAAGATAGCGCTGCTGGTAGAAAATCACCGGCACCAGAAGGGCGAAGACCAGAAGCAGGGGCGCGATGGCACGGCCGGCAATTGAGAGGGCCCGCTGCGCCACGGGCGGCACCAGACCCGCGGCTCCGGCCGGCCCCAGCCATCGCCGCAACAGCTCGAACACGATGCTGCCGCCGAACACCGCGGCAACGGTCAGCGCAAGTTCGTCAAGACGCGCCCAATAGACGAGCTGGCCCGTGGGGCCGGCTTCGGTTCGTATGCCGATCATCAGCACGAACAGAAGCAGCGCGACCAGCGAACTGATGAAGGCCTTCTTGAGAATGAAGGCAACGCCTGCGGTACGCGATCGTGAGTCAGGCTCGGAGGTGGTCGCAGCCATCAGACTTTTTCGACTTCGGGCCGGCCGAGCAAACCGGTCGGCAAAAAGATCAGCACGATGATCAGGATCGAGAAGGCGGCGACATCCTTGTACTCGACGGAGAAGTAGGCCGACCACAGCGTTTCGATCAGGCCGATCAAAAGGCCGCCCAGCATCGCGCCGGGAAGTGAGCCGATGCCGCCGAGCACGGCCGCCGTAAAGGCCTTGATGCCGGCTACGAATCCCATGAAGAAGTCGACTTGGCCATAATAAAGCAGGTACATCACGCCGGCCACGGCGGCGAGCGCCGCGCCGATCACAAAGGTCATGGAAATCGTGCGGTCGACATCGACGCCAAGCAGCGCCGCCATGGTCTGGTCCTGCTCGCAGGCGCGCATATCGCGCCCGAGCCGCGTCCGCGCCACCAGCCAGGTGAAGACCGCGAGCAGGATCACGGTCGTTGTGACGACCACGATCTGAACGTTGGAGAGCTGAACGATAAAGCCGCCCTGGCCCTCATGAAGCATGTAGCCGCCGCTGATGATGGGCGGCACCGGCTTGACTCGCGCGCCCTGCGCGAGCTGCGAGAAATTGGTGAGGACAAACGACATGCCGATGGCCGAGAGCATCGGCGCCAGGCGAAAGGAATGCCGCAACGGCCGATAGGCGATCCGTTCCACCGTCCATCCATAAAGCGCGGTGATCGCCATCGAGACCAGAAGCACGATCAAAAGAATGAGGGGAATAGCGGTCAGGCCGGTCGACACCAGGATCAGGAAACTGATCAGCGCAATGAAGCCGCCGATCATGAAAATATCGCCATGGGCGAAATTGATCATGCCGACGATGCCATAGACCATGGTGTAACCGATGGCGATCAGCCCGTAGATCGATCCGAGCACCAATCCATTGATGAGCTGCTGGGTGAAATAATCCATGCGCTGCCGTTGGCGACCCTCTTTCCGTGCGCCACCTGACGTGTTCGAAGCGCCAGTTGACGAGTCAGGCCCCGGCGGCCGGAACTGTGCGACTCCTCGATCTTTAACAGTGGGAAATGGGGGTCCGCAACTCTCGGAGGTCGAACGCGTGGCCTTGTGCAACGAAGATTTGCCGCACCGGTCACCAGTTCCGCAGGCTCACCCGTGGCAGCGTGAGAGCCGCCGAGGTCGCCGTCAGCAAGGCAATCAGGTTGATCCCAGCCTTTATTGCACGGCGGCTTGGTGGAGCGAGCCGCTCGCGTCGGCCGGCGCTGCCGGCGAGTGCGATCGGAAGCACCCCTGACAGATCACCAGTTTTCGCGCGAGGCGTGCATCGGCATCGGCTTCAATCTTGTCGTGAACCTTCCACCAGGAATCCGAATATTTTGGCGTGCCGCCAAGGTCGGCTTCCTCATTTTGGGTCTTGGGCGCAGATGCGCTCGCTGTTTGGGGCCGAGCGGGCTTTCGCGGCCGGGAAGATGGTTCATCGGGCCGCGAGCCGAGGCCGTCCCACGCGACGGCCGAGGAGGGGGAGGCGAGCTGATAGCTCGCTGTTGAAGCGCATCCGCCCAGCGTCAGGGTGGCGATACAAAGGATGGCCAATCGGGACATGACACGGGAATCCATCAGAAGAAGGAACGCTGCCATCGAACTGAGGCCCTAATATGGTTAATGATTACTTGAAAATAGGGGTTAACGAAAGCCCCACGCTTCGTTGGCGCGTTAAGGTAAACAAAGGGTTTAAATTGCCGCTTCCACTTTAACGGCGTTACCTCGGTTGCAGGTGTCGCTCGCTCGACCGAGCCCTGCGGAATGCAAGAAGCCGAAACGGGAAGCGTTAGAAATGACCACAAACTGGCGGATCAGTTCATTCAGCGGTGCCCTGCTGGCTGCCTATTTCATCCCCACCTGGGCCATTGTCGCCTTTCGGATTGTCGCCTCGCCGGTGCACGGGCTGTTCGATCAGCCCAATATCGCGATGACGCTGTTTGCCAGCGACCATCTGCAATGGGCGGCACTGACCACCTTGCGGTTCGGCTGGCTGCTGGCGGTCGGGCGGCTGACTGTGGTGGCGTTCTTTGCGGTATTCCTGCTGCTGCTGACGCGGCCGGCGATTCGCAAGGCTGGCGGATGCAATGAGGCACTGGCGATCGCGCTGGCGCTCGGCAGCCTCATTAGCTTCCTTGCCATGATCATGGCCTCGCAGGTCGGCGAGACCTCAGCCCTCAGGCTGCATGCCGCCGAACTACTTGCCATGTTAGGCACTGCGATCGTGCTATTGGTGGAGCCGCCGGCGGATGCGCCAGCGCCGGTGGTGGAGACCGAACGTTCGGTCGCGCCAGCGGTTGCCTAAAGGCTTTCTTTTAGCCCCCTCAGCGTTGCGTCAAAAAACCCACGACCGCTTCGGTGAAGGCGTGCGGCTGCTCGACATTCGAAATATGCGCCGCATCGAGAATGGTCAGGCTGGCGCCCGGAATTTGGCTTCGGATCAGTTCGGCGGATGCGATCGGAGTCGCCATGTCCTGACGGCCTGCGATTACCAAAGTCGGGCTCTTGATCTTCGGAAGCAAGGCGCGCTGGTCGAGTGCGCTCAGCGCCTCGCAGCAAGCCAGATAACTTTCGACCGGCGAGGCAATCAGCATCGCCTTCATGCGGGCGGCAACCTGGGGCTCGCGTTCGCGGAAGTCGGCCGTCAACCAGCCTGAGATCACCGTGTCGGCAATCGAGGCGATGCCCCCTTCCTTGACCGCCTTGATCCGGTTCAACCAGTTGGTCGGATCTGGGTAATAGCAACTCGTATTGGCGAGAATGAGCTTTCCGAAACGTTCGGGCGCGTTGGCGCCGAGCCATTGCCCGACCATGCCGCCCATCGACAGCCCGCACCAATGGGTTTTTTCGACATTGAGATCGTCGAGGATCGCCAGCACATCGCGGCCGAAGCGCTCCATGGAATAGGGGCCGGGCGGTGCATCCGACTTTCCATGTCCGCGGCGGTCGTAGCGGATCACGCGAAACAGCTGCCTCAGCGCAGCCATCTGCGGCTCCCACATCTGCATAGTGCAGCCGAGCGAGTTCGACAGCATCAAGGTCGGTCCGCCGTCGCGACCCTCGACCGACACATTGATGAGGCAGCCGTCGGCGTTGATCGTGGGCATGGCAGCATCTCCTCAAGTCGAAGATCGTCAGGTCGCGCGGTTGGTGACTCCCAAGCCAGACGATGGAATGGTGGTCGCACGTTCGGTATCATGATGGCGCGTGTCAAGCACCGGTCAAAACATTCCAGCCTGTCCCTTTCCTTTGTTGCCGGGTTGCCTTAACTGAGGCGGATCAGTTTGCGACGACACCAGGCATGATTTGGGAGACCGTCGATGGCCATGACAATGAACGGTGAGTTTCAGCTCGCGGCGCCGCGCGAGGTGGTCTGGGCGAAATTGAACGATCCCGAAGTTCTCAAGAGCTGCATTCCCGGCTGCGAGGAGCTGGAAAGAACCGAGGACAACGGATTTCGCGCGGTCGCCAAGATGAAGGTCGGCCCGGTTTCGGCGCGTTTCAAAGGTCGGGTCACGTTGAGCGATCTTGATCCGCCGAACGGCTACAAGATTTCGGGCGAGGGGGAGGGCGGCGTGGCCGGCTTCGCCAAGGGCGGCGCGACGGTCTCGCTGGCGGACAAGGACGGCGGCACGCTGTTGAGCTATGATGTCGACGCCCAGATCGGCGGCAAGCTCGCCCAACTCGGTCAGCGCCTGATCAATGGCGCCGCCAAAAAACTGGCGGATGAATTTTTTTCCAATTTCGCCAAGGCGGTACAAGGCTGACTGTCAAGCGGTCGCGTCGTTCCGCGCCGGACGTTTTGCTTTCCCGCCCACGCCACCCGGCGAGGTTGCTCATCAGCCGCGCCGCTCATAAGATAACCCTCCACGAACGGACCGGACTGCGCTGCAATGCAACATCACCGGGCGCGCAGACAAAGAGAGTGCTGAATGGCCAAGATTTCCCTCATTGTGAACGGCAATCCTGTCAACGCGAATATCGATCCTCGCACGCTGCTGGTGCAATTCCTGCGGGAAAATCTGCGGCTGACCGGGACTCATGTGGGTTGCGACACCTCCCAATGCGGCGCCTGCGTCGTCCATCTCGATGGTAAGGCGGTGAAGTCCTGCACCACGCTGGCGGTGATGGCTGACGGCCATGAAGTGAAGACCATCGAGGGACTGGCGCCCGATGGCGCGCCGCTGCATCCGATGCAGGAGGCCTTTCGCGAACATCATGGGCTGCAATGCGGCTTCTGCACGCCTGGCATGATCATGACGGCGGTCGACCTGGTTCACCGCAAGGGGCACGAACTTTCGGAGCACACGATTCGCGAGGAGCTCGAAGGCAATCTGTGTCGCTGCACCGGCTATCAGAACATCGTGCAATCGATCGCGGCCGGCGCCAAGGCCATGGCCAATTCGGATCTTGCGTAACCCTTTCGCGCGGCGATTAGGAAGCTTCCATGTACGAATTCAAGTATCATCGTCCGGCGACTGTGCGGCAGGCCGCCAATCTCCTGGCCAAGAATGAAGACGCCAAGCTGGTCGCGGGCGGCCACACCCTGATTCCCGTGATGAAGCAGCGGCTCGCCAGCCCACCGCATCTCGTCGATCTCAGCCATATCGAGGGTTTAGACGGCATCGAGATCAAGGGACGCTCGCTGGTGATCGGCGCCACCGCCAAACATGCCGATGTCGCCAATTCAGCCACCGTGCAGGAAGCGATTCCCGCTCTGGCTTATCTGGCTGGTCTGATCGGTGACCCCGCGGTGCGGCACAAGGGTACGATCGGCGGCTCGCTCGCCAACAATGACCCGACCGCCGACTATCCTGCCGCTTGCCTCGCGCTCGGCGCCACCGTCGTCACCAACAAGCGCAAGCTGAAGGCCGATGAGTTCTTCCAGGGCCTGTTTACGACCGCGCTCGAGAGTGACGAGATCATCACCAAGGTGATGTTCCCGATCCCCAAGAAGGCGGGCTACGTCAAATTTCGCAACCAGGCGTCGCGTTATGCATTGGTCGGCGTATTTGTCGCCAAACGGCCCTCCGACGTGCGCGTGGCGGTGACCGGGGCTGGAGCCGACGGCGTCTATCGCGTGACCGCATTTGAGGAAGCGTTGAAGAAGCGTTTCTCGCCCAAGGTGCTCGACGGTCTCTCGGTGCCTCCGGAGGGACTCAACAGCGATCTGCATGGCAGCGCCGAGTATCGCGCGCATCTTATTCCGGTGCTTGCGCGCCGCGCCGTCGAGGCTGCGCTCGGAAAATCCTAGAGCTTTTTCTTGGCTGACCAGGACCGAGGCTCTGGTCTATTGACGCGTTTCTTCATGCGAACCGGTATCCACGTCGCCTCAAACACGTTGGGGCGGCCGGCTTCGATTTCACCAGGATTGGTGCTCGGATGAGTGCATCGCCGCTGCCTGCCTCTGTCGATGCGATGCTCGACCTGCTGACATCGCACGGCTATTTCGCCGAGCGTTCTCTGGCCACGGTGGCTTTCCTGTCGCTGCGGATGGGGCGCCCGCTGTTTCTCGAAGGCGAGGCGGGCGTCGGCAAGACCGAAATCGCCAAGGTGCTGTCCGCTGCGCTCGGCCGCAGGCTGATCCGCCTGCAATGCTACGAAGGGCTTGACGTTTCCTCAGCCGTCTATGAGTGGAATAGCGCGGGGCAGATGATCGCAATCCGCCTGGCGGAAGCCACCGGAGATACCGATCGCGAGCAATTGTCCGCCGATATCTTCGCCGAGCGCTATCTGATCAAACGACCGCTGTTGCAGGCGCTGGTGCCGGACGTGGCCGGCGCGCCGGTGTTGCTGGTTGACGAACTTGATCGCGCCGATGAAGCCTTCGAGGCCTACCTTCTGGAAATCCTCAGCGATTTTCAGGTGACGATTCCCGAATTCGGCACGGTCAAGGCGCCTCAGCCGCCGATCGTGATCGTGACCTCGAACCGGACGCGGGAAATCCATGACGCTCTGAAGCGGCGATGCCTCTATCATTGGGTGGATTACCCTTCGGCCGAGCGCGAACTGGCGATCGTCAAATCCCGGGTGCCCGGTATTTCCGCCAAGCTGTCGCAGCAGGTTGTCGGTTTCGTCCAGGCGTTGCGTGGCCAGGATTTCTACAAGTCGCCCGGCGTGGCCGAGACCATTGATTGGGCGACGGCGCTCACCGAACTCGATGCGCGCTCGCTGTCGCCGCAGCTGGTCGGCGATACGCTCGGCGCGCTTTTGAAATATCAGGACGACATCGCGCGCATGCAGGGCGATGGCCTGAACAAGGTTCTGAAGGAAGCCGCGGGCGAGAGATAGATCTTGATCGATGCCTGGTGTTCGTCATTCCGGAGCACCGAAAGCTGTACCCCGTTGACGGGAGGATAGGGATGCCGGCCGCCATCGATCACCTCAATCCGCCGACAGGCCACGTGGCCGACAACATCATCGGCTTTGCGCGCGCGCTGCGGGCCGCCGGCATTCCGCTCGGCCCCGGCGCGGTGATCGATGCCATGAACGCGCTGCGGCTGATCGAGATCGGCCAGCGCGCTGACGTCTATGCCACGCTGGAATCGATCTTCGTCAAACGCCACGAGCACGCGCTGGTTTTCTCTCGCGCATTCGATCTGTTCTTTCGGCCGGCGGAAGACTGGAAGCAGCTTCTGGACTCGGTGCCGCTGCCCGACGAGGCGCAACACAAGCCCGCGCCGGCCTCGCGTCGGGTGCAGGAAGCGATGTCGCAACCCTCGTCTTCGGGCGATACGCCCGAGATGCGCGAACAGCAACTGAGGCTTTCGGTCTCCGACAAGGAGGTCCTTCAGAAAAAGGATTTCGCCCAGATGAGCGCGGCCGAAATCGCCGAAGTGACTCGGGCGATCGCTGCGATGCGATTGCCGCAGGCCGAACAGCGCACCCGCCGTTTCCAGCCTGACGCGAGGGGCGCGCGGCTCGATATGCGTCGCACTCTGCGCGCTTCATTGCGCAACGGCGGCGATATCGTCGACATCCGCCGTTTGGGCCGGATCGAACGGCCGTCGCCGATCGTGGCGCTCCTCGATATCTCCGGCTCGATGAGCGAATATACCAGGCTGTTCCTGCATTTTCTCCATGCCATCACCGATGCCCGCAAGCGCGTATCGGTATTTCTGTTTGGCACCCGGCTTACCAATGTGACGCGGGCGTTGCGCGAGCGCGATCCCGATGAGGCGCTGGCTAGCTGTTCACAAAGCGTCGAGGACTGGGCCGGCGGCACGCGCATTGCGACCTCGCTGCACATTTTCAACAAATCGTGGAGCCGACGCGTGCTCGGACAGGGCGCCATCGTGCTCCTGATTTCCGATGGTCTCGAACGGGAGGCCGACAGCAAGCTGGAATTCGAGATGGATCGACTGCATCGGTCCTGTCGGCGTCTGATCTGGCTCAATCCGCTTTTGCGCTATCGTGGCTTCGAGCCCAGGGCCCAGGGCATCAAAATGATGCTGCCGCATGTTGACGAATTCCGGCCTGTACATAATTTGAGTTCGATGAAAGACCTGATCGCGGCGTTGTCGGCGCCACTGCCTGCCCATCATCGCAGCCTGATCCGGTCCGTAGCGTGAGAGGCCTCCATGCTCAATCGTGACGAAGATATCCTCAAAGCCGCCGAGGACTGGCGAAAAGCCGGTCATGGCGTGGCGCTTGCCACCGTGGTCGAGACCTGGGGATCGGCGCCGCGTCCGGCGGGCTCGAGCCTCGTCATCAATGATGATGGCACCTTTCTCGGATCGGTATCGGGCGGCTGCGTCGAGGGCGCTGTCGTGACCGAGGCGCTGGATGTGATTGCCAGCGGCGCGCCCAAGATGCTGGAATTCGGCGTTGCCGACGAGACCGCCTGGAATGTCGGCCTGTCCTGCGGCGGCACCATTCGCGTGTTTGTCGAGAAGGTCGGATAATCGTGAAGCTGGATCTGCTGAGCGAGCTCAACGCCGAGCGCGCCGCGCGCCGGCCGGTGATTGTCGTCACCGACGTCGCAAGCGGCGAGCAGCGGCTGGTCAAGGCGGCCGACATCGCGTCGGACCCGCTGCGCTCTGAACTTTCCCGGCAATTGCGGATGGGCAGGAGCGGCATGGTAGAGGCCGAGGCCCGCAAGCTGTTTCTCAATGTCTATGCGCCCACCGCGCGGCTCGTGGTCATCGGTGCCGTCCACATCAGTCAGGCGTTGGCGCCGTTGGCGCGATCGCTGGACTATGATGTCACTGTCGTCGACCCGCGAACGGCCTTTGCCAGCCCCGAACGTTTCCCCGACGTGCCGCTGATTGCCGAATGGCCCGACGTCGCGCTGCCGCCGCTCAACATTGACCATTACACGGCTTTCGTCGCCGTCACCCACGATCCCAAGATCGATGACCCGGCGCTGCTGCATGCTTTCGCCCGCGATTGCTTCTATATCGGCGCGCTCGGCTCGCGCAAAACCCACGCCAAACGCGCGGAACGCCTGAAGGCGCAAGGCGCGTCGGATGCGGACATTGCCCGCATTCATGCGCCGATCGGATTGCCGATCGGCGCGGTGTCGCCATCGGAGATCGCGGTTTCCATCATGGCCGAGATCACCGCGCAATTGCGCTTGCCGAAAGATGGCGCCGCATGAAATTCGGCCCCGCCAATCCTGCCGCTGCCCTCGGGGGCGTTACCGTGCATACGCTGCGTCAGGGTGCGCTCGTGCTGAAAAAGGGCACGCGGATCGGACCCGAGGAGGTCGCTGCGCTGGAGCAGGCGGGCGTGCAGGAGGTCGTCGTCGTTCGCCTGGAGGAGGGCGAGATTTCCGAAGACGCGGCGGCGGCGAGCATCGCGCGCGCGGTGGCGGGCGAGGGGCTGAATGTCGAACGCGCCTTTACCGGACGCTGCAATCTCTTCGCAGCCCGCGCCGGCGTGCTGGTCGCGGACAGTGGCGTAGTCGACCAGGTCAACGACGTCGATGAAGCCATCACGCTTGCCACGCTCGCGGCCTACAAGCCAGTGGTCGAAGGCGAGATGGTGGCTACCGTGAAGATCATCCCCTTCGGCGTGGAAGCGGCATTATGCGATCGGGCGGTGGCCGCGGCGGGAAGCGGCGCCTTGCGGATCGCGCCCTTTGTCATCAAACGGGTCGGCGTGGTGTCGACGCTGTTGCCGGGTCTGTCGCCCAAGGTGGTGGACAAAACCCTTCGCGTCACTGCCGAACGGCTGGCGCCCACGGGCGCTGCGATCGTCGCCGAACGCCGGGTGCCGCATCAGGAGGAGGATCTGGCGCGAGCGATCGGTGAGGTACGCGACCTCGGTGCCGAACTGATCATCGTGTTCGGCGCGTCGGCCATTGCCGACCGGCGCGACGTGATCCCGGCGGCGATCAACGCTGTGGGGGGCCGTATTGAACATTTCGGCATGCCCGTCGATCCCGGAAATCTCATGTTGATCGGAAACGTCGATGCCGTGCCGGTGCTGGGCGCACCCGGCTGCGCGCGTTCGCCGGTCGAGAACGGTTTCGATTGGGTATTGATGCGGCATCTCGCCGGCCTGAAAGTGACAAGGCGCGATCTCACCCGGATGGGCGTCGGCGGGCTCTTGATGGAAATCGTCACCCGGCCGCAGCCCCGCGAGAATCCAACGACGGAAAACGGCCGCCAGGTCGCCGCCATTGTTCTGGCGGCCGGGCGTTCGACGCGGATGGGAGGTCCCAACAAGCTACTCGCCGAATTCGACGGCAAACCGCTGGTGCGGATCGTGGCGGAGCAGGCGCTGGCCTCCAAGGCAACCGATGTCGTGGTGGTCACGGGGCATCAGGCCGACGATGTGCGCAAGGCGCTACAGGGATTGAATGTCCGTTTCGCGCATAATCCCGATTATGCCGAAGGGCTCGCAGGTTCGGTGAAGGCCGGCATTGCGGCCGTTCCCGACAGCGCCGATGGCGCGCTGGTGTGCCTTGGCGACATGCCACTGATCTCGAGCGAGCTGATCAATCGGCTGATCGACACCTTTGCACCCGATAATGGCAATTTGATCGTGGTGCCCGTCAGCGATGGCCGGCGCGGCAATCCGGTGCTGTGGTCGCGCCGATTTTTTGCCGAGCTGATGACGCTCGACGGCGACATCGGCGCGCGCCACCTGATCGCAAAACACGGTGAGGCGGTGGCCGAAGTGCCGGTCGAAGGGCAGGCGGCTTTTCTCGACATCGATACGCCGCAGGCTCTGGAGAGCGCGCGGGGGAGCTGACAGTCGAAGCGCCGTTTTTGCACCCTTGGTCAAATCCTCGTTTTCAATCCTTCATTCACCAAGTGGCAATCTCCGGCCATTAGGTTTCCCGGTGCTATCCGGTTCGGGGGAATCATTTTGACCATTTCGACAGCCGCCGCGCAGCGTCGCGCGCTTTTTGTGTTGGGGTTGACGCTTCTGATCGGTCTTACGCGTTTTGCCACGGAATCCTGGGCGGCCGGTGCGCTGGCGGTCGGCAAATGCGGCGCCTATGGGCAAGCCTATGACTATCCGTCCGATGCCGCCGCGCGGATGGCGGCGCTGAAACAATGCAAAGGCGATTGTACGGCGGTCACCATGAAACGGGCCTGCGCCGCTTTATCGGTCGACCTGAGCAATCCCTGCGGGGCACATGGCTATGCCGTCAAGCCGCATATTTCGGGCTCGCTGAATGCCGCCGCCAAAAAATGTTACGAATTCGGCGGCAAGGAATGCGTGATCCGCGCCTGGGCCTGTGACGCCAGGGGATAGCGCGGTAAGGCGCCTCGAATTAAAACCGCCTCCGTCATGGCCGGGCCATAGCCGTCTGAAGGACGGCGTCGCTTACGCTCGCCTATGCCCGGCCATCCATGTCTTTGCTTCTGCGCGCTTTGAAGACGGGGATGCCAGGCACGTCAGCGCGAAGACGCGCTTCTGGCCGGGCATGACAGCAGACGGATGTGGGCGCCCGGCACTCCGGCCCAACGACACGCTCCGCGTCCTTCGGCCGGACGCGAAGAGGCAAGAGCGCAACTTCCGGGCTCCAGATCAACCCTGCATCCGTCGCTGATAGTCCTCGCGCAGTCGGCTCCAGACATCCCAGAACGGCGAGGGCAGCGGCTTTCCATTGATGCTCGCCACCAGCAGATCGAGGTGCATGTGCCAGCCGGCGCTGATGTTGAGGCGCGTATCGGGATCGGCGATGCGCTGATGGACGATGGTCAGCAGCACCTGATCGCCCAGCGACTTGAGTTCGAAGCTGACCCCGCCGGTCGATCCCCAGGTAATCGCTAACTTACGCGGCGGATCGATCTCGGTGACCTGCACCTCCATGCGATGCTCTTCCGGGAAACCGTCGGGCCGCTTGCCGGATGGCGTCGTCAGTTCATCGTTGCGCCACACCAGTTCGACCTTCCCGCCGACCTGCTGCGGCATCTCGCCTGAGGCCAGCCACTTCCGGCGCAAATCACTTTTGACGAGATAGCCCCAGACCCGCTCGGCCGGGCCCGGAAGCAGCCGTTGAATGCGCAAGGTGGTCGGCTCGGTCAGGACGGCGTGCGTATCGATCGTTGCGAGGTCGGTCATGTCCTACTCTCCTGTTTTGAGGGACGAAGGGGCAGGTGCGTCTTCATCGCGCAGCAGCCGTTCCAGCATGTCGAG
>Ga0207647_10001238_pt1 | contig 19648 bp, 21 predicted proteins | sample KBSCornC2_FD_184295 | JGI IMG/M metagenome (GOLD analysis project Ga0207647, IMG submission 184295) | Corn rhizosphere microbial communities from Kellogg Biological Station, Michigan, USA - C2 (SPAdes) (version 2) | ecosystem: Host-associated > Plants > Roots > Rhizosphere ... | reverse complement strand
AGGTGGGCATTGGCGCTCAGCGACAAAGCACTCGCTCGTGATGCAGACAGCAAAGTTGCCGCCAGTAAGCCAAGCAATATACCCGGCGCCACCAGCTTGAGTACATCCTTCGCAACAGTTGATTGTCGAATTGTAGGGGCTTCTTGCATAGATTCTCCCTGCCTATAGTATACACTGTGCGTCTGGCACGGAACGGCTGCAGCATAGACGAGAATTTAGAGACAAAGTGATAAACTAAACGGTATGAACAAAACCGACTATGTTATTGAAGCAAAAAATCTGACCAAATCCTACGGTACCAACCACGTTCTAAAGGGCATAAATCTGAAAGTTGAACGCGGCACAATGCTGGCGTTACTGGGGCCAAACGGCGCCGGCAAAACAACTACCGTACGCATTCTTAGTACCCTGCTGACGCATGATGGTGGCACAGTGTCGGTGGAGGGCTACGATGTGGTCAAGGAAGCCGAGAAAGTCCGCAGTGTCATTGGATTGACGGGTCAATCCGCAGCCGTCGACGAACTGTTAACCGGCCGCGAAAACTTGGTGATGATGGGACGGCTGTACCGTCTGACACGTGAAAGCGCTAAGGCACGCGCTCAGGAATTACTCGAGGAGTTTGACCTTGTAAAGGCTGCCGAACGCCCGGCCAAAACCTACTCGGGTGGCATGCGCCGTCGTCTCGATTTGGCCGTCAGCCTGATTGCTACGCCACCAGTTATTTTTCTGGATGAGCCAACGACTGGCCTAGATCCCAGGAGCCGTCTGGCGATGTGGGGTATTATCAAAAAACTGATGGAAAACGGCACGACTATTTTACTTACGACGCAATACCTTGATGAAGCCGACCAGCTTGCCGATCGCATCGTAGTTATCGATGGCGGCAAAGTCATTGCTGAAGGTGTACCGCCAAGGAGCTAAAGAGCAAGGTCGGCAAAGACCGCTTGGAGCTGAGTTTCAAGGACGCAAAAACGCTAGCGGCCGCTACCAAGCTACTAGGCAAAGACGTCATTGACACCGATGGCAAGGAGCACTCCGCAACGATAAGCGTGGGTGATACCAATGTTGATATCAAACGGACGCTCGACATTTTGAGCCAAGAAAAAGTCACTATCCAATCCATGGCCGTCCACAAACCTACGCTTGACGATGTGTTCCTGTCACTGACTGGTAAGCAAAAAAAGACCAAGAAAACCACTGAAGCGGAGGAAAAATAATGTCTGTCGAACTAAAGTTTGAGCAAAAACCCAAAGCAGTGTTGGCGTTTACCGACTCGTTGATCATGATCAAACGCAGTAGTACGCACATTATCCGTAACACCGACCAACTGCTGGGCGCATTTTTCCAGCCTATTATGTTTCTGGTGCTGTTTGCGACCGTGTTTGGCGGTGCCATTTCTGGCGCATTGCCAAAAGGCGTGAGCTATCTGGACTTTCTGATGGCGGGTATCATTGTGCAAACCGTAGCATTCGGCTCAACAACCACAGCTGTCGCCGTCTGCAATGACATGCAAAAAGGTATTGTTGACCGGTTCCGCTCGCTGCCAATGGCAAATTTGGCAGTATTGAACGGTCATGTTGTCTCCGACCTGTTCCGCAACACGATTTCGACAACTGTCATGATTGTCACCGGTCTGATCATTGGTTTTCGTACGCATGCTAGCTTCGTAGACTGGTTGACTATCGCTGGCATTCTGTTGCTGTTTACCTTGGCATTTTCATGGCTGGCAGCAATTGTCGGCGTCTTTGCTAAAAGCATCGAGGCTGTGCAATGGCTGACATTTGTGTTTATTTTTCCGTTAACATTTGCCAGTAGCGCATTTGTACCGACTGAAGGCATGAATAAAGTTCTGCGTGTTTTTGCGGAAAACCAGCCGATTACCCAGGTTGTCGAAGCTATTCGTTCACTGATGCTTGGTACGCCGACCGGCAACTACGGCTGGAAGGCGGTTATCTGGAGTGTCGGTATCTTGGTTATCTCGATGCCACTTGCGTCGTGGCTATTCCGTCGCCAGACTTCCAACTAGTTTTTCTCTCGATGGTGCCTACGCGGTAGTCTTCTTCTTTTTCTTTATTTCTTTTTTGGGATGTGCATTGCCTTTGGACATATTTTCCACCTTTCCTTATCTATCTTACCATTGCGCCGTCAGCAGTCAGAGAGGCTGGGACAATTCGTGCTTCGATAGGGACTAATTCTTCTTGCGTCCGCTGGAAAGCCAAACCAACCACCGAGAGGATCATATCCTCGTAGGAAATGGATTCATTCAAGGCAAAACAGCGTGATAGATAGCCATGGTCGGAAAGCCCAGGCATAAGATTGGCTTCGATAAAATGCGGATTGCCGCTGCCGTCCAGGCGCATGTCAATCCGTCCGTAGTCACGGGCGCCAAGAGCCGCAAAAACATTGACTGCTAGTGCGCTGAGCGTTTGTCGTAGGGTGCTATCTGTGACTACCAATGCCTTTTCGGAGTCGGCACTTTTTACTGCTTCACTCAAGAAACTATTGCCGTTTGTGTCAGCAGGAGTGCTGATTTCAATTGGCATGGCGAGCAGTTTGCCCGAGTCAGTCTGCCGAATAACTGCCACGCTGAACTCCCTGCCAGACAGGTATTCTTCTACTAGCACATCTGAGCTGCACTCAGTGTGGATAGAACTAATCTTGTGCTCTAGCTCGGTCTGGGTATTTACCACCGACATTTCATCGATGCCTTTGCTGTCGCCGCGGTTGGTGGGCTTTACGAACAATGGATACCGCAGGCTATGATCAAAAGTCGGCTGCCTCATGGTCGATATAAAATATGCTGAACTTTGAAGGCCGGCGTCCATCACGACTTGCTTGGCAAGAGGTTTGTCATATTCTAGAGACAAGGCGTCCGTAGCGGAGCCCGTATAAGCAATGTCATGTCTTTCGAGGTAATCTGCAAGCCATACCTTGGAACTCTCGTCGTAGCCTTTAGCTGGCTCGAGCAAAACTACTTTCATGCCTAAGACTACTAGGTCTGGTTTCGTGGCGGCCAAGCGCTCCAGACCTGCCATGTCGTCAACAATAGTTACGTTCACACGGGTATATTGCTTGCTCAGTACTGCTAGCAAATTGCGCTGGGTGCCACGGACCATGGCATTTAGGCGTGGATTGCTCGAAGCGACAATCTCAATATGTTTATCAATCTTTCGGCGTGGAGCTTTTACAGCGCTTGCACGTATAACAAGTGGGATCTTCATAGCAGAAGTCCTTCCTGGCATTGCTGCCTCTCTTTAGGTCAAATTGTCTGTCTGTTTTCGATACTGGCCGATGCGCCTATGCTTTTGTACGCAAAAGAAAATGTATGTACCTAAAACTATATCCTATAATCTGTCAAAAGGCAAGTGCAGTCGAGATAGTTGACGCTATGGCACAGGGGTTAATCATTGGTCAGGCTAAAATCTCGACGTACTGATGTGAGCAGCTTTTTGCTGTCGCTGTAGAGCCGGCCAGCGTCTGTGTCACCCATAACAACCCCGACTATCGTCACTTTTTTTCCGTTTTCGGCAGTGTAGCGAGCGGCGAAAAGGAGGCAATTGCCAGCCTCATCGGTTGTACCCGTCTTGATGCCAACTACTCCGTCGGTACCCAGCAGCTCATTAGTGTTTTTGACAAGGCCAACGCCGGGTATCCAAGCCTGTTGCTGGGCAACAATCTCAGCAATAACAGGGTTTTTGAGGGCAGCGATACCTAAGGCAACAAGCTCGGATGGCGTACTAGCGGTTTCTGGGCTAAAACCACTTGCGTCATCAACAATCGTTCGGTTCAGTCCCATGCGCTGTAACATAGCTTGAGCATATACCGTGTACGATTCTGTTGATCCAAAGGTTTTTTCGACCATCATATCAGCTATATTGTTGGCTGACATGATCAGCATCGCCTGCATAGCTTCGTACTGAGTCAGCACCATGCCCTCGTGTACAGGCATTACTGAACCGTCTTTAGCGGCATAGGCAAGGTAATTGTCGACATCTTCAGAAGTTACCGTGTATGTTGGGCCTGTCTGGCCAGATTTAAGCGGCTGCTTTTCCATGATAGCCAATGCGGTAATAATTTTTGCCATGCTGGCCGTTGGGCGGACCTCTTCATCATCAGACGAACGGGCGAGTAGGCCTTTTTCTGTGCTACCGACTGCCGCTTGGCCGACGGTGGGCCAGGCAAGCTTCACGTTTTGAGCTAAAGAGATATGGGATAGATCTGTTTTGGCGGAAGGTGTCAGCATGTCTGCAATAAAGGAAGTGACGCCATGCCCTCCAAACAGCAAAACTACTGCACTCAATAGACTAGCAAACAATATGCGATGGCGCAGTTTCTTTGTTTGCTTGTTACGAGCATACACAGAAAGGGTCTGATTTATTCTCATTGCCTAAACCCGTATTTTGAGGATTAGAAAACGCGTTATCAGAAATAGCACGAGGAGGATAGCAATAATCGTGACGATGTATCGATCAAGCTTCTGGCCGGTGTATTTATTGATCAGCGCATACAGTGTTAGCCCAGCCAATCCACCCGCGCTATTCATAATTACGTCAGTTATATCACTCACGCCAAGTGCAAATATGTACTGCACGGTTTCAACGAAAAGACTGAGTCCGCAAACGAACATAAACTTTCGACTGAAACCGACATGTTTTAGACTGACACCCAAAAGCAGACCAAATGGAACAAACACGATTAGGTTATCAATCATTTCTTTTGATGTGCTTGATGAATAGCCCGTAAAAGGGGTCAGATTCAAATTTCTGATGTGGTTGTCTGACAATGCTGATGCAAAATCAACAGAGGTCTTGAATAAAATTAACCAGACTAAGAATAGTAGATACGAGACTAACGTTATTTTAAATAGTGACTTCATAGGAATGCTCCAAAACTCTACTCAACGGTATAGTGGTACTCTGTAGCCTTTGTCTTCCGATTACGTTCGTTATCTACGGCAATTTCAAGTAGATTTTCAACATCCCAGCCATTGACACGCAAAGCCTGGGTCAGAATACTACCCTGCAAAATTCCTGGCATAGGGTTTGCCTCCAAAAAGTAGACACTGTCCTCGGTGAGGATAAAGTCAAACCTGGCAGCATTACGAAAGTCGAGATCTTTAAAGATTGCGATAGCCGCTTGTTTTGCGCGGCTGAGAAGAGGTGAATCATTTTCTTCACGAATGACAGTCGTGCTGCTGTGACCTTTTATAAACTTCTCTTTCTGGCCATAAAAGTTGTTCGCCGTTTCAATTTTCACCGCAGATAGGGCGGCTGCTTCACCTTCGTATTCTAGACATGAGCAAGAATATTCGGCACCTTTGATATATTCTTGCACCAAAGCCCGTGTGTCGTAGTCTAGAATAGATGTTATAAGTTTGCGTATGTTCGGCAGTTCGTCGTCGGTGTAGCGGAACTTCTCTGTCATTACACTGGAACCAAGCGAGCTTGGTTTGACGACGATCTCCTTGCCTTTTAACTCCATTAGCGCATCGTCTAAGTTGCTGGTCGAGGTTAAGGCTACCGTCTTGGGGACTTTGACTTGCGGAAAATTCGATCGTACATATTGGTTCAGATGATATTTACTCATTCCTAATGTGCAAGAAAGTATGCCACCTAAGCCTGACTTTAGAGAGAAGAAATCAGCCATTCCCTGAGCACGACCGTCCTCTCCATTTTGACCAAACAATATACCGTACACGAAGAGGTCATTATCGATAACGTACTTAAATGCGTCAATCAATGCTACCGCCTCGCCATTTTCATAGTCGGTAGCCGATTTTGCAGTGTCGTAGGTGGACACGATGGCATGCCCGTCTTTTGCGATGTAAATAATATCAGTTACCTGGAGATCGGGACGAAGAGACGTGTCCTGCAGCCGGCTGTAGAGGTATCCAAAGCTTTTTCGTGCGGTTTCATGCTCCGAGGATTGACCGCCGTACACAACAGCAATTTTTTGCATGTATTTTACCTTCTCATTAATCTTGCAACGGTACAAGAATAACGGTGAGTTATGAATTCAATGTGAAATTAAATTTGGGCGCCCTGACGTAGATTTTCACATCGGTTTCATATTTTGGCGATATTGTAGAGGCCATTATGATACACAAGCAGTCGGATATGCCGACAGACGACATGCCTACTATTGCTATTGTTGGATGCGGCGCATCAGGGACAGTCGCGCTCAATTATTTGGTTCAGTATTATGAGCAACAGCAACTCCATCAACCCCTACAGATATGTATATTTGAGAAAAGTAAGACACTTGGAGTCGGCGTAGCGTATGGCACTAACAACGATGAACACATTCTCAATATGCGCAATGGAACGATAGATATTTTTTCAGACAAACCCGGTCATTTTATGGCTTGGCTAAAAACGAATGCAGCAAAGCTACGTATTTCGGCGGAGGACACAGCATATGATTCATTTTTGCCGCGAAGAATAGTAGGTCTTTATCTGAAAGAGAGCCTAGATAATAGCTTGCGCCGGGCTGAAAAAGCTGGCATCTCGGTCAGGTTTATTCACGAAGAAGTAGATAATTTCTATGAAATACCGACAGGGCAGCGGCTCTGCTATGCAGATACGTGCCTGGACGTTACCTATACAGTTTTTTGTCTAGGGAATTTGCCATCAACAAATTATCCAGAGTTGTACGATGTGCCCGAGTATTTTCATACCCCGTGGAAGTTGGATGACGATATTCGCGGCAGCTCTGAACCCATCGGTATTTTAGGTGCTAGCCTCACTGCCGTTGATGCGCTTCTGTCCCTAGCGCCGACTACCAGTGGCCCGTTATACTTTATTGCGCCAACTGGAAGACTTCCAAAAGTACTGCATATAAAACGGCCTTTTACGCCTCGGTTTGTAACAAAAGAAACCATTCAGTCAATGACCAACAACTTTACCCGTAAGCTTCGGCTGACTGAGGTCATTGAGCTGTTCAAAAAAGAGATAGAGGCAGCGACCGCCGCTCCGCTCGATTGGAGCCAAATATGGCAGGTAGATGATGACCCGCTTACAGCCCTACGAATGGATATAGTCAGGGCGGAAAAAGGAGAGAATCACTGGCATACAGTGCTGGCCGACACCTCGCCACTGCTACCGCTTATCTGGGAAAATCTCCAAGAAAACGATAAAAAAAGATTCTACCGGCAGTACCATCGTTGGTGGCGGATTTATCGAGTAAGCATGCCGCTACAAAACGCCAAAAAGGTGCTCCAGTTGCTCGAGAGCGGGCGGTTAAAGGTTGTTCGAAACTTGGAGTCTGTACGATACGAGAGCGACCGCAAAACTTTTACAGTTACGTATAAGCAAAATAATGGCTCACAAGCTACACTTTCAGTAGCATACTTAGTTGACGCAACGGGTACGGGCTTTGCCGTCACCAAATCCCGATCAAAACTAGTACAGAATATGATCAGTAACGGTTTGCTCACTCCTCATCCTATGGGAGGCGTAGCTGTACATCCAAAAACGCTCAGGCTCATAAAACAAGATGGCGAAGAGCTTCGCGATGTATTCTTCTTTGGAATGCTTACAAAAGGCGTTCATTTTTACACCAATGCGCTTGACGCTAATGCCGTCCATGGCGAACAGGTTGCAAAAATTATTATGCGTGATATCCGTAAAAATGGAGAACGCTTGCAACACCGACCAGTTTCATATTCAATTCACACCTAAGTGTCATAGTGGCGGACATGAAAACCATTACATATTCCGCGATTCCTATTGATGCCGGTCAGGTGCATGGGTGGAAAGATATTCCTATTAATGGAGCCGCTGATCCTGATCCTCTAGTGCCCCTAGGGCCTCTTTCATCCGAAGCTAATATGGCAATAACATCTTCAATATATTTTGGTGAACACAGCAATTCGCCGTATGCAGAGGATAAAAATAGGCTACAGGGCAGTCTATTGACTCTGTTTGCCCGTCGATCAGTTGTGCGGCGTTTATTGGCCGCGGAGCAGCTTTTACCGCCCGGCCACCATCTGCTAGTATTTGACGCTTACCGAACAAGCCAAGTGCAAAAATCACTATACGATTCCTATAAGCGGAAACTCAAAGAAAAGTGGCCGGGTATGGACAACGAGGCGCTCGACGCTGAGACACAAAAATATGTCTCAATTCCATCGACAGATCCGACTAAGCCTTCTCCGCATAACACCGGAGGAGCAGTAGACGTAGTCATTGTTAAGCTTGATCGAGCTGGAGAGCGTGAACTGCAAAATCTTCGTTCCCAACTCGCTGCCCGTACTATAAGTTTTGCAAAACGAGTTGGTCTGGAAATACAATTGTCAGCAATTATTCGACATCATGGCACCATGCTTGACTTTGGTACGCCATTTGATCATGGGAGTGAAAAATCTGCGCTAACCTACTATGAGGCCAAAATTGCCGCAGGAGAGGATTTGACGGCTAATGAAATGCGGGCATGCAACAATCGCCGTCTACTGTTCAAGGTTATGTTACAGGCCGGCTTCCAGCCATACAGCGCAGAATGGTGGCACTTCAACGCACCAGAATCTCAAATGGGGGCAGCTACTTCTGGACAGAAGGTGGCGACTTTCGGAGCTATTACTCTCGATGAAGGCAGTATACAACACGAGAAAACACGCCTACACGTTCACCAAGAATCATTAAGGTTGCACGCAGAAGGATGTCAAGGCAAGGTACAGGATGCTTTCCAGGCAGAAATCCTTGCCGCTATTCAGGGAAGTGGCGATATAAGGCTGGCAGCAAAATGGCCTGCAGAAATCATTGCGCCGTAGCCACAGAAACTGGCGCGTTATCGTAGCTCAAAAGTTATATCGGATGACACGGTCGTTCATACTATTTGCGCAATTCATGTTCCCACTTTTCCGCCATAAAGCTCAATAAGTTGCTACACTAGGCGTATGAAGATTTTAGTAGTTGAAGACGAGCCTTCGATACGTGAATTTGAAATAACGTATTTACATGATGCTGGATATGAGACGGTTGAAGCGGAGGATGGTTCGGCTGCCGTGGAATTGTTTGAGGCAAGCCAGCCTGACCTCGCGATTATTGACATCAATCTACCAAAGATGAGCGGACTAGAAGTATGCAAAACTATCCGTCTGAACTCCGCGATGCCTATACTTATTGTCACTGCTCGCGATAGTGATGAAGATGAAGTACTAGGGCTTTCTATGGGTGCCGATGACTATATAAAAAAGCCTTTCAATCCGAACGTCCTGGTGGCACGCGTGCAGGCGCTTCTTCGCAGACACGATACCAAAAAGCAGTTACGCTTTAAAGATCTGATCATTGATCCTGAAACTATGTCGGTCATCCGCGATGGTAACTCCACTACGTTGACCACGACACGATTTAACCTTTTGGTGGCACTTGCGTCACACCCTAGAGCGGTGCTGTCGAGAGCACAACTAGTCGATCAGATTTATAGTGACCCCAGTGAGCATTTTGTTTATGATCGTACCATCGACGCACACGTAAAGGCCCTTCGTTATTCGATCGAACCTGATCCAAAGAATCCGCGTTTTATCGAAACGGTATTTGGTAGCGGCTATCGCTTTATTGGAGAACCGGCGAAATGATTCCTATAGTTGGAGGAATAAACATACTTTTTATTATGACTGTGATTGCTTTAGTTGCAATGGCAATTCTAGGAGTTTTTAAAAGTGATCTATATAGCCGGTTAAGTACTCGTATCATCGGGCTTATATTTGCATCAAGTCTCGTAGCAATTATCATAACCTCTGTTTTAGATGCGCCTCTCTATAACTCACAGCACCCTATTCGGTGGCAATTAGTGCGGACGGCTTTGATAGTAGTCGGTGGTCCTGTTGTGCTTGGCTTGGTCTCAGCACGTTTTGTGCAGCGTCCTCTACGCCAATTTAATGATGCTATAGCCTCACTAGAGCGAAGCAACTACAAGGTGCAGCTAAAGGCTACCGGAATCAGCGAGTTTGATGAAGTTTTTACGAAATTCAACAGCCTCATTCATCGCTTGCAGCATGAGGAAAAATTACGGAAAGATCTAGTGTCGGACACCTCACACGAGCTGAATACACCACTGACAACGATGATTGGACAACTCACTGCGATGCAGGAAGGCAAGCTTCCGATGACCGAAGAGCGCGTGACCGTTATGAGGGAACAAGCTGAACGACTCGCTGAACTCGTACGGCAACTGGATGCTTACACCAAAGCACGTATGCCGGACTCCAGTGAATTAGAGGATATATCCGTAAAGCAATTCTGCGAGCAGCTCATCAGCCGTTTTAGTGTTGAGCTAAAACAAAAAGGCGTACATGCAACGCTGCATATCGCAGAAGACCTTATACTCCATGCAAACCGAGATGCCCTGGAGAGGATTCTGACTAACTTTGTTCAGAATACTTTGCGTTATGCCGAAGCTACCGAACTTACTATTACGGCCACCTCTAGCCATTTGACATTTTCTGACAACGGGAGGGGGGTGTCTGACGAAAGCATGCCGTATTTGTTCGAGCGCTTTTATAGAGTAGACAAGTCACGCAATAGGACCACAGGCGGGCTCGGGCTCGGATTGGCTATCGTGAAAGAGCTAAGCGAAAGACAGGGGTGGCAGATACATGCTGAGGCTGGACATCCGGGACTAAGCTTTATATTGACATTTAAATGATCCCGGTCGTAATGACTTGTTCAACGCCAAAGTGTGTTGGTCGCAAAAAATATTGCGGCTGTTTAGCGGAAATTTTCCCGGAGCTTGTCCAATAAATTGGCAAGCTTGGGCTATCGTTTGATAGTACTGGTTCGTATGTCGGTAACTTGACCAGTCGAGGCGTTGTAGGTAATGTAGCCACCTTGAAAGTCAGAGCGGCGACCACCAGGAATGGCGTACTCGTCGCTAGTAGGATAGCCGAGGTAGGATTTCTCCCAGCCAAGTGCGGACCAACGGGACTTGATCGAGCCCTGTACGACATGCGCGTTAGTGGCCGCCGTCCAATAAATAGAGCCGTTTACGCCTTGGAAGTGGTTGTAACGGCCAATACCATCTGGCGTGATGCTTTCGCTCGTGGTCGGCAGGCGTAGGATACCACCTTCATAGCCAAATTGTGCCCATTTTTGATAGATAGCACCATAGATAGCTTGGGCGCCGGTCGCCGATGACCAGTAGATGCCGCCGTTCTGCATATTATTGTAGCGGGCGGCGCCATTGGGGGTGCTTGCTTCATCGGAGGTAGGATACCCTTGAGGACCATTAAATGCACTCATAGCTTTCCACTTCTTGGCAATTTCACCGTAGATCTGGTGGGCGCCGGTAGCTGGACTCCACACAGTAGTACCATCTAAGGATTGGTTGTAGTATTTGCCTGCGGAGCTCCAGTTGCTTGGAAATGTTTGGTTGATCTTAAAGGCCATGCCCAAACCCTTAGCTATAGCGCCTGAGCGGTCAAGGGTCATCTGATAGCCGTGGTTATTATCATCCCACCATTGTTCATGCTGGGAAATGCAAGTCTTGCCGCTAAAGTAGGTGTTTGAACAAGCAGCCGCCGGGTACCACTGCTGGCGGTGACGAAAGTTAACGGTCGTGTTATTAGTCGGAGATTTGATCGTACCAGTTGCATCCAGACAGTAACCAGTAGAGGGGATACTCCACTGGGCGTAGTGCTGCATGCCACCATTTTCAGGAGGGAGGTCCTGCATATTGTTACAGTTGACATCACCTATCTTTTCGGAGGTTACCCGTTGAACTTGCGTGATAGCGGTACCTGGGCCGTTGTTATAGCCATCCAGCAGTATCCAATTGCCGGATTTGATCATACGCTCGGCGTAGTTCGGCGCCCAGGAAATGTCGCTGGTCGTACTATTTTGAGGTGTCCAAGTCCACTGACCACCATAGTCTGCACCCGAAAAGTGCTGTCCTGCGCTATTTTTGAACATCTGGGAGTAGTCACCCCAAGTATCAGTCTGGGCAGAAACACGAGGGGCACTAGCGGCCGCAACCACGAGCGTTGCCAGTAGTAGTAGCCGTGGAAATGTCTTGCCGAAGAGCCTCATCATATTATTACCGTACTATATTATTGTCGCAAAATCTACTCAATTTTGTAGCAACTGTACATGCACTCCTCCTCTGGCCCTTCTCTCTAAAAAATATTCTGGTCTACCTAAAACTAAAAACGACCAAGCGTTCGGTATGGCGCAAGGATAATCAGATACAGATCCCAGCTTCCCTTAATTGCTAGTCTGACCAGGTTGCAGAATGGAGCAAATCCAGCAAAGCTGTCGAAGGCTCAAGATTAACGTCGGCACCTGTCCCATAATCTATGCAGATTTTTTCTGCCTCAAAACACCAGAATATCCTGTTGCCGTTAGTAGCGCCAGACTGGCTAAAGCGTATAGAGGAGTCAGGCGTACGTCCGCCGACAGTAATATCGGGTGCCGAACCCACATGATTATTAGTCCAACTGCCCGCAGTCGCGCACTCCATCATAGTGCGGCCGTCATTACACCAAAGCGCCATATTTGCTATGAGAATGCCCGGATACACAGTGGGTGGGGGTGTGGTGCTGCAGTTTGTGCAAGCTGTACCATTTGTGAGGTCTTGCCCAATAATATCGCCGTTAGGGCCGCTCGCGCCATACCCTGCATTGATCCAGCGGCCGTCAAAAGTCACCGTTAGGGGTCCGACCGTAAAGCTCTTTTTCACGGCAGGCGGCGTGTTTAGCCAGCTGGCATATTTTTCGATGGCTGTTATCGTATCTTCGCGTACGCCATTGCTGGCATCTTGTATTAGCCGTCCGTGCTCACACGGGGCGTTGCCTAATTCTCTGTACCAGGAATACCAGGGTATGAATGACATGTTTTGGTAGCCTTTTTCGCAGGCTAGAGTCCTCTGGCCGCCGCCGATGTCGGCATTATCGGTTGCTGCAGCATGTGCTGACGATTCGGAGACAAGTGTGTCATCATGCGGATTTTCGCGCTTTACTTCTCTGTGTAACGCGTCATAGTAGACCCGTTCGGCGTCACCAGCAATAGTGTGAACAACGGTGTTGAGTGAGAAATCCGGCAATAATGTCAGTTCAACCGAACCACTCATAAAGCCTCTCGCCAAAGACCAGGGCACCCCGACTACCGGTATCTTTGTCCCGGTGTGTGGCGTGCCAATAGTGATAGCTTGGCCTACCTCTTCGGCAATATCTCGCTGTCCGTCAGGCGATATATGGCCGGTTGCATCACGCGCGACCAATCCGCCCATGGAGTAGCCAACAATAATCACTTTGCCCTTGCCACCGTTATGTACGGACAATTGGGAAATGCAATCAATAGTTTTAGCGAGCCTGGGGCCGTTATCTTTGTAATTAACCCATTTGCTCCAGTCGTAGTCAAACCGGTGCGCAACAGCTACGCCGGGTATATTATTTATGCGGCCTGCAAAGCTTGAAGAATCATTTATAGAACCCCAATCTGTATCATTCCCTTGGAACCCGTGTACCATGATCACTGGAATTTCCGTGCCAAAATTTTGGTTATTAAGACGGGGAACGTCCGAGTCGCAGTATGCGGGATTCCCACTTGTCGCCGATACGACGCCCATTGGCAGCACCGCTGTTAGCAATGTCGCTATTGATAATAGAGCGAAAACTCTCCGTAACCTGTTGGCAATCCTCACGATACCCTCCCAATTGTAGTACCTTAATCATTACATAAAGAAGGGTTGCATACAATCCGAAACAGGGACATGACACTTCATGCTAGATTATAAAGTGACTCCTCGCGGATCACCCTATATGTCATCCTGACTACAAGAAAGTGGCCCTTACTGAAACTGTGCCTTACAGGTGCTAAAGGAGAAGATTGTAATATCGAGAGGCTTTTCGACTATACGGAGTACCTAAAAACCCAGAGGTTGCTTCGTCGTTAAAGGCTGAGCCAAGTTTTTCGAAAAGATAGATGCTTGCTAATGGTGCGTGAATCCACCATCGACCATGTATTGACTGCCTGTCACGTAGGAAGAATCGCTGGACAGCAAGAACAAGGCCACGGCTGCGGCTTCTTCTGCGGTGCCCATACGACCCAGTGGCACGTCGTTAACGACCGACTTCTCAAAGTCTTTGCGAGCCTCCTCTGGTAAAAAATCACGCAAACCAGTTCTAATCGGTACGCTTCGCATCATAAGCCACGCGACTCGAACGAGCGCTGACTCCTTCGTCTACGATGTAACTTGCGGTTACTTTACGCCGCAACCTTTGAATATTTCGGGAAGTGGTATACGGCGGTGAGCCAAGTAGATCCGGGAAATGATCTGCTTTATCGTAATGTTCTATCCCCCAGTCGGCCACCTGTAATATGAGCGGAATAAGACTCATCCCAGAACTTGTTAATGTAAATATTTCTTTTCGTCGGTCGGATGGATGGGGCCTTTTTTGCAAAATGCCTTGTTCGACAAGGTTCTTGAGGCGTGAAGAAAGTATATTACGAGCTATGCTTTCGTCTGACTGCAAAAACTGATTAAATGTATTCTTGTTCGCAAAAACAATATCTCGAATGATCAAAAGTGACCATGTGTCGCCCACTATTTCTAGCGTATAACTAATGGGACAATGTGATCGCGGTATAGTAATTTTTTTCATAGTTGCCTTTTGTTCATAATGTGCAGTATAGTACATTTAGGTAGCAAAATGCAACTTAAAGAAAGGAATAACTATGAAAAAACGTCTAATCGCAGTTATTGGAGCCACGAGCGATGTTGGCTCGGTTGTAGTAAGCGAGCTTGAAGCGAAAGGCGTTGAAGTACGACGCATTAGCCGTGCCGATGGAGCCGACATTAATGACGCTCCTGCTCTCGTAAAAGCCCTAACCGGCGCAGATGGCGCTTATGTCATGTTGCCCTTTGATATGGCGGCGCTTGACCTGCATGCTCGGGAAGCTGAATTGGCCGCAATCATAGCGGACGCTCTTAAGCAAACCGGTGTTAAGCGAGTTGTTAGCTTAAGCACAGCCAGTGCGCATTTAAAAAATAATGCCGGCTCGGGACGCGCCGGTGGTATTTTAGAAGAGCACCTCGATGCCATTGGCATACCCGAATTGACCCATTTGCGAGCTGCCTTCTTTATGGAAAATTTTGCCAAAGGCATGAACTTTGCGGCGCAAGCTGACACCGGAGTATATAGCTCAGCCTTTAACGGGGATCGGCCAATTGCTATGGTCGCGGCTGAGGATATTGGCGTAGTGGCGGCAGAGATCCTTGGTGCGACCACGTTCCATGAGCCGCATGTCCGAGAGCTGCTTGGCCCACGGGACTATACATTACGCGAAGCAACCGCCATTCTGGCGGCTGCATATGGAAACACTGCTGTAAAATACAAACAGGGCACCTATGAAGAGACCCGGGCCGCTATGCTGTCGCTTGGCGTGTCCGAAAGCTTTGCTGAGGCGGTTGTGGAAACAGCAAAAAGCTTTAACCGGGGTGATACGTGGTGGCAAGAAGCTCGATCACCGCAGAATACCACCCCTACCACGCTTGAAACATTTGCCAAAAAATTATATAGAAAGGACTAGTATGCGAAAATTAATTTTACAAATGCAGAGCTCACTTGACGGCTTTGTCGCCTCCTTGGATGGCGACACCAGTTGGCTGGAATGGAATTGGGGACCGAACTGGACATGGCCTAAAAGCCTTCAACAATATCACATTGATACCGTAACATCGGCTGATGAAGTGCTGCTAAGCAGCGTAATGGCCGAACAAGGATTTATCGATCACTGGACCACTATCGCAAAGGATACTGATAATCCTGCCAGTGTCTTCGCGGCGGCTATAGCGGGTGCCCATAAAACCATTTTTTCGCATACACCTTATGCTGTGCGTTGGAATAATACCGACATTGCCACTAAAGGTTTAACGCAGGAAGTGGCCAAGCTAAAAAGCCAGTCAGGGAAAAACATCATCGCGTTTGGTGGGGTGCGATTTGCCACCGCGCTACTCGAGCATGGACTGGTAGATGAGATGAATCTTATCTCTAATCCGGTTTCGCTCGGCGAGGGTCTAACGATATTTAATACCGGTAAACCGATGCGCTTTTCGCTCCTAGATGCAGTAAGCCACAGTAACGGCATCGTCGTTTTACGGTATAAGCCGCGAACATAACGTTGATTCGAATTTTTGCAACAAAAAAGACTACAGCTCAATCCGTAGTCTCTTCAATAATCTCTTGGCTGGAGTTAGCGGATGGATTCCAAACTCTTAGCCAATATTATGGGTGCAGCGGTGGATCATTGGGTATTTCTTTAAGGGAGTCCATATATGTACAAAGAGATAAAAGTGCAGTCTCCACATATGAAACAGTCTGTTCTGCTTGCTCTGAGGGCATTCGTTTTTTGGCATCTACTTCTACAGTATCCAGTAACTGTCTGAGCGCTTCAGAGTGTGCTCCGATAAATCGCCTATACCCACCGGTATAGGGGCCGTCATTTGCATTATATGGGGCACGTAACTCCCGTTCTCCACTATATCTCTCCGCTTCAAAGCGTGAGGCTAGGGCATCGGCTGGAATATTACGTAGACTTTCGCCAAAACTCATGACAGAGCTAACTATAACCTGAAAGTTAGAAGACTACAACAAAAATAGGAGAAGTTGTGCAATGAATGAAGCAGAAAAACATCAAAACAAAAAAACGCCAACAAAGTTGACGTATTGTACAATTCATGGCTGGATAAAGGGGAATTATTCCAAACATCCGATCAGGAAGTAGCATGTGATATTGAACAGATACGTGAGCTTCTAGAAGACTTTGTATTAACTCAGTAGGTATGAATTAATATTAGATCGCCTGATATTCGCGCTGCTGGCCAGATTCTCGGGCATCTACTGCCAGCGGTACTCTTACCTCTTCAGCGACAACGCTTCCTCCTAGATACTCAAAAGCGCAGTGAAGGTCTGTTTCATACAGAGGGTCGGTGAGCGCACGGCTGGGAATGCTTTCTAGATCCACACCAAAGCCCGCTGCCTTAAGAGCGCATATGCCGTAGCTCGTAACTCCATCCACATCAATTACCTGTACCCGTTCTTGGCATTTGACTGTAAGATGTTGCCGTTCTTCAAATCCTAGAATTTGCGGATTGCTCGCTACTGCTTCGAGTACATCAATTTGGGGGCATGTGTGGGCGTGTCGCGGGCCACGATAACGAACCATTTCATCATCACGAGGATCGAAGGTTATCTCTGAAAGAGGTATGCCATTTTCTACCACATGTGTTCCAGGGTATTGCGGTGTTGTTTTGGCGGCATGTTGTAAGAGATCGTATGGGGCTAAATATTGCTCGGTCATAGAACGCAACTATATACTGCTGGTATGATTTGTCAACTAGGATGGAGGGATAGCGGCCTCCGGCCTTCTCCACTCAGCCGTGCTCGGTGCCAGCACCTGTGCGTGCCCTCGCTTCACCGAACCCTCGATTACGCAGCTGGCGCTGCTATCGTGGTTTCAAATCCAACACTCCGAACAAATATAAATGACATATACATGCGCATATGTCATTTATATTGGCTGGGCATAAAGAACGATTATAGAACTCTTACATCATAATTTGTAAGGCTCTCTATGTTTGATATTAGCGACGAGAAATACGAAGAACTGCGACTAATTTTAGAGCCTTCTGGATTTCTACACATTTCTCGTTGAAATCAGTGATAGAAGCAACGAGGAGTAGTCTACTTATTCCATCCTAGCCGGTAGGTAAGGTAGGCCACTATAAGTGCGCCAAATCCAGCCAAGATCGTTAAGGATTTCCCCAAAACTTACGTTGGGTCTTCTGGACTTGCCGGCCGGCTAACGACTTGCCATGGTTTCTGGACACAAAGACAGACTGGCAAACGGCACACAGTCTGCTCACAAATTTTGTGGCACAGATTGCCATAAAAAATCCGTGAGTTTCTTCAAATTACGAAGAGCTATTAACCTAGGTATAGGGTTATACGGTATACTTTTACAGATATGATCGCTGACATAACGGTAACTGAAAAAAGTTTGGTTTCAAGTTGCTGATGAGCGCGGTTAGTTTCTCGGTAAAAGTCGGCGTAATCGGGCGTAACAGCGTAGACAAGCGTTAATGATCGACCGCAGTCTAACGATGAAGAGGCTTTATGGGTGTGTTTGAGGAAGCTCTAAAAAATGCTGCCGAAGTCGTTTTGTTACAGGAGGGTAAGACAAAAAGAGTCTGGCAGGACCTCAACCCCAATGTTGTTACCATCGAAAATACCGATCGCCTCACTGCCTACAACGGCCGGGAAGAAATTTACATAAATCAAAAAGGCTGCTACGCCAACGACATATCAAAGGTTTGTTTCAGTTACCTATCGGCACAAGGGATACCGAACCATTACGTTAGTCCCTATTTACACCTGGGCTATGATCGTTGTTTTTCGGCGCGTAAGCTCGATATGCTACCCGTTGAGTTCGTAGTCAGACACCAGCCATATGGATCATACCTGACACGTTACCCAGGAGAAGATTACAGAAAAGTCTTTGACCGTCCTGTCATTGAGTTTTTTGAGAAAAATGATGCACTTGGTGACCCGTGGCTTATCGTCAACCGCGAAAAGGAGACGGTCTCTCGCTACTTGCCAGATCGTCCACGGTCAAAAGATAGTCTTATTGATGAACGATCCTTTCGTGAGTTGGGACACCTTATGCTGCATCGATGGAGTGAGGCCACTCCTATAGTATTTGACGCCGCCGTAGCCCTCCGAAAAGCTTGGGCGCGTGGCAATACCAGTCTTGTCGATATAAAATTTGAATGTGGCGTAACCAGCAAAAATATCGTTGTCATAGGTGACACTATCGATGCTGACTGTTGGCGGTTGTGGCGTGGTGGCGATCCCAGTGATCCTCTCGATCGGCAACTCTTCAAGGATAAACGTGACCCGCAAGAGATCCTTTCATCTTATGCCTTTATTCTGGAACAAACGGTCCGATGGCTGTCTTCCTCTTCCGGTAGCACAGGTAATTAAGCTCTTTTGTATCTGTAATAATTTCCTGGCTGGGGATAAGTCTCTCAGCTGGGCGTGAGCATCGAGAAGCGGCTTCAGTACGCTGTCGGGCTGGCCTTCCAGTCTCCCAAAAGACCGCTTCCGCAATTCTGGAAATTGTTGGATGGCAGCATCCATTCCGGCAAGTACCTTGGCGGTCTCGACGGCACGACTCAGGTCTGAGCTTATGACCTTGTCGAAATGAATACGCCCCATTTTTTCTTTCAGCTTTCTGGCTTCGTCCCTGCCAACATCCGTCAAAGCGCTTTCGGTTTGGCCCGTGATAATCCGGCCTAAGTTGCATTGTGCTTGTCCGTGGCGGACTAGGTAGATGTCTGTGTCCTGCATGACTACAGCTTAGCAAATAATCCTTTGGAGAATTGATGAAATACAAAAAATCAAAGCTGAAACATACAGAGGGGTGCCAGTTAAAGACGAATGCTCCACAAAATGGAGCATTTCTACCTCTGTTGACTAATCTGGCTGGGGGGATGAGGGATTATAGCTTCACGCAGTGCTCACTATTTCTCTATAGGAAGGTTCGCTCTGGTTCGGCATATATCGTCTGCTAACCGCAGCCGCTATCGAACCCAGTGCCTACGGCGGCTTTGCCTCCCAACGCTCAGCCAATATAAATGACAGTAACTTGCGCAA
>Ga0207647_10001237_pt1 | contig 19652 bp, 19 predicted proteins | sample KBSCornC2_FD_184295 | JGI IMG/M metagenome (GOLD analysis project Ga0207647, IMG submission 184295) | Corn rhizosphere microbial communities from Kellogg Biological Station, Michigan, USA - C2 (SPAdes) (version 2) | ecosystem: Host-associated > Plants > Roots > Rhizosphere ... | reverse complement strand
GGTCGCGGCGGGCGTCGCCAAGGCGCATGCCGACGCGATCCTCGTCTCCGGTCATGTCGGCGGCACGGGCGCATCCCCGCAGACCAGCATCAAATATGCGGGCACGCCGTGGGAAATGGGCCTGTCCGAGGTCAACCAGGTGCTGACGCTGAACGGGTTGCGGCATCGTGTGAAGCTCCGCACCGACGGCGGGCTCAAGACCGGGCGCGACATCGTGATCGCGGCGATCCTGGGCGCGGAGGAGTTCGGCATCGGCACGCTGAGCCTGGTGGCGATGGGCTGCATCATGGTGCGCCAGTGTCATTCGAACACCTGCCCAGTGGGCGTGTGCACGCAGGACGAGGCATTGCGTGCCAAGTTCGTCGGCACGCCCGAGAAGGTGATCAACCTGATGACCTTCATCGCCGAAGAGGTGCGCGAGATCCTGTCGCGGCTCGGCTGCCGCAGCCTGGACGAGGTGATCGGGCGGACCGAATTGCTGCGCCAGGTGAGCCGCGGCGCGGAGCATCTGGACGACCTGGATCTCAACCCGATCCTGGCCAAGGTGGATGCGCCCGACCATCATCGCCGCTTCCAGCTCAGCACCTTCCGCAACGAGGTGCCGGACAGCCTGGACGCGCAGATGATCAAGGATGCGGCCCCGGTCTTCGCGCGGCGCGAGAAGATGCAGCTGACCTATACGGTGCGGAACACGCACCGCGCGGTGGGTACGCGGCTTTCGGCCGAGATCACCAGCAAGTTCGGCATGAGCGCGCTGGCCGACGGGCATGTCCATATCCGCCTGCGCGGATCGGCGGGCCAATCGCTCGGCGCCTTTGCCTGCAAGGGCGTGACGCTGGAGGTGTTCGGCGAGGCCAACGACTATGTCGGCAAGGGCCTGTCGGGCGGCACGATCGTGGTGCGGCCGATGGTGTCGAGCCCGCTCGACAGCCGGGCCAACACGATCATCGGCAACACCGTTCTGTATGGCGCGACCGCGGGCACGCTGCTGGCGGCGGGGCAGGCAGGCGAACGCTTCGCGGTGCGCAATTCGGGCGCGACCGTGGTGGTCGAAGGCTGCGGCGCCAATGGCTGCGAATATATGACCGGCGGCACCGCCGTGATCCTTGGCCGTACGGGCGAGAATTTCGGCGCGGGCATGACCGGCGGCATGGCCTTCGTGCTCGACGAGGACGGTAGCTTCGAGCGCCGCGCCAACCCGGAAAGCATCATCTGGCGGCGGCTGGGCTCGACCTATTGGGAGACATTGCTGAAGGCGCTGATCGCCCAGCATGCGACCAAGACGGACAGCCGCTGGTCCAACTCGATCCTGGACGATTGGGATCGGTGGCGCGACCATTTCTGGCAGGTGGTGCCGAAGGAGATGCTGACCCGGCTGAGCCATCCGCTGGAGGATAACGAGGCGGAAATGGTGGCGGCGGAATAAGCGGCAGAGGGCGGGGGTCGTGGCCTCCGCCCTTTCTATCCCCGTCATGCCGGACTTGTTCCGGCATCCACCGGGGGCGCGTGATGCGTGCCTGCTGCGGTTGCAGCCTGCCCGAACTCCTGCGATAAAATCAGATATGATCTGATTCATCCGCGATCCGAAACGGACGTGGAATCGGCTGGGGAGGCATGCCTTGAGACTTACCGTTGCAGCAATGTTGGCCGCGTCCATCATCGCCGGTCCGGCCCTGGCGCAGACCGCGGCGGCCCCGATCGCGGAGGATTTCCAGCCGTCTTCGCTCAACCAGCCGGGGCAGCAATATCCGCAGGTCAATTCGCAAGGCTATGTCCGCTTTCGCGTCGCCGCGCCCGATGCGCAGGCGGTAAAGGTCAGCCTTGGCCTGGGCGGACGCGGCGGCACCGTGCTTGCCAAAGGCCCGGACGGCGCGTGGACCGCCACCACGGAGGGCCCGCTCGACGAGGGCTTTCACTATTACCACCTGAACATTGACGGCGGCACGTTCAACGACCCCGGCACCTTGAACTTCTACGGATCGACCCGCTGGGAAAGCGGCATCGAAATCCCGGCCAAGGACGCGGATTTCTATGCCTTGAAGGACGTGCCGCACGGCCATGTGCAGCAGGTGCTGTTTCCTTCGCCCAGCACCAAGGCGCAGCGCCGCGCGTTCGTCTACACGCCGCCGGGCTATGACAAGAACCAGCGCGAGCGCTATCCGGTGCTGTACCTGCAGCATGGCTGGGGCGAGGACGAAACCGCCTGGGCCAACCAGGGCCACGCCAACCTGATCATGGATAACCTGATCGCCGAGGGTAAGACGCGGCCGTTCATCATCGTGATGACCTATGGCATGACGAATGATGTGCGGCCCGGCAGCCCCGGGGGCCTGAGCAGTTTCGACATCCGCCCGTTCCAGACGGTGCTCCTCGACGAGCTGATGCCCTATATCGATAGCCATTTCCGCACGCTGGCCGATCCGCGCCACCGTGCGATGGCGGGCCTCTCGATGGGCGGCTTCGAAACCAAGCTGATCGCGCCCAAGAACCTCGATAAATTCGCCTATATCGGCCTGTTCAGCGGCGGCACTTTCTCGCTGGACGACGTCAACGCCATCCCCGGATATCGCGACAAGGTGAAACTGACGTTCGTCAGCTTCGGCAGCCGCGAACTGGAGGGCGGAGGCCGCGCGGGGCCGCCGGGTGCTCCGCGTCCCGATGTGCGCGCCAACGCCGAGGCGCTGAAGAAGGCCGGCTACAACAGCGTCTTCTATGTTTCGCCCAATACGGCGCATGAATTCCTTTCGTGGCGGCGCAGCCTGCACGAATTCGCGCCGTTGCTGTTCCGGGATTGAGGCTACCGGCCGGCGCGTCGGGGGCTTTCGGGATCCCGTTGGCTTCTTCGTCATGCCGGACTTGTTCCGGCATGACGGGAGTGGGGGAGACACCACGACGGCAATACCGCGACCCCGCAGGCCGTGAAGGCGTGCAGGGTCGTGGCCTGGTTTAAGCTTTAGGAGCGGCGCGGTTCCGTCATTTCAACGATGCCGGGAGACGTGCGGTGGCCTGGATCAATCAAGACCCCTGGACACCGCCCGCAAGTCTCCATGCGCGGTGCCCGGCTGCGTGGCCGCGGACTTTGACCGGGTAGCACCGCAGTGCCCCTGAAGGAGTTGCCTCCCGCAGCGTCGCCCGCCACAGCCCTGTGCGCGACGCCCGCACAACGCCAACCTCTTACGAACGCGTGGTCGTCACCGTGGTCGTGCTTTTCCTGACCTGTCCCGAACGCGTGCGATGTCGGGTCGTCTTGCGTGCGGTGTGCCGGACTGGAACGATCGCTGTGCGCGCCGTCTGAGCCTCGACCACTGCGACGGTCGTCGTTGTCGTGCTGGGCGCCGCCGCGACCGGTGGCGCATTGCGGATCGCATCGGCGCGGGCATTGGCATCGGCGGTGGCCTGTTGTGCCAATAGGGCTCTGCGGTTGGCGTCATTCGCCGACATGTTGGCATCGGCGGTAGCCTGTTGCGCGATGGATGCGCGGGCATTGGCGTCATTTGCGGATTGCATGGCAGCCGCCGCCGAATCCTGCGCATCATCACGGCGGTCGCGTTCTGAGGCCGCCCGGCTATTGTCCGCAGTCACGATCGCCTGGTCGGCATATTCGCTGGCATGGCGCGCAGCTAAAATGGCTTCGCCCTTGTGCCCCCTGGACAGCAAATCCTGCGCGTTCGAAAGCGAGGCGCGTGCCTGCGCCTGCAGTTCGGGGGCCTGGCGGCCGGCCCCTACCTTGTCGCCGGCCTCAATCTTGCCCTTGGCCTGGGCGATCGCCGCCACCGCCAAAGTGTGTTTACCGGCATAAGCCGCCGCCGGCAGCGTGGATAAAGCAATAACAGCGGAAAGGCCGGCTGTTCGCCCAATCGAGCCAAGATATGTCACAATATTTTCCCTTCGTTCAAATCAGTCCACCAGGCCGCGATGCGGTGCCTTATCGGCAGCGCACCTGGCTGTTGTTCTGGTCGATTGATTTTCCGGCGAACGCACCGACAGCTCCGCCAATGAGCGTTCCGGCGGTACGTGAATGGCCGCCGTCGATCACATTGCCGAGGATTCCCCCGCCAACCGCGCCGAGGATAAGGCCTGTCGTTCCGTCGTTGCGCTTACAGTAATAGCGGCCATCATTGCCCCGATAGACACGATCATCGCTGGCGAGTGTGCGCTCCTGATACGTCGAGCCCGATCGATAATAGAGTGCCGGATCGTATCCGCGTTCGTCGCGGTCATCCAAATAACGTTGCGAATTGTCGCCATACTCGCGCGGATCGTCACGATCGCGGCGATTGTCCTGCCAGTTGCGTGAACGGGCCTGCTGATAGCGATTGAATTCGGTTCCGAAGAGCGCCAGCTCGTTGTTCAGCCGCTGCTGCGCGACTTGAAAGCGGCTATCCTCAGAACGGCTTTGCGCCATCAGTGGCGGCGTTATGACCATCGCGCAGACGAGGGCGAGGGTTGTTGCGGATAAGGAACGTTGCATAGCATCTTCCTAAAACTGGGCAGATAAGCCGCGCCGCGAGGCACGAATGAAATGCCGGGATCATTGGAGGAACCTGGCGCAGGAGCGCTCCGGGGCAGGTGGATCGCCGGTGCTGATCCGGCGAAATGCTCCTCAACCTAAGCGGACATTTGCGTTCGCGGGCATCGGAGCATCGCGGAGCCCTTCTTCATTCACATGTCGCGATATCGCCTGGGCAAAACATCGGTGACGCGGCCATTGCGTATATTCACGAGCAGGACGTCATCCCCGTAGCGGATCCAGCGATGACCGCGGGCAACCGCACCCAGGCGGTAATGGTCCGGGTTCGAAATGATGTAGCGTCGTCCATAAAATTTTGGCCTTAGCCATGTGCCCCTGGCCGGCGTGCTTTGGCTCCAGCTGCGATAGGGAGCCACATATCGGCTCCTCTGCTGATCATGACGATCTTCGCGAAGCTCCTGACGTGCATCTCGCAGATCTTCGCGAGCTTCCTTGATATCGCCTCGATCTTCCCGAGCCTGCGCATGATCGAGCTGCAGCTCTCGCACCTGTATCTTATGTTCATCCTTGCGCATCTCCCGCTCCGACTGGGCGGTGGCGGCTGTTGAAAAAGCAATGGCGGATAACAGCCCAAAGACCAATATATTTCGCATGAATAAGCCTTAAACGGCCTTTTAAGGGGGGGGGAGGCATCGCCGGGTAGACCGTAACTACAGCGGTGTCAGAGCAGCGAATATAGGGATATTTATTATTAAATGTAAGGGGCGATATACAGGAAACTTAATATTATTTGCGTTACCACAAATTTATTACTTCTAATTTCTAGTTGGAAAATGATTTGATACGCGGAAACCCCGATGCTTGGCCCCGGCCGGAGCCCGGGGCGGAGGAGAAGGGCGGCAACGATCCGCCCCTCTCGACAAGCCGATCTCACCGCCCGCGGCGGACGGTGAGCCACAGCGCCGAGACGAGGAAATAGAAGGCGCCGAACGCGGCATAGGGCGCGACGTCCGTGATGCCGTGCACCGCGGCGCCGAGCGCTTGCTTGATGAAGAAGCCGCCGGCGAGCGCGGATTGCGCGCCGCTCAGCACCATCGACCATTGCGCGCCATAGGCTTTCCAGCGGCGCAGGCCGGTGGCGAGCTGGAGCAGGCCGGCGACGATCGCCCAGGCGCCGAACACCGCGACCACCGCCTTTATGTCGCCCAGCGTGAACAGGATGGCGAGCGCCGCGATGCCGCTCATGACCGCGTTGATCGCCTGGCTGCGGTTGCGGGCGAGGCCGCCGCTGCGTGCAGCGTCGAACAGGTTGGCGAGCGCATCCCACGCCGGATAGGCGACGAGCAAGGCAGCGGCGGCCAAGGGTGCGCTTTGGCCGACCGTGAAGGCGGCGGCGACCCAGCCGGCCGCGACGAGGCCGCGCGCCAAATAATAGTTGCGCAGATCGGCATTCGTCTGTGCCGGGCGAGAGGTTGTGGCCTGGATATTCATCTGAGTCTCCATAAAATGGCTACCTACCAGTAGGTAGGATTGACGGCCCCATAAGAGGTTGCGCCGCGCTTGGCAAGCGATTACCTACCTAGTGGAAGGTAGGACGGGCATGAGTGGATCGACGGCGGAGCGGATTGTGAGCGAGGCGCGCAACCTCATCATGACGCGCGGCTATAATGGCTTCAGCTATGCCGACATCGCGGAGGCGGTGGGCATAAGGAAGGCGAGCATCCATCACCATTTTCCCGCCAAGAGCGATCTGGCGAAGGCGGTGATCGAGCAAACGCGCGCGGTGATCCATGCGCAGACCGAGATGCTGGCCGCGGCCGAGCCGGATGCCGGCGAGCAATTGCGCGGCTATGCCGGCTATTGGGAGCGCTGCATCGCGGACAATAGCGCGCCCTTCTGCGTGGCCGGGATGCTTGCCGCCGAACTGCCGAGCCTGCCGGATGACCTGGCCGCATCCGTGCGCGCGCATTTTGCCGACCTGACCGGCTGGCTGACGCGCCTGCTGGAATTGGGGGTGCGGCAGGGGAGCGTGACGATCGCCAAATCGGCACAAGAGGAAGCGGATGCCTTCATGTCGGCGGTGTATGGCGCGATGCTATCGGCGCGGGCCTTTGGCGATCCGGGGCGGTTTGGATCGGTGGTGGAGACTTTGCTGTCGCGGGTGGTGCGGATTCATTAGGAGCGATTGTGGAGTGGCTTGGCCGTAACGCCTATGCGCGACGCCGCACATGTCATGAACCGATCGCGAGACTGGAATTGGCCGGAAGCTGAGAGGCGGCTTTGCAGCGCCGTGGAGGTAATAGCTGCCTCAACCTTTTCCTTTGCGAAACGCAAAGACCCCATAGCGGGGAAAGTAAGGTTGTGCTGAAAGGCAAGCAGAACGGGGAGTGGGGAATGAGCGAAGCGCGTGCCGTGAACTGGTGGGTGAGAGCGCAGGTGGGCGCTCTCACTCTCCTCTTGGTCATGATGGCGGGATACCGCTTCATGTTCACTGCATCAGCTGGCAAACTGGACGGCGGCTTGCTACTCGTCATTTTACTGGTGATCGTCCTGATGCTTTCCGAAGCTTTCGATAGCTTCTCAGTCGGCAAAATCCTCTCTTTTTCCAGAGAAATACAAAAGAAGGAGAAGGAGGTTGCGAAACTTGAGGATCAAAATGCGAATTTGCTAGCACAGCTGATTACGATCAGTACCCAGCAAAACCAAGCCCAGAGCAACACCAATGTTTACGGGGATTACCACGCCCGTCCGTTCGTAGAAAAAGCTACGCCCGAGGAGGTTGAAGGTAGAAAGGAAGCTGAAGAAGCCACAGCAGTGGAGGAGACGGTCGACGCTCCAGAGCCGTCTGCTCGGCCCCCGATCAGCATCCAAAAGATCGAGCGGATAGGGCTGGAGAAGTACCTTCAGCTCAAAGCCTTTAGCCTTTACGAAGTCGTGAAGGAAGCGAAGCTGGTTTCCGACTTCCGTGACCTTGACAGTATCAGCAACTCATCGATGTACTTCGACGCATATGTCAGGACGCCAGGCAACGAAACCTTTGTTGAGGTCAGACTTAGTTCTCTCGGGGGAGCGTTTCTTCGTGACCGCGTCTACGTTATGTTGTCAAAGATTGATCATTACCGTCGTAAGAAAAACTCCGATGCCAACTCGATCTTGTTCTCGTAAGCACTCCGTCTCGCCCCTTAAGACGGGTGAGCGAAGAGCGCCTGCTTAACGAATTTCAACCCGCCCTCGCGAGCGGTCTGCTGCAAATCATTCGTATTGAACTGACCGCGGACGAAGAGGCGGCGGCCGGACCGGGTGCTTGATGATTATCAGATTACGTCAGTCCGCCCAAACTTCCTGGCTCTTCGATCAGTCTATTCCCAAATGCTTGAAGAACGCCTCGTTGCGCGCCTTGGCAGAGGACAGAACCTCTGCGAACGAGGCGATCTCAATGAATGTTTTATAGTTCGAGTCCCACCAATAATATGACGCACTGCCTGCTCTCTGGCCAAACTGGCCAAGATCCCGCATCACTTGCCGGAGCGACTGCGTAATATCGGCGACGATATAGCACGTGAATGGCGTGTCTGCTGAGATGTTCCTCAGTGGACTGCCGTCGAACTTTATCGCCTCTCCCGAGTCCCGAAGCTGCTGCACATAACTGCGGACCTGAGAAATCGGATTGTCCGCCAGCGTGTAGTCATCACGCTTCGGCCGTTTGAACTCGACGATCGTGATCGGCTGGCTATGATCTTCGGAATTGAAGCCAAGTCCAAGATCGAATAATGTGATGTCTGGCCGATCTCGGGCGGACGTATCAGCTGTAATCTGGCTCTTCATCTTCCGATCAGAGTTGAAATACGTGTAGAACGCCAGGCGATCGTCGATCAGCCAAAGATTGTGATCTTCGTATCCGAGCTCCTGACTCGTCGAATTCAAAGGGCAGATAATGCCGTGGACGATCCTCTCGTAATGAGACGTCTCTTCCTCGATATCCTTGTATCGAAGCCCAGCCTCGAAGATTTCTAGGATGGACTTCCTGCGCGCCACATACTCCGCCAAGGAGGACATAGCATCCTCCTTGAGCTTCTGCATGAACTCCTCGGTCTGCTGCTCGACATCGGGGAGCTCCTTCTTGTAGGCCTCGGAATAGCCTCGCTTCCGCCTCTTGTAGTCCCGAAGGGAGCTTCGGGACAGCTCCACGAAAATCTCCTCCTCGCTCTGATTGGAGAGATGCAGCCTTTCCGCGACATCATTTGCGTGACGTGCGGCATAGAAAAAGCGTGGGTGCTCGCGGCCGATTGCAACGATCCGCTCAGTCTGCTTCTGCCTGATCTCTTTGATCTCAGGATCGAGGAAGTTCTTCGCGCGCTGCTTGGCGGCATCGACGATCATCGCGATCTGGTCATCATCGAGCGAGAAGGCTGTGCGCGTGTCGTTCGCGTTGTTGTCGAGGAACTCGGACTCGACGTAGCCGAGGAACGCGTATTTGGAGTCAATGGCCTTCATGCCCAGGACGCTGTCGAGCTCATGGCGCGTCACCGCCCGCCCATTCGCCCCGAGATACAACGCATTCACGCTTCTCTCGTCGTCGGAGATGCTCTTTGGAAGCAGGAAGCAGTGAATTGTGAAGCTCTCGGAGATGGATTCTACCGGGAAGGTGAAGTCGCTGTCCCGTTCGACCTTCTCGCTGAAGATGTCGAACAGATCGATCGCGTCAGCTTCGGGATCTGTCTCATCGACGATCACGATCTCCGGGTGTGAGATGTTCGTGAAGTAGCTTACGAAGTGGGCGATGAGCCTATTCGCGAACGTATCCGCCTTCTTCGGAAGGCGAGTGGCGAAAGCGCTCTTGAACGGGTTGATCGTGATGGACGCCCCGATTTCGCCGCGCCCCGATTCGGCCTCGGCATAGTCCGCGACTGGGTCGGATAGGGTGAACCGGAAGGTGCACGTCCGAACCTTGCCGTCCAGGCCGATGAAGTTGCTCTTGATGGCCGCCTCGTCCGAGACCTTGAGCCATAAGAGGCGGCCGACGCCTTTTCCACCCAACTTCGCCTTCTTGCGGCTGTCGAATTTCCTGAGGGACGTGAGGTTATCGCTGGTGAACCCTATGCCATTATCGGCGACCGTGAAGCCGGTGTATTCGCCCTGCTGATCCCCATGCAGCAAGATGTTGATACGGCCCTCTGCGAGCCCGTCTGGACCGAACCGCTCCTCGATCGCATGGATGGAGTTCATCACGGCTTCGAACAGAGGGTAAATCGCGTTCTTTACGTTTGGCGCGAGCGATATATTTTCAATTCGCCCAGCATTGTCGCTAAGCCACCCACCTTCAAACACGTCGGATTTCCCCCGGTCGCAGCTGCCGCCAACTTATGCGGCGCAGTCGCTGAGAGCAACGTGCCGGCGTTCGCCATGCATTCACACCCTCAGCAGGACGGGAGGAGACCGGCGACCGTCTCCGGTTACAAGCCGCTGCTTGGTCTCGTCTGATAATCGGGGCGCGACACGCCTCACGGGAGGCAGGCGCGCCCCTTCGCGCGGATAAGGCCAGTCAGCCGAAGCTGACCGAAACCTTCCTCCGCCGCAGCGCCCAGCCGACAAACGCCATACCGCCGATCATCATGCCCCAGGTCGCGGGCTCGGGCACGGGCTGTAAATAGAGGCCCGCTTCTCCGGGCTCGGTAACGGCTGTGGATGTGATTTTCAGGGCTTCGCCGCCGGCCCCCATGCTCCACCAATGGGCTGAAGCATAAAAAGTGAAGTCACCCCCAATCACATGAGGCAGCTTGTCGGATAACGTGTTGAAAGAGCCGGGCGCGAAGTTGAGATTAATCACCCAGTTGTAGCAGTAATAATGCCCGCAATCCCCATCAGTCCAATCGTTGGAGAACGTTAGAGATCCGCCATTGGCTCGGGCCGAAACGTAGCCATCCACACCGCCCAGGTAATACCCCGTAAAGGTTTTGGAGCCGCCGTAGTAAATCCAGTCGTTAAGGTATGTCGGCTCATCGTCTTCGGATGCTTCAACATCAGCGAATATAACTGCGTGCATCCAGGCGCGGCCGCTTTCCTCAATCGCTGGGTCGGTGGTTACATCGCTGCTCCCGTAGTAGCCCGCGCCATAGACGTCATATTGAACCCACTTCGCCGCGCCGGCGGTGGTGGCAAGCAGCGACAGGCCGCTAACGGCCAGGACGTGAGTGAGCTTCATTATATCCCCCAAATAGTCTGCCGACTAAGCAGAGGATGCTTCCCACGGGTGCGTGCGGGCGGCAAGCGTCATCAAAACCGCTTTGGCGAGAGCTTGTTCGTCCGCGCGCGCTCCGCCCGGCGGTTTGGCTCGGTGGTGGACGTTGCTGTCGCGGGCGGTACGGCATTAGGGCGTGCCCGTGGGGTCGGCCGCCCCATATCATGAACTGGTCCGGCCGGGCTTCACGGGGCCGTCTGTCCCGGGGTGGCCTTGCGCGGCTTGTTCGCCACAACCAAGGCATCCCAACTCTGCCAATCGATTGACCGTCCGGGATAAGCAACCTTTCGAAACGGCCAGGCCGTCTTCACCCAATTGGTCACCCAGGCATAGAGCTCGGCGTCGAAACCCGCGTCATAATCGGCCTTGGTGACCCATAGCCTGACGATCGCATCATAACCCGGCACGGGGCTGGGCGAGACATAGACAGAGCCAAGCTCGCGGCTGCCGTCCGGCGTGAGGACGGAATAATCGAAAGACCGGCGGCTCCTAAACTGGGCCTGCTCGCCTTCCATGTCGCGCATCGAATCCGCCAGGGAGAGGTCGCGGGTCGGCCAGCGGGTGCTGCGCGTGAACGTCTTCTGCAGATGCTCGATCGACGACATATAAGCATCGAAATCGACCTTCACGACAGCCGGGCCCAGCGGCACGAGCTTGAACCCCGCCGTCTCGACCAAGGTTGGAGGATTGAAATTCCCTGGCACAAAGGACGGCATGTGGCCGGATTTCGCCTCGACGGCCGGGGCAGCGGATTGCTGCACCTGTGCGCCGATCGGCGACGCCATGATGGCGCAGCCAAGGATTAGGATTCGAACGAGCTTCGTCATGGATGCGGCCTCCCGGCGGCTGCATCGGGCTTTCGAACTCGCAGCGGCAATACGGCGTTTGGCTTAGGGCAGATCACTTGTTGCTCGGGACCGCGCCAGCGGTCGATGGCGGGCACAAGGAGATTGTGGGAGCGGGTAGGGAAAATGCCTGCAACCGGCGCTATGCGTGGGCAATGGACAGTAAGCGACAGAGAGGCCGGCCGCCATCTTCCGATGTGCTGACGCCGGCCGAGTGGCGGGTCGCCGAAGCCGTGCGGCATGGCCTTACAAACCGGCAGATTGCGGAGCGGCAGGGCGTGAGCCTCGACGCGGTCAAGTTCCATGTCGCCAACATTCTTGTGAAGTTGAGTTTGCCGGGACGATCAGCGCTGCACCACTGGGAGGGCGTTCGCCTCGATAGCTGCATCACGGGTGGGAGACATCAAATGGATGAGCCTGTTGGAATTGGTCGCATTGGCCAGATTGCCAGAACGGTGCGCGATATTGAGACTGCCAGAAAGTGGTATGGCGAGGTGCTTGGCCTCCGGCATCTTTACTCCTTTGGTAACATCACCTTCTTCGATTGCGACGGAACGAGGCTCTTCCTTTCAGAAGGAGAGGGGGCGTCGAACTCGATCATCTATTTCCAAGTATCGAACGTGCACGATGCTCATGCCGCTCTGGCCGAGCGGGGCGTGGAATTCATGAATGCTCCCCACATGATCCATCGGCACGACAATGGGGTGGAAGAGTGGATGGCGTTCTTCAAGGATGTCGACGGTCAGCCCTTAGCCATCATCGCTCAAATCGGGCCGGAGACATAAGCGACGGCCGCGCCCGGCACGCGAGGGGGGAAGCCGGTAGAGAATATAGTGTCACCATCACCCCGCTGGGCTAGCGAGACGTGCAACCGATGGCCTCCCACGTCGCCCTTCTCCACAGCATCACAATCGGCGGCGGCCGCAGGCTCGTCATGGCCGATTGGCGCGCGATGATGGAGGCGATCGGCCTGCGACGGCCTAAGACCTTGATCGCGACCGGCAACGCCTCGTTCGAAAGCGACGAGGCAGTGATCGGGCAATTGGAGGAGCGGCTCGAAACCGCCTTCGCGCACTCGTTCGGGCGCCATGTGGATACGATCGTCAAGACCACGGCGCATTGGCGGAGGCTGACGGCGGGCAATCCCTTTCCGGAGGAGGCGGAGCGCGACCACAGGCGCGTCGTGGTGCGCGTTATGCGTGAACCGCTGGATGAGGCCGCCATTGCGGCGCTCACGCCCTATGCCACCCAGGGCGAGCGCCTGAAAATCGCGGATGGCCATTTGTGGATCCATTTCCCGCAGGACCCGGTTGGTTCGCGGTTGGTATCCCAGCTCACGACCAAGCGGCTTGGCGTGGGGACTATCCGGGCGTGGAACACCGTCCGCCGGCTGAACGAGATGATTGCTGGCTGACCGCTTCAGCGAGCGGGTTTCGGAACGGAAGCGCGCTCTGGCCTTTACAGAGCGAGCCGAGACCGAAGGAGGGCATGCGCATGCAGATCCAGGCCATCTACGCTGCGCTCGCGACCGCAAATATGGATGAAGCGGAGACCTTCTATACCCGGCTGTTCGAGCGGGGGCCCGACGATCGGCCGATGGATAGGTTGATCCAGTGGCGCAACGTTGCGGGCGCCAACATTCAGATCTTCCATGACGCGGATCATGCCGGATCCGGCAGGATAACGATCGTGGTGCCGGACATGGAAAAGGCCCGCGGCGCGCTTCAGGAATTCGGGGTGGAGCTTACGGGGGAATCGCAGGGGGATTATGGAAGGATCGCCCAGATCGCCGACCCGGACGGCAACCGCATCACGCTGGCGGAGCCGCCGTCGCGGGCATTCGATCGATGAGGCGGGGCGGGTGGGCCCAGGATAGTTTCAGCCCGGGCGCTGGACGGACGGCCAAGATCCATGAGATTGGCCGGACGGCATGGAAAAGGCACGCATAGAGTTCGCCCCCTCCATTAGTGACGAGGACAGAACGTCCATCGTCGATGGGCTGGATGCTTATAACATCGCCGTAACCGGCCTGGCGGATTGGGAAGCGGTGAACTTCGTCTTGCGCGGGGAAGAGGGCGAGGTTTTGGGCGGGCTGATCGCCCTGCTGTGGGGCGGTTGGCTGCACGTGTCGCACCTGTGGGTGGCCGAAGCGGCGCGCGGCCAGGGGTTTGGCAGCCAGCTTTTGGCCGAGGCGGAGGCTTATGCCCGCGCACGTGGTGCGATGGGCGCGACGCTCGAAACCTACAGCTTCCAGGCGAGGCCGTTTTACGAACGGCTTGGCTATGAAGTGTGTGGGACGCTGGAGGGCTATCCTCCCGGCGGGGCGAAGTTCTTCCTGAAGAAGCTGCTGCGCTGAGGTCTCAATCCGGGTTGGTCGCTCGGCTCCAAAGGGGCGGCGCTATGGTGTATATCTACCCCCAATTCAGGCGCGCCACGATCGCCGCCGATCGGAACCGGAGAGGGTGACATGAGCAGCTCTGCACCGCTGGAGAATGAGGATGCGACGTCACTGCAGGCGTCCGCGATGCGGGTGCATGCCTTTGGCGGGCCGGAGGCGATGAGGCTGGAGACGGTCACGCTCCCGCCGCCGGGGGAGGGCGAGATTTTGGTGCGGGTTCGTGCCGCGGGCGTGGGCCCGTGGGATGCCTGGGTGCGCGGGGGCAAGAGCGTGCTGCCGCAGCCGCTGCCGCTCACGCCGGGTTCGGACGTGGCGGGCGTGGTCGAACGGATCGGGCCGGGCGTGACGGGATTTGCGGTGGGGGAGGAGGTCTATGGCACCACCAACCCGCGCTTCACGGATGGCTATGCGACGCGCGCTATCTGCGCCGCGGGGATGATGGCGCGCAAGCCGCAGAGCCTCTCCTTCATCGACGCGGCGGGCGTGCCAGTCGTGGCCTGCACCGCCTGGCAGATGCTGTTCGAGCATGCCCGGGTGGTTGCGGGACAGAGCGTGCTCGTGCTGGGCGCGGCGGGGAGCGTCGGGGCGCTGGCGGTGCAGATGGCGAAGCATGCGGGCGCGAGGGTGATCGCCTCCGGCCGGGAGGGGGACGCGCCGTTCCTTGCCTCCCTGGGTGCGGATGGGGTGATCGGGCCGGTGGATAGTGCGGCGACGATCCTGCCCGATGGGGTGGATGTGGTGATCGATCTGGTCGGCGGGGAATCGCAGCGCCGCGCGATGGGTGCGCTGCGGCCGGGAGGTGTCCTGATTTCCGCGGTTTCGGAGCCGGAGGCGGCGGAGGCCGATCGAAGGGGGATCGAGGCGCGCTTCATCCTGGTGCGGGTGAATACGGAGGATCTGACGCGGATCGCGGCCGAGATCGATGCGGGTGCGCTCAAGGCCCGGGTGGGGACCACGCTTCCGCTCGAACAGGCGGTGCGGGCGCACGAGATGATCGAGGGGAAGGTCGATCATGCGCCTGGGAAGATCGTGCTGGTGGTCGATTGAGGCGCGGAGACGCGCCCGAGGCCGTTCGGTACGTCATTTGACTTACGGCACGCGCACGGTGGGCGCCGCTAAGTAAAAGCGCCCGAACTCGAATGATGCAGGGCCGGCAATTCTGCCTTCTGCCGAGTACGCCCATGCCGCCACCCAATGTCCCGAGCCTGATCCCGTACAATCCTAGTCTGAACGGCAATCCCGCTTCCGCGACGGGCTCGGCTTACCCGAATGGCAATCCCGCGCTCGGCTACAATCCGCCAGGAGTCCGCAACACGGATTCCGCGGTTCCGCTGCATGGCCGTGGGCCGGTTGTGCACGATTACGCGAGCGATGGGCCGGCGCCCGGCAACATCGCGCTGCGGTGGATCTATGGCTCCAACGTCGCGGCGAAGAACCGCGATCCGCGCATCCAGGTGATGCAATATAACGAGGACAGCTTCATTCTTCGCCAGAATGTGTGCAGCCATTGGGAGGCACCGTTCACCTATCTGTTGTTCGGCAACGAGCGGGCGTTGCTGATCGACACGGGCGCGACCGCCAGTGCGCGCCATTATCCGCTGCGCGAGACGGTAGACGCGATTATCGCCCGCTGGGGCCAGGCGCGGCGGCGGCCGAACCTTCCGCTGACGGTGGTGATGACCTCGGGCGAGGATATCGCGCAGAACCAGGGCCTTGTGCAGTTTACTGACAGGCCGGGAACGACGCTGCAGCCGACGCCGCTTGCGTTGATGCAGCGTTTCCACCAGCTTTCCGCCTGGCCGAGCGGCACCGGACGGATCGACCTCGGCGGCCGCGTGATCGAGGTGATCCCGACGCCGGGCACGCACAAGGACGGGATCAGCCTGTACGACCCTTATACCGGCTTCTTGCTGACCGGGGACTTCTTCTATCCGGGCAAGATCCAGATCAGCAATGACAGGGACTTTGTCGCCTCGCTCGAACGGCTGAAGGAGTTCAGGGACAGGCACCCCTTGAAGTGGGTGATGGGCGGCCATGTCGAGATGATGTTCGTCCCGGGCAAGGCTTACCCCCGCTTTGCGACCTACAAGCCCTATGAACGCGTGTTGCAGATGGACCCGGCGCTGCTGGATGAAGGGCTCACCTATGCGCGCGAGGTAGCGGGCAAGTCTTTGATGCTGATCCGGCCCGACTTCATCCTGCTGAACGACGTCAGCCCCGACCAGCGCACCAAGGTCTGGCCCGAAGGCGTGCCCAATATCGATCCGCCACGGCCTTTCTGAGGCCCGTCCGCAAACCGCCCCGAAGCGCGAGAACCCGATGCAGCGTAGAAGCTTCCTGTCGCTAACGGCTGCCGCGGCCGTCCTTCCCGCCCATTCCGCTTTGAAGCCCGCCGTCCGCGCACCCGGACCGCGCATCAATTTCAAGCGCCCGGATGCGGCGCCCGGCGGCTTCCCGGCGAAGTGGATCTGCGGCTCGCCCTCGTTGATGGACAATATGGACCCGCCGTTGCAGGTGCATTGGTATAACGAGCACACGGCGATCCTGCGCCAGAACAAGGCCTATAGCTACGAGGCGCCGTTCGCGCCGCTCTACTTCGGCAATGATCGTGTGTTGCTGCTCGACGAAGGATTTACGCAGCTCCGCACCGACTGGGATCTGCGCGGCACTGTCGACGGCTGCATCGAGCGCTGGTGCAGGCGTAACGGGCGCGACCCGGCGGAGATGGAGCTGCTGGTCGCGTTTTCGCACCTTCACGCGGATCATTATGCGGGCGTCAACCAGTTCGCCGATCGCCCGAACACGCGCTATATGGGCCTTACCCATGAAGAGATGATTGGCTTCTGGGGAATGACCAACTTTCCGGAACAACGCGTGTCGCTGGATCTCGGCGGGCGCGAGATATTGATCTGGGGCTCACCCGGCCATGTTATTTCAGAATGCGCGTTCTACGACAGCTACACGCACATTCTTTACACCGGAGACATGTTCTATCGGGGGCGCTGTTATATCAGCTTCTGGCAACCCTGGTTCGACAGCATGCAGCGCCTGGTCAATTTCGTCGACAGCCATCCTGTCAGCCACGTCATGGGCTGCCACGTCGAGATCAGCAGCAAGGGGGTGGATTATCCTTATGGGTCCACCTGGCAGCCGGACGAGGCGCCCGTTCAGATGACGGTGGATGATCTCCGCCACGCGTTCGAGGTCGCAAAGACCATCAACGAGCCTGGCATCTACTTCACGGGCAAGGTGTTCCTGTGCAATCAGACGCGGGGCACGACCACGATCGACCGCAACCCCTATCGATATGATTAGATAGAGGGGGCCAGGGCGACGTTCCTGCTCGTCGCAAATCGGTTGCCTTGCATTAACCATCGGGCAAAGAACGGCTGCCCGGGCGTGGAGGGGTGGATGTTCAAGTCGTTTAGTTCGTTTGTGTGCGCGCTTGCTATGAGCGCTGTGGTGCTGCCGGCGGCGGCGTGGGCCGATGATTCACAGGATCCCTCGATGCGCAACCCGGCGGTGCGCGCGCACGATCGCGCGATCACCCGGCGGATGAACCAGGAGCAGCTCTCCTATGTTCGCCAGCGCGATGCGCGGAGCGGCCAGACCTATCGCGCGACGCAGGACGACGGCGACGCCTCTTATGCCGATGCGCGCGCCGAATATGCGCGCGAGATGGCCGCGTGGCGCCGCGCGGTTGCCGCCTGCCGCGCGGGGCAGTGGGAATATTGCGACAATTAAGCCGGGGGGCGTCGGGGCCGACGAGGCGGTTGACCCCAACCGCGAAGGCCCACCGAGGTACCGTCTTGCCGCGCTGATCTTGGCGCGGCCGCCGGGCTTGGCGGTCAGTCAGTTCACGAGCTTAGGTACCCTGTTCTAACTGTCGCTCACGCCGATTCCAGTTGCCAGTAGGTGGCGTACCGCTCGTGCGCGATGCGGTAGTAGGGGATCATTCGTATGGGCTGCTGAGCCTGTGTCTGGAGGATGAACTCCAGCGGCTTGTTGCCTGCGCGGATGCGACGGACGATCTCATGCGGTTCGCCGGCGAGGGTCGGAGGCGTGAAGGGCGTGTTGTTATAGGTCCCGTACAGGCGTTCGTTGACGATGATGTCCGCCCCCGGCGCCAACCCTTCCTTGCCGAGCGCGCCGGCGAGAACGAGCGGGCCGTAGGTGAAGGCGACGATATCCGGCGCGGCCGGTGCGGACACGGTCTCGACCTCCATCGCCAGCTGCAGCTCGACGCGGTCGCCGTCACGCCAGGTTCGGCTGATCTCGACATAGCTGCTCGGATCCGCCGACCGGGCGACCTCCGCCCCGTTCACCAGCACGACCGCGGACCGACTCCAGCGCGGATGCCGCAGCTTCAGCGTCAATTCGGCCGGCTTGGCGAGCTTCCATTGGAGCGAAGTCGACGCCGCTTCCGGAAAAGCGGTCGTCTGGGTCAGCACCGCCCCTTTGTCCCGCCAGGCCACAGAGGAGGGGATGAAGAGGTTCACGTACAGCGCGCGGTCATCGTGGAAGTAGATGGACTCGCGATATTTGACATGGTTTTCCATGCCCGTCCCGGTGCAGCACCAGAATGAGTTCACGGGCGTGTGATACAGCTTCATGTAGCCGGGCCGCGCGCCTTGGAAGTAGGTTGCCATGCCTGTGTCGGGGTCTTGCGAGGCAAGGATGCCGTTATAGAGCGTGCGCTCGTAATAATCGGCATAATCGGCGTTGGGATCGCGCAGAAACAGCGACCGCGTCAGCTTGAGCATGTTATACTGACAGCAGGTCTCCGATCCTTTGGCCGAGAAGACATGCTTGGCGAAATCCGCCATTGGGAAGAAGTGCTCGCCATCGCCATGCCCGCCGGTCGCGAACGAGCGGGTATGCGCGACCGTCCGCCAGAAAAACGCCGCGGCATCCCCGTACATCGGATCGCCGCCGACCTCATAGACGCGGCTGAAGCCGATCACCTTGGGGATCTGCGTGTTCGCGTGCAGCCCGTCGAGATAGTCGCGGCCCTGGGCGAGCGGTTCCAAGATGGCCTTGTGCGAGAAGCGCTTTGCGAGCGTGCGATAATCGGCATTGCCGGTCATCACGTACAGGTCGGCGAAGATCTCGTTCATGCCGCCATGTTCGATTGCCAGCATGGCTTCGAACTGCGCATCTGAAAGCGGTCGGGTTGCGACGACGGCCCAGTCGGCCAGGCGTAGCAACACCGTGCGCGCCGTGCCGCTGTCCGCCAGCAGAGCGGCATCGCGGAGACCCGCATAGACTTTGTGCAAAGTGTACCAGGGGACGCCCGAGATCTTCTCGCCCTTGAGGTAAGCCGCGACCAGTGCCGGGCCGTCGGGAAAGGCGCAGATCAGGCCGGTCCCCGCCGCCTTTTGACAGGCGTCGAGCTCGGCCGCGATATAGTCGATGCGTTGCTTGAAGCGCCTATCCTTCGTCGACCGGTAGGCAAGCGCGCAGGCCGAGAGATAATGGCCGAGCGTATGGCCATGGCAATTGATCTCCTCCCAGGTCGGTTCGGACTCCCAGCCTCCATAAACCGGCGCCTTCGGGTTGAGCCCGGCATTGACGCGAAAATTGTGGAGCAACCGGTCCGCATCGAGCGAAAGGAGGTATTTTTCCGTCATCCGCTGCGCGTGCAGGAAGGGGCTCTCCAACAGCTCCACATCCGCGAGATCAAACGGCTGGAGCTTGGGC
>Ga0207647_10001233_pt1 | contig 19700 bp, 19 predicted proteins | sample KBSCornC2_FD_184295 | JGI IMG/M metagenome (GOLD analysis project Ga0207647, IMG submission 184295) | Corn rhizosphere microbial communities from Kellogg Biological Station, Michigan, USA - C2 (SPAdes) (version 2) | ecosystem: Host-associated > Plants > Roots > Rhizosphere ... | reverse complement strand
CGAGGAATTCATCGAACTGGCGTTTGCGGGCGCGAAGGTCGGAAAGAAGGTCGTGATCGTGATCGAGAAGCTGAACGAGCTCGATCACGTTCTCAACGTCGTCGAGCGTCATGAAGGCGCGCTGCCGATGCTCGGTATGCGCGTAAAGCTCTACTCGAAAGGCTCCGGTCGCTGGGAAAAGTCGGGTGGTGAGGCCGCGAAGTTTGGCCTGACTACTACTGAGCTTCTGGAAGTGATCCGGCGTCTCGAGGAAGCCGATCGCATGGACATGCTCAAGCTGCTCCACTTCCATATCGGCTCACAGCTCACCGACATCAAGCGCATCAAGAATGCGATGAAGGAAGCTGCGCGCGTGTACGCGAAGGTCTACCAGTTGAAAGTGCCGATCGAGCTGCTGGACGTTGGCGGCGGAATGGCTGTCGATTACGACGGTTCGAAGACTGCATTCGACTCTTCAGCAAACTACACGGCGCAGGAGTTTGCCAACGACGTAATCTACACGATCAAACAGGTGTGCGACGACGAGAACGTGCCGCACCCGACAATCATTCAGGAGTCGGGACGCTTTCTCGCTGCTTATCACGCGATTCTCGTCACCAACGTTCTCGACGAGATTGAGACCGTTGTTGAGGATATTACCCCGATCGCGATCGACGAAGACGATCCACAGGTCGTGATCGAGCTCGGTGATTTGCGTGAATCGATCACGGTGAAGAACTATCGCGAGTACTATCACGACGCACTCGAACATCGCGAAGAGCTGTTTACGTTATTCAACCTCGGCTTAATCTCGCTGGAAGATCGCGCGAAAGGCGAGGTGCTTTTCTGGGACGTCTGCGAGCGCGCCGACAAATACGCACAACAGGCGAAATACGTGTCGGAAGAGTTCGGTGAACTGCGCCGTTTGCTCTGCGCGAAGTACCTGACGAACTTCTCTGTGTTTCGTTCGGTGCCCGATCACTGGGCACTCGATCAACTGTTTCCCATTGTTCCGATTCACCATCTGAACAAGCCGCCGACCGAGTACACGACGCTGTGCGACATCACCTGCGACTCCGACGGCATCGTCGATAAGTTTGTGGATCTGCACGACGTCAAACAGGTGCTGGAACTTCACACTATCAGTCCCGATGAGCCGTACTATCTGGCGTTCATGCTCGTCGGCGCATACCAGGAAGTGATGGGAAACAATCACAACCTCTTCGGCGCGCCACACGAAGCACACATTCACATCGACGAAGAAGGTTTTCTGATCAAGAAGGTGGTCAGAGGCACGACTGTCGGCGCCGCTGCGGAGCGTGCTCGCTATGAACGCAGTTACCTGCACGACGGTTTTCGTCGGTTGATAAACCGGCGCGTCAAAGATGGTGAGCTGAGCGAGGCCGACGGAGCCGAGCTGGCCCAGTTCTATGAGTCACGTTACGACGCGTACACCTATCTCGCAGTGAACGGAGTCAAGCCTCGTTCGCGGCGACGTACTGACTATTGATATTGCCGATTGCCGATTGCCAATTGCCGATTTGAAAGAAGTTGCCGATCGTCAGTTGCTTAAATCGGCAATCGCCAATCGACAATTGACAATAAGGAAGGGTTGACAAACCTGCATGGTCACTCAACGAAAACCAAAAGCATCGAAGTACCTGACCACCCCCACGCGGCCCGTACAAGTGGACCGCGATCGTTCGGTGGCAGGACTGCTTGAGAAGATGGAAGGGACAGGCTTTGGAGGCCGGCAACTCGCCGAAGCACATCGCATCTGGCTCGACATGCTCGGCGATAACACGACCATCATGGTCGCCGCTTCCGGAGCGCTGATCCCCGCGGGCATGCGTCGTTTGCTCGCCTACGTGATCAAAAACCGCTTCGTTGACGTGCTGGTCCTTTCGGGTTCCCTGCTCTTCCACGATCTACACGAAACACTCGGGCGCTATCACTTTCAGGCTCATCCCAGCATGACCGATGCTGAGCTGGAGTCGGCACAGATCAGTCGCATGTGGGATCTACTCGCAAGTGACGAAGAGTACCGTGAGGCAAAAGAATGGATTGGCGGCTTCACGAATCAGCTCGATCAAACACGTCCGTACTCGCCACGCGAGTTTTTGCATTTATTGGGCCGAGAGCTGGCCGAGATTGCTTCGGAAGATGGTGTGCTTACTTCTGCTTACAAGGCGCGGGTGCCGATCTTTTGTCCGGCGATTGTTGATAGTGGTCTCGCAGTCGGTATCGCTGGAGCGCGTTTTGAAAAGAAGAACAATTTCATGTTCGATCTGATTCAGGACGTGCTCGACATGATGAATGTGATGGCGAATGCGCGTGTCTCGGGAATCCTGAATCTCGGTGGCGGGACCCCCAAGAGTTTTATTCAACAAGCTGCACTCTCGTCGTTCATGCAGAAGGAACATCATCACGGGCACAAATATGCAATTCAGATCTCGACTGACGCTCCACATCCCGGTGGCAGATCGAATGCCGTGTCGTTTGATGAAGGATTGATTTACGGAAAACTCGCGCGCGGCGCGCATACCGCTTACGTTCCCTGCGACGCGACGATCGCATTGCCAATCCTGATCACATCGCTCTCGCAAACCGCGGCGAAATACATGAAGGGGCGAAAGAAACCCAACTTCACCTTCGGGCGCGACCTGGTCGTTGAGGCCCCTTAAAGTCATCCACAGATTACGCGATTACACAGAGATTTCTTTCTGTGAAATCTGTGTAATTCGTGGATGGTTTGTTCTTCGCACGAGGTTGCGCTGCGCGTACATCGCTTTGTCGGCTTGTTCGATTGCCTGACCCAGGTCGGTAAGAGATGTAAATCCCGTTACACCAAAAGAAACCGTCACGTTGACTGGAAGCCCAATCCAGCGCTCGGAATTCTCAGCCAGGATCTTATTCAGCTTTTCAATACGCCGGCTTGCTTCGGGTTGTGGCAGCTTGAACATCAGCACCAGAAACTCGTCGCCGCCCCAACGGAATAGCATGTCGTCTGCGCGCACCAGCGAACGCATCGCGCGCGCAACCGCACGTATCGCTTTGTCTCCTACCGTATGGCCGAACGTGTCGTTGATGGGTTTCAGATTGTCGATGTCGAGCACGGCCACGCTTCCTGAAGTCACGGCATCCGTGTGTCCCGCTTCCGGCCGGCGCAAGAGAGAATGAAAGGCGTGACGATTCAGGGCCTCGGTTAAAGGATCCATCTGGACCAGCAACTCGAGTTGATCGCGAGCCTGCGTCAGCTTTCGATTCGCCGACTCCACTTCGCTACGAACACTTTCCATCAGAACCATCACGGTGCCAAAGCCGAGCAGTATTTCAAACAGCAGATCAAAGACGGATGTGTAGTGGAGAAAACTCTCCGGCACCGTGAAGCCCCAGAGTCCTTTGCGTGCTCCGAACGCAGGCACGTAGACCAGAAAGCTGATTCCCAACAGCAGCAACGCGGTCGACATCACGCGAATACCGGTTCCCGTTGCTTCAGAACGCGGTCCTCTGCTCAGGGCAACGAACGAAATCATGAACAACACGGCTACTACGGGGGCGTGGATCATGAACACATCGTTGAAGTCGCGCGAAGCGTATGGCAGTGCGAGGGAAACGATTAAGGCTGGAATCAGGAAGTAGTAATGTTTTTTGGAAAGGGTTGCGCCTGTTGTCTGGGCGCGACAACCCGCGACGAACAGCAGCCCGAACACGTACTCGCCAAAGAAGTAACCCGAGTAGAGGAGTGACTGCTGCGAATCGAGCTGGAACCCGACAAAGAGACTGATAAGTGAGAGGGAGAGGCCTGCCCACGATGCAGTCCAGTAGTTAAGAGCATTGCTCTTAATCGAAGACCGCATGAAGATTGACAGTAGCGTGATTAGGAGGACACCTACGCACTGAATGGCCAAACCAACATTCGAATCCATAAAAGAACTGGGACCTCGTTAGGAGGACGAGTTTGAACAGGAAAGCTTCTGGGCGGAAGGCCTGGGGCTAAAGATGGGGCGAAAAACCCCATCGGCTTGGATTCTAGCCGAGGACGGCCAGAGAAGCCAAGACATTTTTTAAACGCGGATTAACGCGGATCTAAGACGACTTAGGTGAGCCATTGCAGCACGTCCTCTTCGTTCGCGCTGCGGGTACCGCCGACGACGTGGATAAAGTACTCCTCGAGTGAGACCGGGCCCTGACCGTCGCCTTCGACACGGATTCCCTTCCGAAGCTCATCCAGTGATCCGGATGCGAGTAACTTTCCCTGCGCGATGATGGCGATATCGGTGCAGAGGCGTTCCACGATCTCGAGCACGTGCGAGGTGAGAAATACCGTGAGTCCCCGCGTCGTCAGTCGCGACAACAGATCCTTCAGCGTTCGTGATGCAATCGCGTCGACACCTTCGAAAGGTTCGTCGAGAAACAGTATCTCCGGGCGGTGAATCAACGCGCACGCGAGTGAGAGCTTTTTCTTCATCCCGTGCGAGTACTCGATGATCAGCTTGCCGGGCTCGTCCTGCAGATCCATCAACCCGAGTAGCTCCTTCGAACGGTGGGCAATCTCCTGTGTGCGCAACCCGTACATCCGCCCGGTGAACGACAGCATCTCCGCGCCTGTTAACCGCTCAAACAGATTGAGGTCTTCAGGCACGACGCCGATGCGCCGCTTCACTTCCATCGGCGATGTTGTGATGTCGAGACCGAGAACCCTTAACGAGCCCGCGGACGGCGCCAGCAGACCGGTGAGCATCTTGATGGTTGTCGATTTTCCCGCGCCGTTCGGACCGAGAAATCCGAAGAAACTGCCGCGATTCACGCGCAGGTTTATGTGATCTACTGCGACAAAATCCGCGAATTGTTTGACCAGTTGAAAGGTTTCGACGGCCGGCGCTGCTTCTGACATCAGCGACAGATTAACGCGGATTCAGAACGGATGGCTAATGTCGCAGGTAAGTCCGCGCCTCGTCAGCGCGAATATAAGGAGGCAGTTGCTGGTGCGTGCTCATCAGAAAGGCATTGGAGCTCCCTTGTAGTGCATTGCCGTGAGTGGCAGCGAGACGAACGAACCGTCCGAAGGGTGACCAGCCGTAGTAGTAACCGTCGTGCAGACTAAGCAAAATGTCGGCAGTGTGTTGCACGCGTGGAGTGAAAAGCGACTTGTAGATGTTCGCGACTGCATTCGGGTAACGATGCGCAGCCGTTCGTTTGAACCACTCTGCATCAGTCGCGAAGGTGTTGGAAAAGGAACCGAGTTCAAGCGGATCACCGCTCACCACCGAGTATCGATAACTGTCCACAGCCGCATCGTATTCAATCCGCGCACGTCCCCGCGCGTTTTCAACTACGACATCGGCGCCCTCCTTGTACACGGCGAAATCGATGCCGGTCACTTCCACACTCGCAGTCGCGATTTCAGGAATACGTTGTTCGTCCTGGCAATAAATCGCGGCATAACTGCAAAGCCCAAACGCCGGAATCACGACCTTAAAACCTCGCCGCTGCAGAGTTGATGCAAGATCGACTCGCCGGTTCTCTTCGAGATTCATGCCGTGATCCGAGAACATCACGATCTCGGTCTCGTTACCACAAAACGCGCGAATCTCCTTCAAAATCTTGTCGAGTGATTCGAGTGCGACCGCGAGTCGATCCGGTCCCTGAGCGTGAAGCAATCCATCGGTAGCTTTGAGAAACGCAAAATAGTCGCGCGTTTGTGGCGCCGCCTTGAATCGCTCGCGAAACCGTTGCATGTCGGCACGCCAAACTTTCTCAGGCGCGACGTAGATCAAAAACTCGAACGGCAGCGGCTCCTGATAATCGAGATCGTCCATATATGACGATGGAATTTTATCCGGCGTGCGACGGCCAATGTACTTTCTGATTCCACCGCGTAACTCACGCGCCGATCGATCGAAATAGAGACTCTCGTAACCGGCAGGCGGCGACGCGCCGAGCATCGCAGACAGCGCGACATTCGTCATCGTTGGAAATGGGGAAAGCAGCCGCGCCGGTGGTCCAAAACTATCGAACAAGCCACGATTTCTTGCCTGCTCGATCAGCGCGTGCGGAACTCCATCAAGACAAAGCAGCAAACGTCGCGGACGTGATTGGCTACTCATTTTATAATCCTGCCTTTTTCCGCATTCATCTGTGGCTACTGCTCGACGTCGAGTTTAGAAACCTCGGTCTTGTACGCCTGTCGCAATCCCCTCTTCGCTTCGTCGTGCGCGTCGTAAACATTCGGCCGCGCCAGCACCTCTTTGTACTGCGCCAACGCTTCGTCGCGCTTACCCGCGACGTCGTAAGACCGCGCGGCATACAGATGCGCCATCGTGACCAGACCTGCCTCCGCGCGATCGACCTTCGTCGCCGCGAGAAACTCCTTTGCCGCACGATCGTTATAACCCGCCATCAACAACGCTTCACCGTACTTGAAGTGGATCAGATCGAGCGCACGCAGTGCGCTGTCGCGCACGTTTCGATCGCGCAAGACTTCGTCAAACGTAGCGAATGCTTCCTTCTCCGCCTGAACCGCGCCGGGCAGATCCTTTTCTTTTCGTTTGACACCGGCGAGCGAAACAAGCGCATCGGCAGTCTCGAGCTTCAGCAGGTAGTTGCCCGGGTACTTCGCACTCAACTCGCGCGTGAGTTTAACTACATCGGCAAAACGCTTTTCACGCGTGTAGAGCAACACCAAAACAGTCTTCGCGTCGTCCTGCGACCAGCGACCTTCTTTCGCGACCTGTTCGAGCAACTGGAGTCCACGCCTCTTCGAGCCGCGATAGCCAGTTGCACCGGCAATGATCTTCACCGGCAACGGCAGTGAACCCACCACATATTCGTAAAGACCGATCGTGATTTGTGCGTCGACGTATTTCGGATCGAGCTTCAACACTTCGCGATGATGCTCGACGGCGTCGTTACCGTCGCGCAGTGCCGCAAAATGCCGTCGCTCGACTGCTTCTTCAAACGACGCCTTCAATCCTTCAGTGTTGGCGAGGAAATCGAGTGCCTCGATATTCTTCGGCTCTTGTTTGAGTTTTGCTTCGGCGAGCAGTTTCGCCTGGCGGGTGAGATTGCGAAACTCCGTCACGATCTTCGGATCGACTTTATCGTCTCCGTTTGTGTAGAACGACTCTTTGCTGTACAGCGAAACTTGCAAACGTCGCGTCTCATAGAGAGTCTTGATCCAGACGCGCGCCGCAAGCAGTTGATAACCTCCGGGATGATTTGGAAAGAGTTGAACGATCTCTTTGAAGTCGCGTTGTGCTTTGTCGTAGTCGATGTTGTAAAGAGCATCGAGCCCGCTGCGCCGCAATTCTTCGAACCGCGCGCGTTCTGCATCCGTTAGCCATGGGGATGAAGGCTGCTGCGCAGTCGCACCAAACGCCGCCGCCAGCAACAAAATCAAAACACCAACAAACTTCATTAGCTCCCTCCAACCAAATCCGTAATAAAATCCGCGTCAATCCGCGTTACTGAACGACTCGATGTACTTCACACCCGATCCGGTGTTGAACAGCACCACGCGCTCGCCGCGTTTCACTTCACCCGATTCCACTAACGCCCGCAAAGCCGGCAAACACGCAGCTCCTTCGGGTGCGCATAAGATCCCTTCGGCCGCGCCGATCTCTTTAGTTGCTGCAATGAGCTCTTCATCAGTCACCGAAACCGCAGTTCCACCCGAATTACGTAACGCGTCGAGAATTAAAAAATCACCGATTGCTTTCGGCACGCGCAGTCCTGAAGCAGTGGTCGCCGCATTCGGAAACTCGTCTGCGAAGCGCTGCCCTTCTTCAAAGGCACGGACGATGGGTGCACAACCTTCAGCCTGCACCGTCACCATTCGTGGTCGCCTGCTGTCAATCCAGCCCATGCGTTCCATCTCGTCGAACGCTTTCCACATTCCGATCAAGCCCGTTCCGCCCCCGGTGGGATAAATGATCACGTCGGGTAAATTCCAGTTCAGTTGCTCCGCAACTTCGTATCCGAGCGTCTTCTTTCCTTCGACTCGATAAGGTTCTTTCAACGTCGAGACATCGAACCAGCCCGCTTTTTCTTTCCGCCTGCCAATTTCCGCGCCGCAGTCAGTGATCAGACCATCCATCAACGTGACATGAGCGCCGGTTTGTTCACACTCGACAATGTTCGCTCGCGGCGTGTCGCGCGGCATAAAGATGTACGACTTCAGCCCCGCCCGCGAGGCGTAGGCCGCCAAAGCGCCGCCGGCATTTCCGGCCGATGGGACCGCGAGCTTTGTGACTCCCAGCTCTTTCGCCATCGACACGGCTGTGGCCATGCCGCGGGCTTTGAAACTCTGCGTTGGGTTCTGCGATTCGTCCTTGATGTAAAGCTCGTGGATTCCGAAGCGTTTACCCAAACGCGGCGCATGGATTAATGGCGTCCAGCCTTCGCCAAGCGAAACAATGTTTTTGTCGTCTTCGACGGGGAGCACCTCGCGATAGCGCCAGAGATCGGGGCGCCTGCTCGCGAGCGAGTCCTTTGTCAAAGTCATTTTGGCGCGCTCTAAATCGTAGCGAACCAGCAATGGCTTACCGCAGGCAGTGCAAAGATTGTGCAACCGATGTGCCTCGTGGCTCAGGCCACAAAGACCGCATTCTAGATGGGTAACATTCATAATTAGAGTTTCCTCGGGTTTAGTTGGTGCAATAAATCTGTTCCAACTGTAAGCCATAAATAAACGCGGATGAAAACGGATCTATCCGCCTTCATCCGCGTTTATCTGTGGTTAATACTGATGTCAGTGGCCGTGGCCGCTGTTGCCGTCGATCTGGCTGCGAATTTCGCCGCCCGGCCATCTCGTGCTGTGAACGTTTACATAAGTTACGCCGGCACGAATGGCAGCGACGAGCTCATCCATTTCACCGGCACTAATTCCGCGCTCATTCGCGAGGTTAGTCACATCGACCGCCGTGATCGTGCCTGAAATTGTGGCTGGCGGCGCCGGACACGGCTGAGTCCCTGCGGGGCCGTTACCGAGGTTGGTGCAAAGGAACACGCTGATGGGGCCAGTGACGCCCTTTTGCCCAAAGTGAATATGAGACTGCTGGACCGCGCCTTCGAGGTCGTTGTAACTCAGTTCCCAGTCAATCCGCGTCCCGTCATTGCTGATACGCGCGTTGAAAGTTCCGTTGCCGGTCGTCGAGACTGCTGACGCGGTCTCCTCGTACCCAGTCAGAGTCTCGCTGATTTTTTTGAAGCCTTGGGCAAAAACAACCGCAGACACCGACACCAAGGCGATCACTGCAATAGACACTCCTAGTCTTCGCATTCCCTTTTACCTCCAAAGATTCTGTTGTAGCTAAGTGGGGGGCGCATAATATCACAATTGCAGAAATTAGCCACGAAGAAGCACACAAAGCACAAACGCTTAACTCAGATTTCATTTTGTGCTTTTTGTGCCTTTTTGTGGCTATCTCTTTCTGTGGTACTTTGTGGCATTCCTTATGACGATAAGCCTGCTCGCCCTCGATCTCGACGGGACGCTGCTCGATTCCCGGGGCAATATTTCTGAGCGAAATCGCGTTGCTATCGATAGTGCGCGCGAACACGGCGTGCACGTGGCACTCGTCACCGGACGCCGCTTTCGTGATTCACGTCCGGTCGCCCTCGAATTGGGTCTGGATGTGCCGTTGATCTCACATAACGGCGCATTGACCAAACATGCTGCGACACTGCAAACCGTTTCGGTGTTGCCACTGCCGGTCGCAGCCGCACGGGACGCATTGCGGGTCGGCCGCGCTGCCGGAGCTGATGCTCTATTGAGCGACGATCATGAGGGATTGGGATCGCTGGTTTACGATCACATTCGGGGTGGTAATTCAGCAGCTAACCGGTACATCACCTGGGCGAGGCGAATTCATGGCGAGGAGGAAGGCGAGCGTGCAGTACAGCAAGTGAGCTCGCTCGAAGACTACCTGGACCACGATCCGATCCATCTCTCGTTTTCAGGTGGCTGTAAGGAGATGGACGAGCTCGAGGAAGTACTCAAATCGGAGCTCGGCTCGACTGTGAAGATTCTCAGTACGAAGTATCTCGAACAGGATTTCACCCTCCTCGATGTCGTGAATTCGGCAGCGTCGAAAGGCGCGGGTGTCGCCGCCGCTGCCGCAGAGTTGGGCGTCGGTCGCGAGGAGATAATGGCTATCGGCGACAACTACAACGATCTGGAGATGCTCCTTTTCGCGGGCACTGGCGTGGTGATGGCCAACGCGCCACTATCGCTGCGCGAGATTGCCGGCTTGCATCCGACTGCTTCCAATCGTGAGGACGGTGTGGCTGCAGCGATCGAACAATTCATACTGAGCAAACAGCAATTAATCAACCAGTGAGGAGAAATCATGGCAAATCGAACGGCAGTAATCCAAACAAACAAGGGGACGATTCGAGTCGAGTTGTTGGAATCGGATGCACCCAAGACCACCGAGAACTTCATTACACTCGCTGAGCGTGGCTACTACGACGGCATCATCTTTCACCGTGTAATCAAGGGCTTCATGATTCAGGGTGGCGATCCGACGGGTACCGGACGCGGTGGCGAGAGCGCGTGGGGCGGACGCTTCAACGACGAGATCGATCCGAAGTCGCCTGTGTATCAGCGCGGTTACAAAGCGGGCACGATGGCCATGGCCAATGCTGGTCCAAACACGAATGGATCACAGTTCTTCATCATGCACGTCGACTATCAGTTGCCGCCGAGCTACACGATCTTTGGCAAGGTGATCGAGGGACAGGATGTAGTGAACGCGATTGCGACCAGTCCGACAGCGCCTGGCGATCGACCGGTGTCGGAAGTGAAGATGGAAAAAGTGACCATCGAGTAACGCGGATCTATAAAGGAAGGGCACCGTGACCGAGGCGAGTCGCATTGCGGATGGCGTCGGTCACGTATTTCTTTGCGGCGCTGACTGCTTCTTCGAGGTTTAGTCCTTTCCCGAGACAGGCGGCGAGCGCTGCTGACAGAGTGCAACCTGAGCCGTGCACTTCACCAACCTCGATGTAGTCAGATCGAAATTCCGTAAAGATTCCGTTTTCAGTTAAGAGGACGTCGAGCGCTTGTGCATCGATGTGCCGGTGTCCGCCTTTCACCAGGACAGCGCGCGCGCCGAGTTGTTGAATTGCTTCGGCTGCGCGTCGCATGTCGGATTCGTTTTGGATTGAGATGCCGGTGAGTTTTTCTGCTTCGGGAATGTTTGGAGTGACGACGCGCGCGAGTGGAAAGAGATCGCGCTTCAGGATCTCGAAAGCAGCTTCGTCGATCAGGACGTCGCCTGAAGTTGCGACTACGACCGGATCGACCACCGGTGCTGGTAGTTCTTCATTCGCAAACAAGCGTGCGACTTCGGCGACGATCTCGGCAGTCGGCAACATGCCTGTTTTCGCTGCGGCGACGTTTAGATCGCGGACGATTGGCTCAACTTGCGATCGGAGACTCGCTGCTGTTTGATGCTCGGCGCCAAACACGCCAGTCGTGTTCTGAAACGTGATCGACGTGATCGCCGCTGCCGGGAAGCAACCCAGCGCCGCGATCGTCTTGACGTCGGCAACGATCCCCGCCCCGCCGGAAGGATCCAACCCCGCAATACTCAACACCACAGGCTTCATACAAATCTCGGTACGTACTGTAGGGGCGGCCCTCCGTGGCCGCCCGTGGCTTTGATCGAATTCGCCAAACCCGAGGCCGTTGTTTCCTGAACCCTTACCAAGACCACGGGCGGCCACGGGGGGCCGCCCCTACAGTTCGTTCGGCAATTTTAAATAAATCTCGGGGTGGCTGAACAACGAGATTCCGGCGACGCCGCGCGCGCCGGCTGACAAGCACGCCGGGATGTTTTCGAGCGTGATGCCGCCAATCGCCAGAACTGGAAATTCATCCAATGCGCGGGTGACGGCACGGAGCTTGTCCAACCCCTGCGGTGGTCCAAACGCGCGCTTCGATTCAGTCTCGAAAACCGGTCCAAACAACACGAAGTCAGCACCACCGTCACGCGCAGCCTGCGCTTCCTCACGCGAGTGAGTTGAAACGCCGATCAAGAGCTCCGGACCGCATACCCGTCTTACGATCGAGGCCGGCAACGAACGCGCCGTCAACTGCACACCATCAGCCCCAGCCGCACGAGCAACATCCACTCGATCATTCACAATCAATCGCGTCTTGGAATCGCGCGTAACGGACACCGCGCGCACAACAACCTCATAAAGCGCTCGCGCGCTCAACGTCTTCTCGCGTATTTGAAAGAGTGGAACTTCTGCGTCTACAGCAGCATGAATCAACCGGAGGATGTCAGGGATCGACGACTTACCGCTCGTTATCGGATAGACGGTCGGAACTGGAAACTTCAGCGGCATTGTTCTTCTTCGTCGAGCTCGTCTCGTTTTGCAAAGCGATGACGGTGCGTTTGAAGTTGAAGATCTCCCAGAACGCAATTCCGAGATTCAAGAGCCCAATACCACTCACCGCGCCGCGAACCCAACCGGAAGCAACCACTGCCTGCAGTCCCTGAATGCCCGTCTTGCGTGCTGCATAAAGCAGGAAATAATTGTTGCCCCAATCGCTGATGCCCCACATTCCGTGCGGCCACCATGGCGCCACCGTGAGAAAGATACCAATCTCGAGGCACAGGATGATGTAAAAGATAACGCTTAATTTCGCTGACATAAATCTATTGCCAATTGCCAATTTCCGATTGCCGATTTCAAATTGGCAATTGGCAATTGGAAATCGGCAATTCTCTTATTCCTGTTTCTGCCTTAACTGACTCAACTTCTCCGCTACTTCGCGATACGAAACATCGACGCCGTAAACTTCGGTGTAAAAATCACGCGCCTGTTTCAAGTCGCCGAGTTGCTCGTATGCAGAGGCTAACTCGTAGCGCAGTGCCTGATACTCGTCTTCAGTGTGTCCGGGCGCCTGAAGTCCCTTCTTGAACCAGAGCACCGCCGCTTCCGGCATTCCCTTCTGAATGAAGCAATGCCCAAGCATATTGCAACACTGAAGAAATCGCGACGTCCCATCGCTCGGCTTCACCAAACCCACTGAGGTTTGAAACTCCTGGATGGCCTCGTCCATGAGATCCATCTCTTTGTAAGCCGTGCCCATATTGTAATGCGTTTCGTAATCTTCGCGAACCTCGTCGGCCTCTTCGGCGACGCGAAATTCTTCAAAGAGCTCGGCAAGACCAGCATCGATTCCGGCCATAACCGGCTTAGCGGACCGCGCATTATTGCCGCCATCACCGGCGAGTGATTCATACGCGGAATCGTCAGCGAAAGTTATCGTTTCAGGAACGGGCGTCGCAGTTACTTCTTCAGTTCCGCCAAACTCAAATACTGCTGCCGCCTTGGGCTGCTGATCTCTTCCGGCAAGCTTTTCGCGGCGCGTTTGAATATCAGGATGAGGACCAAACTGCCGTTCGAGCATCTCGAGCGTGTCGACCGCGATATCCTGGTAACCCTGCGCGATGTAGAAATCAACACTCTCGAGCTCCTGCCGCATCATGTTCTCGTGCTTTGCTTCTTCAGCAGGACTGTCTTCTGAAACACCCGCGGCGGGCGTGTCTACAGGAGTAACGATGCTGAAGTCGACTTCCTGAAAATCGTTTGCGGAAGCTGCGAAAGGCGCCGACTCCTCGTCGTTGAGATCTGCGAACGATTGCTCGCTGAGATCCGCGAACGACGCAGTCGGATCACTGAATGTGGCTGAGGCGTTGCTCTCAAACTCATCGGCAACCACTGGCGCTGCCGGTGCAATCTCGTCCTCATCCTGAACCATAGCAAACGTTTCAAACTGAGGAACGTCACTTTCCGGTTCGGGTAACGGCGCAAAATCTTCCGGTGTTTCTTCCTGCAAACCACCGAGCAGATTCAATCGATCGAGATAACGCTGTTCGTCCGGTGCGAGCCGCACGAGCTGTGTCAACGCATATCGTTCTTCATCAACCAGCTCGGAAGCTTCGGCTGACTCGGCGAGACGCTCGAGCGACGAACGCAACGCGTCCATGTCGCGTTGCCACCAGTTGACACGCACAAGCATTCGCAGCGCCGCGACGTGATCCGGATTGCGATCCAGAACCTGGTTAACTAATTCGAGCAGCTCGCGTTCTTCGCGACCTGCAAGCATCCGCTCGATGATCGTCGAGAGGATCCGAATCGTTTCGTCTACTTCACCGAGTTTCAGATAAAGACGCGTGACGGGCAGAAACTGTGTGTAGTTCGAAGCGTCCTGGGCCATCAACAGCGATGTGGCCTTCTCAGCGCCTTTTGGATCTTCGGCCTCGAGATATGCGCGCGCCAGCATCGAGACCAGTTCGTTGTCTTCTTCGCGAGTCTCGACAACGCGCTCGAGCACTTCGGCTGCTTCGAAGGCGGTACCGCGCGCGATGTGGGTTTCGAGCATGCCGCGTAGTGCCTCTCGATCGTCGCGCACCAGTTGCAAGGCTTTCGAGTAAGCATCAAGCGCCTGGTCCTGTGAGCCGATGTGATGAAAACGATTCGCGGCCTGCACAAACGCCGCCGCGGATTCACGCCGCATGTTTTCTTTTAGATAGCCATCGGCAAGCTTTAGACGGATTTCAGTGTTGTTGGGATCGAGGTCGGCAATCTTGTGGAGGATTTCGAGCGCGCGCTTATTATCACCACCGCGGGTGTAAGTGTCGGCGACGACGAGATACTGCGCGCGGGCATCGTGGACCAGTCCCTGCGTGGCGTAAAGCTCTGCAAGTTTGAAAGCGATGGCCTGATCGCGCGGACGCAGCCGCTCGATCTTCTTGTACATCGCAATCGCTTTCAGGTTGAATTCCTGGTTGCTGTAATGTTCGGCAATGCGTTCAAAGCAGTGAACGGCTTCCTCTTTTTTGCCTGAACGCACGTATAGATCACCCAGCATGTTCAAGGTAGTAAGATCGTCAGTGTCGTTATCGACGATCTGCCGATACTCCTTGATTGCTGCGTTGATCTTCCCTTGAGAAAGGAATTTCTCAGCGGCTTTTAGAACCTTAGCTTTTTCGAAAGCCATTAGGAATTCTTAATTAGTTAGTACGATTGTCGGCGGCGTTAATCGTAGCAGCGGGAAGCGGGAACAATGCCATTCCAGTTAAGCGCGCGTTCTTACTCGACTTAGCAACTCCGGCAAACAGCCGCGAGATACGCTAACATGCGTAAATAAAGGGTGTCAACGCAACTATTTCTGCAAGATATCGATGAACACAAACGATCAAAATTCGCGTGGAAAACTGGGGCAGCAAATTGCCCTCGCAGGGCTCGCAGTCTACGTCGCATTTGCGCCGCATTCGGTGGCGGCGAGTGTTATCGGCGTCGCGATTGCGGGAGTCGGGTGGGTGATCAGGACGCTCAGCACCGGAAATTTGGGTCTGCGGCGGACAAAATTTGACCTGGTCATCGTTTTATCGCTGATTTGGACCGCGATTTCCGCACTGCTTTCTGAAGAACCTCGCATCAGCATCGCCAAGCTTCAGGCGTCGTGGTGCGTTTTTCTCTTTTACCTCGCACGAGCGACGATCACGCGCACGTCAGCGCTGGCTCTGACTGTGTTGTTGATCGTCTCGGGGTCGGCAGGGGCGCTTTACAGTGCTTTTGACCTGTTGCGCGGACGCGGAGTCGTGGTTGAGTCAATCGCAGCGAACAGTCCTTTGCAACAGGTTGGTATTCAACCTGGCGACACCGTTTGGCAGATCAATCGGCATCGCGTTTACTCGGCGGCCGATGTTGATCGATTGCTGGCCGAGGCGCCGCCGAATTCGTCTGTTTCGGTGGGAATCATTTCGCAGGGCGAGCAGGTTGAGCGCCGTTTCCTGCTTAATCAGCAGGCGTCCGGCATTCTTGGAAACGATCGCAATCATCACTTTCGCGCCTCGGGATGGACTCGTCACTATCAAACCTTTGCCGAGTTGATCAGCATGATTGCCCTCCTCGCGCTCGGTCTCGCGCTTGCCAATCTCAGAAATCACGGTCCAAACAAGTACTTCAGAGTCGCGATTGTGGCGGCGGCGTTGTTGACTGGCGGAATCGTCTTCACTGCCATGAGGACCGTTATCGTTGCGTTTGTCATCGGCGCGATTGTGATTGCGTTTCGGTCGTTACGCGGGAAGATGAAGATCGTTTTTACGTTTGCCCTCTTCTTTGTGCTCGCTTTCGGCGCGGTGGTGGTCTGGCAAACACGTGATCGAAGTGCTCTGCTACTCGGCGACAGCAGCTCGTCGCTGCGGATGCAGGTCGCTCGTGTCGGGCTGTCGCGGATTCTGATTCATCCGATCTTCGGACACGGCATGGATGCGATGCAAAAGCACTGGAACGAATGGGGTTTTCCAGGCAGCGACATGCTCCACCTGCATTCGACTCCTCTGCAACTGGCGTTCGATCGTGGGCTGCCGATGCTCGCGCTTTGGCTGTGGCTGATGATCGCGTTCTGGCTGTTTATTGCTCGCGCTGAAAGTGCTGCGGCTGATCTCAGTGATACACACTCTTACGGAATTTTGCTGGGCATCCTCGGCGCGTTGACAGGATTTCTGGCGAGCTCTCTGGTGAACTACAACTACGGAGATGCTGAGGTGGCGATGATGTTCTGGTTCCTGATGGGAATCGCTTTATCCACAGATTACACAGAGTCAATCTCTGTGTAATCTGCGGAATCTGTGGATTACCGAGGCTCTCCGCCTTCGACGCGCAGGTTATTCGTCACCGAGAACACACCCGGGACGCGATTCGCTGCGATGTAGGCGAGGTTTCGATCACCACTGCCGGATACCACACCCTCCAGCGTCACATGTCCACGGTCGACAACGATGTGCAGCGACGGATTCGTGCCCTGCAGGTATCGATAGAGTCCACCCATTCGTGCGATTGACCGGTAAGTCCGGGCACGGATGCCGTCGTCAATTCCTGACAGCGGCAGCACCTCGATGTTGTTCACAACGCGCGACACGCCGGCAATTCTCTTCACTCGGCCTGCGGCGTCAGAACGCGTCGACGCACGAACCACCTGTCCATACAAAGTAACGGTCCCTCCGTTAATGCTATATGCGAGATTGTCGAATACGCCGTAATAAGGAAGCGTTACCAACTCATGCCTGACCTTTCTGTCCAGCTGCGGATTGATCGCACCCTGAGCCATCACAACGGCTGGCATTACGGCCAGTAACAGCATCGCAAAAGCGCTGATTACAAGCTGTGAAATCGAATAATTCTTTCTGTTTTTCATCCTTAATCCTCCCCATTCCTGAAGATTAGATAGACACCTGCCGGGCCGCGTTGGTTACGAAAATGGTCAATCTTTGCTACGATTCCAACCCAAATGACACGACCACAGACAAATGAAGCTGCCCCCTATTATTCGAAATACATAGATCTCGTAACGAGCGACGAAATCGTGCCCGCGATTGAGAGTCAGATGGACGAAATGCTCCAGTTTCTTCAGGGAATCTCGGAGGAACAAAGCCGGCACTCCTATGAACCCGGAAAGTGGACGATTCGCGAGGTCCTGAATCACGTGAACGACGGCGAACGTGTGTTTCTCTACCGGGCGTTTTGGTTTGCGCGCGGATATCAGGACGAACTGCCCAGTTTTGAGCAGGATCAGGCGGTCCGGGAGGCCCACGCGAACAACTCTTCGTGGGCGGATTTAGTTGACGAGTTCAGGACTGTCAGGCTGGCGACTATCTCGTTTTTCAAGAACCTTCCGGATGAGGCGTGGTCAAGGACGGGCGTGGCCAGCGGGGTTCCGTTCACCGTTCGGGCCTTGGCTTACATCATGGCCGGGCACGTCGCACACCACAGAAACGTCCTCAGTGAGCGGTATCTTTAGACAGGATTACAGGATTTCTGCAGGATTTTAAGCAGAATCCTGTCTATCCTGAGGAATTTTGTCAATCTTTATCCTTGTTTTACACCCCGCTTCGGGTGTACTCTGTAGCCCTGCGGGGACACTCACTCCGGCTCCAACGTCCGCAGGCCCCCAAATCCACCACAGCACTTCCAGGAGAATCGCAGATGAAAAGGTGCCCCCAGTGTGAGTTCATTTACGAGGACGATCAGAGTCTTTGTGATATGGATGGAGTTCTCCTGGTGTTTGATTCTCGCACCCTGCCGAATACGCAAGCGCTGACGACAGTCACCACGAAGGCGACGCCCAAGCGCAATCGCGCGGTACCTGCATTTGCCACCGTGATTCTCGCGCTCGTGCTGGGAATGGTTTACTACGTTTCAACTCAACGAAAGACTGCGTACGCGCCCACTGCGACTGTCGAAGCTGCTGCTACGAATCCCGCTTCCGCAGAGAGTCCAGTTCAGGTGTCAGCGCCGGACCCTGAGCCTCAGCCAGCCGTTGAAGAATCGAAGACGGAACCGATCAAACCGGCGATCGCAGCCCCAGTGCCTGCCAAGAAGGCCTCGGTGAAAGCTTCGACCACTCCACAACCAAAACCCGAGACGGCGGAAAAGAAAGACGATTCCAAGGTTGGTTCGTTCTTCAAGAAGACCGGTCGCATTCTCAAAAAGCCCTTCAAACTCTGACATCGATGTAAATCCTCTTAACCACCATGAAGCGTTGCCCCCAATGTCTCTTCCTCTATCCTGACTCGGACGACAAGTGTGACTTCGATCAAACAACGCTCGAGGTCGTCGACGACTCTGCGCTTGAACCCGCGACTCCGCCGAAGAAAAGCCGTGTGCTGCCTGTCGTCGCAGCGGCGGTGGCTCTGATTCTGGGTGTGCTTGTTGTCGCACTCTACTTCGGATTGAGTTCCCGATCGCAGGAAGCCTCAGCCGCACCCCAAAGCTCAACGGATGTTCAGCCGGTCGCAACACCTTCACAGGTAGATCCGTCGCCATCTCCGTCTCCTAACCCATCACCATCACCTTCACCTTCGCCTTCAGCTTCGCCGAAAGCTTCGCCAACTATTTCGACTGCGCACACACGCTCGACTGGGGATCCAGTCTCGACCAGTGGACCAGGAATCGGAACCCGACAGGGTGGTAAACCCGTAATAATGCTGGCGAGCGGCGGAAAAATCGAAGCTGACGAGGTCTGGCGCACCAAAGATGGTGTATGGTACCGCCGCAACGGAATTGTCACTCTGCTAAAACGCGGCCAGGTGAAGAACATCTCGACGCGTTAAGCAACCGAGTTCACAAGTTAATAGGAGTGCAAGTATGAGAATACCGGCTTCCATTTTGGCTTTGGCTCTCATTCTCGGCGTGGCCGTGTCGTGCAAGCTCGGCGAACGACTTGCAGGCGACAAGAACGCCGGCACTGTGAGCACGCTTTGGGCCGATGTGCCGCCGTTCGCGGGCGCCACGAAATCGGATCTCGAGATTCCCCTCGGCGCGCGGCTATTCATTCGCGGCGTGATGCAAGGCAAGGTTAACTTCATCTCATTCAAGACAAATAAGACGGCGCAGGAAGTAAAGGATTTCTACACGAAGGAGCGGATGAAAGATGCGGGTTGGAACGCTGACGAGAAGGGGTGCGTCGGCGATACGGAAGACTCGAAGAATCACGGCGCGATGTGTTTGTTTCAGCGGAAAGACAATGGCAAGGACGAGGGACTGGCGATCATCGTCGCGCAGGACGAGAAACTCCCCGAGACCAACATCTTCTACGCCCGCGTCGACATGACGAAGTAAGGGAAAAAGTTTATCTCGGAACGAACCGGGGAACGAACGGATCCGATGGAACGTGCGGATCGGGGAACGTA
>Ga0207647_10001230_pt1 | contig 19719 bp, 19 predicted proteins | sample KBSCornC2_FD_184295 | JGI IMG/M metagenome (GOLD analysis project Ga0207647, IMG submission 184295) | Corn rhizosphere microbial communities from Kellogg Biological Station, Michigan, USA - C2 (SPAdes) (version 2) | ecosystem: Host-associated > Plants > Roots > Rhizosphere ... | reverse complement strand
CCTGCTTCGGTTCCGGCTTGGCCGGCGGTTGGGCAGGCTTCGGCTCGGCCTTCTTCTCCGGCTCGGGCTTGGGCTGCGCCTGATCCGCGGTCGGCACGATCTCGGTGCCTGTCTTCGGCTTCGCACCGCCGCTGGCGATGCCGGCTGCGGCGGCGGATTTCGCGGTTTCGTCTTCGCCGAAGATGCTTTCGCGATACGACTTCAGGCTGTCCGCGATCTGCTTGGTGTCGAATTCGTAGCCCGGATAGGTCAACTCATCGAAGCTCATCGCGTGCGAGTGGGCGTGCAACTTCTCAATATCAGCAGGAGAGAAGCCGCCGCGTTTGTACAGCACGGTTGCGGTCGAGAGATAACTTGCGGCGGCGTAGAAATCCTTCGAGACGTCGCCTTGCGGATCGAGATCGCGTGCCGCGTCGACCATCGTCGCATAGAGCTTGAGCACTGACTTCGGCGGCTCTTCCTTGTTCCACAGCGTCACCGAAAGCACGCCGCCATCGGCGAGCGCGCGCATGTAGGCGCGCATCGCCTCGCGCGTGTAAGCGTATTTCTCGACGATGGCGAAACCGCCGGGGCTCGACAGACCGGCCGAGTCGGCGAGCGAGAGGTCGATAACGTCGTAGCGCTTGTCGGTGTTGGCCAGGTACAGGCGCCCGTCGTAGTCGATCACGTCGAGCTTGGGATCGTTGAGGATGTCGCCGGAGAAATCGCGCAGGCCCTTGTCATTGCGGAAGGCGTTGAGGATTTCCGGATTGCCCTCGGCCACGGTCACGTGTTTCGAATTGTGCAGGGCGACGCGCGTGGAGATGCCGCCGCCGAACTGCACGACGAAGGTGCTCGGCTCCTGCTTGATGACGTAGGGGTAGTCCATCGGCAGGTAGCGGAAGTACGCGCTTTCCGCATCGTTGAGCTTGCGCATCACGCCCATCGGGCCTTCGCTGTCGATGTACATGCCGAGATACGCGTTCGCCGGCATTTCGGGCAGGTTGAAGCCGGCGTTGTCGGACAGGCCCGGCGCAAAGTGCAGGTACGAGCTCGAATACACCTCGAGATAGCCGAACGGCGAGGCGTTCTCGTAGACGCGCTGGTTATCCGGGAACTTGCGTGCATAGGACACGCCCTTGTAGTCGGACACGGCAAGCTTCGGAATCGCCAATTGCTGTGGCAGCCAGAAGTGACCGACGACGCAGAGCGCACCAAGAGTGATCAGCGCGATCAACGAACCGGTGCGCTTCGCCTGCGCGAGGAACCAGACGATACCGGCCGCGAACCACAGTGCGAGCGGCACGACGACGAGATTTTCCGGGCGGAACAGATAGAGGCATCCGAGCAGCAGCAAGCCGCCCGTGCCGGCGCCGACGAGATCAGCGAAATAGATGCGGCCGAACGTCTCCTTCATGCGCAGGAACACCGCGCCGAGAAAGAACGCGCCGGCGAGAAACGGCGTCAGATAGAGGACGAAGTTGCCGAACAGCTTCCACTTCTGCACCGGATCGGAGATCAGGAAGATCGCGTTGAACGGAATCTGCTGCGCGAGCAGGTTCGCCGCGACGATCAGCGGGCCGAACGCAAGCAGGGACACGTTGGCGACACCTTGCCAGTGCTTGTCGAACCAATCGTTGGCCGCGCACATGACGACGCTGGTGAGGCCGAAGCCCATCATCGCCAGGCTCACGACCATCGAGCCGAAATGCGCCCACGAGCCGACGCTGAAAATGCGCATGATCGAAATCTGCAGCGCGATGACGCTGCCGGCGATCAGGGCGACGGCCAAATAAAAAAGAAAAGCCGACCGCGGTGGCGCGGTCGGCGTGGAGAGAGTGGATGCGGTCATTCGATCAATGGTTGGGTTTGCTCTTGCTCGTCATTCCGGCAGGGACTGCCGGAATCCAGACTCCACGGATGGCAATCTGTGGCCGAGCGATATTGATGCTATGGCGTCCATGCCGTCTGGATCCCGGCATTCCCTGCCGGGATGACGCACGCGTGCGTCACTTGGTGTCTTTTGCATCGCCGTTGTGCGCGCCCTTGATCTCGCCATCGACGAGCTTGGTGAACGGCACGAACGGCACGACCTTGTTGAAAATGTCGCTGCGCGACACGGTGATGCTGCCGTCCTCGGCCTGATGCTTGATCACCTTGAGCACGCGCTGCGCGCCCGGCGGGCCGACCGGAATCACCATCACGCCGTTAGGCTTGAGCTGCTTGAGCAGCGGCGGCGGGATATGGTCGATGCCGCAGGTGACGACGATCTTGTCGAACGGGCCATTCTCTTCCCAGCCGTAGTAGCCGTCGGCCTGCTTGCTCGTGATCGCCTTGAATTCGTTGTAGCCGTCCGCGATCAGCTCGTCGTAGACGCTGCGCGTGCGCTCGGCCAGCGGCTTGATGATCTCGATCGAGTAGCACTTGTCGGTCAGGTGCGAGAGGAACGCCGACTGGTAGCCCGAGCCCGTGCCGATCTCGAGCACCTTTTCGCCGGTCTGCACGTTGAGCACCTGGGTCATGCGGCCGACCGCGTGCGGGCCGGAAATCGTCACGCCGTAGCCGATGTCGAGGAAGGCGCTTTCATACGCATGCGCGCGGTTGACCGGGCGGCAGAAGTCTTCGCGCGGCGTGAGCAGGAATGCGCGCTTGTTGCGCTCGTCGGTCAAGTCCTTGTTCTGGGTCATCGCATACATGCGGTTCCAGCGCTGGGCCAAAAACTTCGGATCCTCGCCGCGATTCTTCACCGCCCAGGCGACGAATTCCTCGCGATTGTCGATCGGCACCTTGACGTCCCAGGTGAACGGCACAGGCACTTTGTTTTCCGCGCCGGAAATGCTGGCGCGCGCGAGCTGGACGGCAGGGGCGGCGGCGAGCGCGGCAATCGATCCGAGTACGAATTGACGTCTATCCACTGGGGCAAACTCCTGGAGAAAACAGTTGAAGGTCAATGTCATAGGATACGGGAAATGGGTCGCGAATGCCGCCCTGGGCGTGGCTGCATCGTGGCCATTCAGCGACGGTTCGCTGGCAATTGACTCGATCGCCACGGCAGAATCCGGTTTTTCCCGCGGAGTGGGTGCCGATGAATGCCGTTTCGTCTCGCCGAAATTTTCTTTCTGTTGCTGCCGCGATCGGCGCAGCTGCCCTGTTACCGACGCCGAATCGGTCCTTGTTCGCGGCCACGGCTCCGGTGAAGCCGGCCTGGGCGGGATTGGCCGATGCGATTGCGATCGATACGCTCGGCGGTCCCGGGACCTACGACGCCGAGCCATACACGCCGTTGACCGAGGCCATGCTCGCCGATGCCAAAGCCTCCGGTTTGACCGCGGTCAATCTCACCGTCAATGGCGCCAGCGTCGGCAACTACGCGCGCAACTACGAAGATACGGTGCGCGAGATCGCTTACTGGAACGCGCAGATCGCCGCGCATCCCGACGCGCTGCTGCTCGTGCGGCGCACGAGTGAACTCGCCGAAGCCAAGCGCAGCCGTCGCCTCGGTCTGATCTACGGTTTCCAGGATGCAGCGCCGTTCGGCGAGAACCTCGATCGTCTCGACACGTTCTGGGACCTCGGCGTACGCATCTACCAGCTCACCTACAACAAGCGCAATCTGGTCGGCGACGGCTGTCTCGAGCCGGCCAACGCGGGGCTTTCCATGTTCGGGCGCAAACTCGTCGAGAAATTGAACGCGCGCAAGGCGCTGATCGATCTCTCGCATGCAGGCCAGCGCACCACGCTCGACGCGGCAGCCATGTCGAAGGCGCCGATCGCGATCACCCACACCGGTTGCGCCGCGATCGCGCCGTTCCCGCGCAACAAGACCGACGAGGAGTTGAAGGCGGTGGCCGACAAGGGCGGCTACGTCGGCATCTACCTGATGCCGTTCCTGCGCGGCAAAGGTCAGCCGATGGCGGCCGACCTGATCGCACACCTCGAGCATGCGATCGATGTCTGCGGTGAGGACCACGTCGGCATCGGCAGCGACGGCGTGATCTCGCCGGTCGCGGTCACCCCCGAGTTCAAGAAGAAGTTCGCAGACGAGATCGCCGACCGGCGCAAGCGCGGCATCTCTGCGCCGGGCGAAGATCCGAACGTGTACACCTTCATTCCCGATTTGAATCGCGCCGACCGTTTTGATCGCATCGCCGAGTTGCTCGCCGCGCGCAAGCATTCCGACGCGCGCATCGCGAAAATTCTCGGCGGCAATTTCGCGCGCCTGTTGAACGACGTATGGGGGGTATGACGATGATGTTTTTGAAGACGATGAAGTCTGCCGCGTTGCTCGCCGCCTTGTTCGCTGCGGCAGGCGCGGTTGCTGCCGAGCCGGAATTTTTTCCACGCAAGGCCGCGCCGGGGCAGAGCTATCCGTTCTCCGAAGCCGTACGCGTCGGCGATATGCTCTATTTGTCCGGAGATATCGGCGTCGGCGCCGACGGCAAGCTTGTCGGCGGCGGCGTCAAGGCCGAGGCGAAACAGGTCATGGACAACATCGCTGCGAACCTTGCGCGCCACGGCTCCTCGTTCGACCACGTGGTGCAATGTACGGTCGCGCTGGCCGATATTGCCGACTGGCCCGCATTCAACGAGATTTACCGTGGGTATTTCAGCAAGCACTTTCCCGCGCGCATGGCGTATGCGACCGGCGGCCTCGCGCTCGGCGCGAAGGTAGAGGTGCAGTGCAATGCGGTGGTGGCGAAGTAGGGGATTTAACGGATGCGCGCGAGCAGGCGCCGGTTAAGCGCGTGCTGCTGCTCCTGCCAGGCGGCGAGTTCGCTTTCCGGCACCGGCGCCTGCCCGTCGGCGTGGCTGAGCCAGCGCTTCCACGGCGTCGAGTATTCGTAGGTCGAGACTTCGCCGTTGATGTCGCTTCCGACCAGTCGGCCGGCAAGCGCGTCGATCACGGCGTTCAGATGCGATTCGAGCAGGCGGCCCTGGTCCCAGTTGGTGCGCGCAGTCTCGGGACTCAGCGCATCCTTGTCGATCGTCAGGTAGGTCGGAGCGGGCGATGAACCGAGCGTGGCGAGGAAGGCGTCGATCAACTCGTCAGGCGTGGTGAAGACCTTGAACGCACGGCCGAGGCCGATGCGCGTGGCCCAGCGCGTGTCGACGTCCATGCACCAGTTTGTCAGCTTGCCGCGATACAACGGCGTCAGGTAATTTTCCCATGCGTGCGCGGCGCCGACGTCGTTCGAGGTGATGCCGAGCACGTGCACGTGGCTGACGAACGGCAGTGCGGCGACGCGCCGTACCCACGAACCGCAGTGGATGCCGAACGGGAAGCGCATGTTGTCCGGATGGTTGTCCAACACGAAGACTTGGAATGGTCCCTTGCCGCGCAAGCGGCGGATCAACGGCAAGCTCAGATGGTGGAAATCGCCGCTGCCCATGAACACGGTGCCGTAGTCGGTCGGCAGCTCGGCGTCGAGCTTGCGCGCGAGCGCGTCCATGCGGCGGTTCGAGCAACCGAAGCGGATGGCTTCCTGCCAGTCGGTGAAATCGATCGTCAGCGCGTCGGGCAGGTCGCCGACCGAGTGGTCGAAGTCGAGGATGACAGGCTGCAGGCTCATGCCGATTTGGTTTCCAGCGCGGCGCGGTCGCTTTCGAACGCGCTCGAGAAGCGGCGCAGAATCGCGCGCAACAATGAATTACGCACGTAGACCGCGTGGCGCGTGAAAGTGAATTTCGCGCCGAGATAGCGCTTGATTTCGGGATCGGTCCAGCCGGCGATGTAGTGTCTGAGGCCATGCCGCAGCGCGTAGTCGAGGTTGCGAATCCAGCTGACGAAATACAGGTTCAGCTCGCGCGCCTGCGGATAGGCGAAACCGACATACTTGTCGACCAGGTTGCCGTTGCAGACGTAGCACAGGTTGAAGCCGATCATGCGGCCCTCGTGGCGGTAGACGAAGATGACGCCGCCGCTCGCCGCATCCTGCAGGATCGCGTCGAAATAGCCCGCGGTGAGCAGGTCGAAATGGATTTCGCTCTGGTTGTATACATTGAGAAAAAGCGAATAGTACTCCGCGCGTACGGCCGGGTCGGCAAAGCGCGCATCGCCGGTCGGCACGGTTTCGAACTCGAGTTCGCCCGTGCTGCGCAGCTTGCGGCGAATGTCCTTGCGCCGACCCGAGGAAAGCCGGCCGAGATACTCCTCGGTCGAAGCAAAATCGATAGCTACGTAAGCGAGCGCTTGGCCTTCGAGCAGGACGAAACCATTGTCGCTACAGGCGGCTACGAGGGCTTTCGATGCGGCATTGCTTTCCGTGGACAGCAGGGGGGAGTCCTGCGGAATGTCCTTGACGATAAGAAAGGCATAGTCGCGCGCATGCTGCGCCTTGATCCCCGCGATCAGGGTCGGCGCATCGAACCGCGCGGGTAGCGGCGCGTACTCGGTTACCGTGGTGCCGACGAAGCAGGTCAGCGGCTTCAGCCATCCGCCCCACCAGCGATACAGCGGCAGCGCGGTGATGCGCCGCTTCGCTGCGGGTTCCATCGTCGTCAGCAGGTCGAACTTGGCGACGAACCAGGGCATGCCGTCGCGCGCCGCGCCCGCGGAAAAATCCTGCGGCGGATGGGTGAGGAACTGCGCCACGAGACCGGCAGGTTCGAGCAGATTCAAGTAGGGCGGGGCCGGGCGGTCGGTGGAGTCCATCGGGGAGTGCGGTGTGCCGGAAGCGCCCGCTGGATGCGCGGCGTGAATTGGAGATTTTCGCATAAAGCAGCGGTGGCGCTTTCGTCTGAAGTATTCGGGCCTTTGCCGCTTGCGCAGCTTCGAGCCTCCGGCGGACTCAATGCCTTATCGGGTCGATTGGCGTGATGTTCCCGATACCATGCATTTTTTTGAATTGCTGTCGGCTTGCGCTCGCTTTTTGTAAATTTTGAGTTATGCTCAAAGCACTGTGTCTGCACGGCTGTTGTGAGTTGTGACCGGCGAATCCTGAGTCCGCGTACGCTGGTCCTTCGATCGCTACATCGTCAACTTAAGCTTCCTGCATTCCAGTAAGTCGTCCGCTCGTGTTGCGCTTGCGGATTTGTCTTTCTGTTTTTGTGGAGTTTTTATGTCGGATCGTGAGGTAGGTACCGTCAAGTGGTTCAACGACAGCAAGGGTTTCGGTTTCATCAGCCGTGAAAACGGCCCGGACGTGTTCGTGCATTTCCGCGCGATCACGGGGACCGGTTTCCGTACCCTGCAGGAAGGCCAGAAGGTCAGCTTCAAAGTCGTTCAGGGCCAAAAGGGCCTGCAGGCGGACGAAGTCGCTCCCGCCTGATTTTCTCCAGAGCCAACTAACTTCCGCGCCCCGGCGAACGAGCTTTCGCCGGGGCGTTTTTATTTGTCGATGAAAACGATTACATTTTGTCGCTGACCGGGATTTTACCGTCGTGAAAAACCGGGCGCCGCGTGGGCGCCCTTGCCGGCTTGAAGCGATTTTCCCGACCCGGTGCTTCAGAAGCGACCGGCGCGGAAGTCCTCGACGGCCTGGATGATCTGCTGCTGCGTATTCATGACGAACGGACCGTACTTCGCGACCGGCTCGTTGAGCGGCCGCCCTGCGACGAAGATCGCGCGCGCAGCGACGGGAGCTTCGATGCGCAGCTTCTCGCCGTCGCGGCTCAACACGCCGAGATCGCCGCGCAGTAACGCACTCGAAGCGCTATCGCCAACTTTGACCTGGCCTTCGTAGACGTAGACGAAGCCGTTGTGTCCGGCCGGGATGTCGACCTCGGTCGCGGCACCGGCATTCAGGTGCAGGTCCAGGTACAGCGGGTCGGTGGCGACGTTGTCGACCGGGCCGCGCACGCCGGCTTGTTCGCCGACGAGAACGCGCGCCTTCACTCCAGGCGCGAGCTGGACCTCGGGAATGCGTTCCGGCGCGATATCCTGGTAGCGCGGTGCAGTCATCTTGTCCTTCGCCGGCAGGTTGACCCAGAGCTGGAAGCCTTGCATGAGACCATCCTCCTGCTCGGGCATTTCCGAGTGGACGATGCCGCGGCCGGCGGTCATCCACTGCACACTGCCCGGCGTGAGCAGGCCCGAGTTGCCCTGGTTGTCACCATGGCGCATGCGCCCGGCCAGCATGTAGGTCACGGTCTCGAAGCCGCGGTGCGGGTGCTCGGGAAAACCGGCGATGTAATCCGCGCCCGAGTCCGAACGGAATTCGTCGAGCATGAGGAACGGATCGAGCATGTCCAGCGCCGGCTGACCGATGACGCGCGTGAGCTTGACGCCGGCGCCGTCGCTGGTCGGCAAGCCGCGCACGATGCGCGCGACCTGGCGATGGGTCTCGGTGTGGGAAACGGGATTGACGCTGGCCATGACGTGCTCCGATAGATTTCGATGCACGCAATATATGCCCGCCGGGCGCGGAAACCAGCCGGTGTGGCGCGGACTCATCGTTCTGCACTTGGAACGACACGGAGACTACACTCTTCGCCATCGACCACCGCCGGATTCGCAGCATCATGAGCCAACCCATCTCCCACCTTATCGACGGCCGCGTCCACGACCTCGGCGACGGCTTCGTCGTGCGCCGCCTGTTGCCGCACATCGATGCGCGCCACATCGGTCCGTTCGTGTTCTTCGACCATATGGGGCCGGTGACGATGGCGCCAGGCAAGGGCATGGATGTGCGCCCGCACCCGCATATCGGCCTGGCCACGGTGACGTATCTGTTCGACGGCGCGATCCGCCATCGCGACTCGCTCGGCAGCGTGCAGGACATTCGTCCTGGCGACGTCAACTGGATGACGGCCGGCCGCGGCATTGTCCATTCCGAGCGCACGCCCGATGCCGAGCGCGCTTCCGGCCAGAAGCTGCACGGCATCCAGATCTGGATAGCGCTGCCGAAATCGGCCGAAGAAGTTGCGCCGGAATTCCACCATCATCCGGTTTCGAGCCTGCCGGTGATCGAGCGCGACGGCGTGCTCCTGCGTCTGGTCGCTGGCGACGCGTTGGGCTTGCATGCGCCTGTGCGCATCTTCGCACCGATGTTCTATCTCGCCGCCGAGTTTGCCGCTGGCGGGCGCTTCACACTGCCGGCGGAGTATGCCGAACGTGGCGTCTATGCCGTCGATGCCGACCTGATCGTCGGCGGCGAGCCGCTTGCGGCGCAACGCATGGCGGTGCTGGCAGAGGGCGGGGAGGTCGAGATCGTCGCCCCGAACGGCGGCCACGCCGTGTTCTTTGGCGGAGCGCCGCTCGACGGCGAGCGTCACCTCAACTGGAATTTTGTATCGAGCAGCCGCGAGCGCATCGAACAGGCCCGCCAGGATTGGGCGGCGCAGCGGTTTGCCAAGGTGCCGGGCGAAACCGAGTTTATTCCCTTACCGACATGAAGCCCGCGCAGGTTGGGGTGAGCGTTCTTTTGCGAACCCCAACGCATGATCTCCGGGTGATGGAAGATGCTGGGGTTCGCAAAAAGCGCTCACCACCAACCTACACTCGTCTCACCGATATTGTTGATGGCACTCGTCGCAAACCTTGCCGACCTTCTCGACGATCGGCGCGAGCGCGGCGCAATCGCCCGGAGCGGCGGCAATTCCTGCATCGAGCGCATCGCGCAGCCGCGTGCTGAATTCGCGGAACGCTGATTCGGGCGTCGCATCGGCATAAACGGCCGGCTCGATCTCGTTGCTCAGCGCGCGCAGCTGGCCGAGCGCAATCGTGTTCGCCGCCGCTTTGCACTGTTTCGCGCGCAAGCCCTCGCGCAGTGATCCGTAGTGATGCTGCATCACGTCCATCGTGCCGCGCGCATAGGCGTCGCGCGCGCGCAGCGCGTTGGCGACGATCACGGCGCCGACCGCGCCGACGAACAACCCGACCAGCAACAAGACGATCTGCTTCATGGTTAGCGATTGAAATGACGGAGCGCGAAGCATATCTCACGCCGCTGCACGAACAAGAAATGCATCGAGCATGACAGTCCCTGGGTCTTCGCGATCGGGGACGATCGCTATAATTGGACGGATGAAAGAACGTTTCGCAGGCATCGATCGGCTCTATGGCATGGGCGCGGCTGAAAGGCTCGCGCAGGCGCATGTGTGCGTGGTCGGCATCGGCGGCGTCGGTTCGTGGGCGGTCGAGGCACTCGCGCGCTCCGGCGTAGGCGAGCTGACCCTGATCGACGCGGACGACGTCTGCGTCTCCAACACCAATCGTCAGCTGCACGCGCTCGACGGCGAGTACGGCAAGGCCAAGGTCGATGTGATGGCGCAACGCGCTCGCGCGATCAATCCGGCGATCAAGGTGCACGTGATCGCCGACTTCCTGACTTCGTCGAATCTGTGGAAACTGCTCGGGCGAGAGACGCCTGAAACTGATTCTGCGCGAGGCGTGCAGAATCAGCCGTTCGACGCGGTGCTCGACGCCTGCGATGCGATGAAGGTGAAAGTCGAAATGATCGCGTTCTGTCGGCGGCGCAAGATTCCGATCGTCGTTTCCGGCTCGGCCGGTGGGCGCATCGATCCGACCCTGGTCACCGCGCGCGATCTGTCGAAGACAGAGCACGATGCGATGCTCGCACTGGTGCGCCAGAAGCTGCGCGACGACTACGGCTGGACGCGCAACCCGAAGCGCTATTTCGGCGTGCAGGCCGTGTTCTCGCGCGAGAACGCGAGCGGCGTAGCCGATCAGAGCGGTCGCGTCGAAGGCGTGTCCTGCGAGACACGCGTGCCCAGTGATAGTTCGCTGAAACTCGATTGCTCGGGCGGCCTGGGCGCAGCGACGCACGTGACCGGCACGTTCGCTTTCGTCGCGGTGTCGCGCGTGCTCGAGAAAGTTCTTTCAGCCAAGCCGGCCGCATAGTGCACAGAGCGTAGTAAGGAGCCGCGTCGTCTGCGATCGATGCGGATTCCTCGTCACCGTGTGCAGGCGGGCAGGTGAAACAGGCGCTCGGCATTGCGCGTCGTCGCCGCGGCGATTTTTTCGCTGGATTCGCCACGCAAAGCGGCGATGCAATCACAAACCTCACGCAGCAGTGCGGGCTCGTTGCGTGCTCCCTGATGACCGTGCAACGGCTGATCGGGCGAGTCGGTTTCAAGCAGCAGGAATTCGAGCGGCATCGTCGCGGCAATGCCGCGCAGGCGCCGTGCGCGTTCGTAGGTAATCGGGCCACCGAGGCCGACGCAGAAGCCGAGCTTCCACAACTGCCGCGCCTGCTCCTCGCTGCCGGAAAAGCTGTGCACCACGCCGCTCGAATTGCCGACGCTGCGCAGCGTGGCGATCACCTCATCGAGCGCGCGGCGCGCGTGCAGGATCACCGGCAGGTCGAACTCACGTGCGAGTTCGAGCTGGCGGCGAAAGTAGAGCCGCTGCGCTTCTGCGTCGAGGCCTTCGACGAAGAAATCGAGTCCGCATTCGCCGACTGCCACGGGCCGCTCGCGCTCGATCCAATCGCGCAGCGCGTCGAGATGTTCCGGCCGGTGCTCGGCGAGGTACATCGGATGCAGCCCGTAGGCGGGATGGAGCCGGGCTTCATCACGGCACAGCGCACGCAGCTTGTCGAACCCGGCCAGCGCAATCGCGGGCACGACCTGTTGTGCGACGCCGGCGTTGCGCGCGCGCGCGAGCACGGCAGCGCGGTCTGAGTCGAACTCGGCGACATCGATATGCGCGTGGCTGTCGATCAGAGCGAGCATGCGTCGAAAAGCCAAAGATTCTCTCTACAGCAGAAGCCATTGCGCCAGGCCCAGGAACAGGCCCATGCTGACCACGTCGGTAGCGGTGGTCAGGAAGATGCTCGATGCCATCGCCGGATCGGCGCCGACGCGCTTGAGCATCATCGGCACGCCGGCGCCGGCAACGCCGCTGGCGATGCTCGACAGCGCGGTCGCGGCGAGCGTGATGAGTGCGAGCGGCAGCGCATGCACGTTGTGCTGAATGCGCGCAATCACGTACATGCCAAGTGCGGCGACCACGCCGACGAGCGCGCCGTTGAGGAAGCCGACCCAGGCCTCCTTCGCCAGCAATTTGCCGGCGCGACCGGGGCGCAATTCGTTGAGGGTCATGCCGCGCAGCGTCACGGCGAGAGTCTGGCAGCCCGAGTTGCTGCATTGGCTCGACACCACCGGCAGGAATACCGCGAGCAGGATGATGGCATTGATCGCGTTCTGGAAATACCCGACCACGGCTGCGGAAACGAATGCGGTCAACAGGTTCACCTGCAGCCACGGATGGCGCAGCTTGAGCGCGCGCTGCCACGGCGTCGTCGTGCGTTCTTCCTTCTCGACACCGACCATTTCACCGGCCTGTGCGCTGATCTCAAACGCCTGTTCCTCGAACAGAATCTGGCCGCGCACCTGGCCGACGAGCCTGCCTTCGTCGTCGCAGACCGGATAGACCGGGTAGTGGCGGGTGACGACCTCGCGCATCGCGTCGACGAGTTTGCTGTCCGGGCGCAGCGAGAACGGATCGCGCACCATGATCTCGCCGAGCGTCTGCGTGCGCTCGGCATAGAGCATCTCGCGGAACGTGACCACGCCGATAAGACGCTGCGAGGCGTCGACGACATAGAGATAGGTGACCAGGCGCGCCTTGACCGTGTCGCGGAGGGCATCGATCGCTTGCTGCACCGTGGTCGTGGGAGCGAGCGGCTGCGCAGTCGACTCCATCAGACGGCCGACCGTCGAGGCGGGATAGCGCATGCGCGCCAACCATTGCTCGCCTTCGCCGGTCGCTGCCGCAGCGGCGATCGCATCGCGTCGCGCCGGAGCGAAGTGCTGCAGGATGTCGACCGCCTGGCCGGGACGCAGTTCGGCTAGCGCCGCGGCGATATCGGCATCCGCCGCCGCTTCGAGCTTGCTGGTCGCGGCGATGGCATCGAGATTGCGGATGCGTTCGCTGAGCTGGGTCGAAGGCGAGGCTGTCATCGGTTTCCCCTGTCGTGCGTTTGTTCGTAGGCTGAATGCTAACCCGGCGAGGCCAGATTCGGGTGGAGATGGGCGGCATGTATGACGGATCGGGGTTCTGCAAATGTTCACACGGCGGCTCGCAAAATCACTAGGCAAGCGTGGAAAATGCTTGCTTGAATCCCAGCCAGAGGAATTGATCATGTTCAAGCACCGCGGACTCATCGTATTGGCGCTCGTTGCGCTGTTCGGCCTACAGGCCTGCGTTGCGCCGCCGCCGCGCGAGCGCGTGGTCTATCGCGATCCGGCCGGCTACAACCAGGGTGGCGGCTATGACCGGCGCGACAACGGCGTCTGCCGTACCTGCGGCACGATTCGCCAGATCGAACAGGTGCGTGTCGACCAGCAGACCACCGGCGGCGGCGCGATTCTCGGAGCAATCATCGGCGGCTTGATCGGCAACCAGTTCGGCCGCGGCAGCGGTCGCGCCGCGACGACGGCCGTCGGCGCGGTCGGCGGCGCGGTTGTCGGCAATTCAGTCGAGTCGAACAACGCCCGTGCAGCCTCCGGTTACGCATGGCGCTACTACGTCGAACTCGACGACGGCCATGAAGCCTGGGTCGGCCAGTACGACAACCCGGGCTTCCGCATCGGCGACCGCGTGGTCATCCGCGGCGGGCGCAACGACGGTCGCCTTGAATTGATGCGCTAGTACGCAATCGTATCAACGCAAAAGCCGGGCAGGCGTGAGCTTGTCCGGCTTTTTTGTTGCCTGCGGCATCGTCGCGGCGCCGCGGCTTGCCCGGTCCATATCCTTGCATATTCCTGACATTGCGGCGGGCGTGAGAGTGCTACATTTCCGCAATGGACATCGCCCAGCGCATCTTCCGCTACAACGCCGGACGCGATCCGGCCTTGCTCGAACTCAAGTACGCGCGCATCGCGGCCGATCCGTTCGCTTTCCTGCGCGGCACCTGCCATCTGTTCTATGCGGACTGGCACGGTGGGCGTGCGCTGGACGCGGCGCCAAACGCATGGATTTGCGGCGACCTGCACCTGGAAAATTTCGGTTCGTACAAGGGCGACAACCGGCTCGCGTACTTCGACCTCAACGATTTCGACGAGGCTGCGCTGGCGCCGTGTACCTGGGAGATCGCACGCTTCCTCGTCAGCCTGCACGTCGCCGCGCGTTCGCTCGGCTTGCACCTGCGCGAAGCGCGCGCGCTGTCACGCCGTTTCCTCGACGCCTATGTCGCCGCGCTGGTCGACGGCAAGCCGCGCTGGATAGAGCGCTCGATCGCCACCGGCATGATCGGAGCGTTGCTCGCCCAGGTCGAGCAGCGCCGGCGCAAAGACTTCCTCAACCGGCATACGGAAAGGGACGGCAAACGCCGTCGCCTGTTGATCGACGGCAAACATCTGCTGCGCCTCGACAAGGACGAGCGCGAAGCGCTGCTGGCATGGTGCCGGCGTTATGCACGCAGGCAGGACGACGGCGGCGTATTCGAGCCGCTCGACGCCGCGCGCCGCGTTGCCGGTACCGGCAGCCTCGGCCTCGCGCGCTATGCGCTTCTCGTGTGCGGCGGTGGCCGCCCGAACGGCAACTACCTGCTCGATCTCAAGCTGGCTGGCACATCTTCGGTTGGGCGACGCTTGGCGAAGCGGCAACCGAGCTGGGCGAATGAAGCCGCGCGCATCGTCGACGTGCAGTGGCGTGCACAGGCCATCGCACCGGCCTTCATCAGCGCGGTGAATTATGCAGGGCGCGAATTCGTCCTCAAGGAATTGCAGCCCGTGCAGGATCGGCTCGACTTGGCTGCGGTTCACGGGAATAAGGCGGTCCTGGGCGAGACAATGCAAATGATGGGCAAGCTTGTCGCCTGGTCGGCTTTGCGCACGAGCGGACGCCGCGGTGCCGCGAATGCGGATGACCTGATCGCTTTCGCCCAGTTGTCCACATGGACCAAACCGTTGATCGAATACGTCGAGGACTACACGCCGCGCGTGATCGCCGACTGGCGCGCGTTTCGCGCGGCCTGGCAGGCGCGTGAGACGACATCTGTACACATGAGGGGGAAGAAAAAATGAGCGTACACGACGACCTCGGCCTGATCGTGCTGCGTCTGCTCGTGGCGCTTGTGATCGGTGCGGCGATCGGCATCGAACGCCATCTACACGGACAGGCCGCGGGTTTGCGCACGCACGCGGTGGTGGCGATGGCTTCGGCCCTCGCGGTACTCATCGTCGCGCCGATCTCCGTCACGGGCGCCACGCAGGCCGATGCGCAGAGCCGCGTGTTGCAGGGAATCCTCACTGGCGTCGGCTTTCTCGGTGCCGGCGTCATTCTGCATGCCGCGGGCAAGCATCGCATCCACGGCCTGACCAGCGCGGCGCTGATCTGGATCACGGCCGTATTCGGCGCGCTGTGCGGCCACGGGCGCATCGATGTGGCCGTAGTTGGCGCGGCGATGCTGCTGGTCGTACTGCTGCTCGGCGGGCGCATCGAGCGCGGGCTGCACGCAAAGAATGCCGATCCGCCCGACACGGGCAGTCCGTCCGATCGCGACGGCAGCGCATAGCCGGCCGCGGAAAAAACAAAAAAAAGATAAACCTATACTTTTTCCGACGCGCCAGATGTGCGCATCGACCGCCGGGATCAGTCCGCGCGATAGAAGCTGTGGTCACCGATGCGCGCGAGCGGATAGCCGTGCGCCCAGTCCGGCATCGGTGTATTGGTTGCGTAGAAATGGTCGGCCTTCGGCACGACCGAGTAGCGCAGATTAGGCGGCAGCGACCAGTTCACCATGGCGATGTTCGCGATCGCCCACGAGCGCTGCAGCGCGTCGGATTCGCTCATCACGTAGTTTCGCGGCGCGACCGAGAACGCGAACTGGCCGGGTGCAGTCAGTACCGAGCAGACCGAGTTGCCCCACTGACCGCTGTCGGCACGGCGCAGCGCGACCTCGGCGACGGCGAGCTGGCCGGCCACGGGTTCGCTGCGTGCTTCGAGATAGATCGCACCGGCGAGGCAGGCGCGATCGGCCACGGGTTGCGGCAAGATCGAGGCGAGCCAGAGAAGGAAGGACAATTTCATCAGCGAGCTTCACGACACAAGAGAATTCGTTAGCGCAATTCCATGTCGCGAAACAAAAGGCGCGCCAAGCGGAATTTCGAGCGGGATTTCGTTGCACCGTGAGCAAGCGGCGAGTAATCGCGCGCTCAAACAGTGAAAGATGTGCGGAATCGTTCGATTCCGTTGCGCCGACGCACTTCTGCGTTGTCGGAGCGTGCGCGCCGGAAGAAATAGGGCAGCGCGAAGATTCAGTGCCGGCAGGTTAGTCGATTTGTGCGTTGCACACAACGTGCAAATGTTAAGAATGCAGAAACCTGAACGAGCGTGTTCAGAATGGATTAAGCAAAAGATAAAATGGTAAAAAGCTTTTTTTGTCTCAAATTATCTTTGTGGACAAGTAACCAAAGTATAATTTGAAAATAGTTTACTTTTTACTGTTCGCGTCGACGCGCTCGATCGCGAGCACCGAGATTCCGGGTGCAGTCAGATTGCCGGTAGTGCCGGCAGCGTGCTCATCGAGCACCGCCAGCGAGACGCCTCGCTCGCCGTCGGCGCGCGCGGAGCAGACGACAATTGCGCCTTCGCCCAGCGACGTTCCTGGCTTGGGCAGTCGCGTCGCGCCGAATACGATGCGGTGCAAATGACGCTTGTTGTTGCCCTTGAAATGCAGGCGGGCGACGATTTCCTGGCCGGGATAGCAACCCTTGTTCGTGCTCGTCGCAGCGAGCGCATCGAGTCCGATCCAGGCAGGCAGCAGCTTGTCCTCGAGCGCGGGCGCCAGTGTGACGAGGCCAGCCTCGATGTCGGCCAGATCGTTTGTGTTGCGCGCGACTTCGGAAACATCCGCGTCGGCGGCGGTGTCGGCTTTGGACAGCGTCAGTCGACGCGGAAGCGAGCCGGGCAGAATGATTGCGCAGGAGTCGAGACTGTATTCGATGCGTTTCGCTTGCGCCGGCTTGTCATCGTCGTCGAGCGACAGACGTTCGACGAATGCGCCGCCGTGTTCGATTGCGCGCAATGTTACTTTGGCACGCAACACGTAGCGCGCGAGCGCGTCGCGCAAACTCGCCGCCGAACCGCCGCGCAGGATCAGACGTAAATGCTCGTCGTCGTCGCGCAGCAGGTGGAAAAACGCACGCACTCGACCCTGCGCCGACAGCCACGCGGACCACTGCCAGGACCCGCTCGCCAGCTCATCGAGATTGCTGGAGAACTGAGCTTGGGCGAACGCAATCGCATCGGGGCCAGCAATTTCGACGATCTGCAGAGCAGGCAGCGCGACGCGGTTGAAAGTGCTCATGGGTATAGGTTCCGATTTTTTTGGGCACTCAAAAACCGTGACGAGCGACGGGAATTTGCGTCGCCGGAGCGCAGGAACAAGAGCATACAAACAGTATCTGAGGATTCCGAGCGCCGCCGGCGCGGAAATTATCGAGCGCTGTAGGTTTTCGAGGGGCGCTGGCCCGATTCCGTCGTGATCCCTGTAATCGGGCAGATCGCTGCGCGCAGCATGTCAGGAATCGAGGCCAAGCGTTATAATTGTGCATTGCGGGAAACATGGAGATTTCCCGCGCGTTGTCAAGCGAACACGGGCAAGCCTCACATCATGCCGACTCAGCCAATCAAAACCACCCCGGTCGCGCAAACACCGTACGATCGTGCCGAGACAGTATCATCCGCGGTGCCGTCGCCCCCGGCGAAGCCGCTGCCGAAGGAGATCGGCGGGCGCAAGGGACTCGAGCCCACGCGCTATGGTGACTGGGAGAAGAACGGTCGTTGCGTCGACTTCTGACTGCGCGCCGCATCCCGATTCAACCCGAAGTAGCCACATACAAGGTTCCGTATGCCGCAAAATGCCCGCCCGATTTCACCGCACCTGCAAATCTATCGCTGGCCGCTGGCCATGGCACTATCGATCGTGCACCGCGCGACCGGCATTGCGCTGGCCGCCGGCACCTTGCTGCTCGTATGGGTGTTGCTTGCGCTCGCGAATGGCGCCGAGGCCTGGGCCGGGGCACGTGCGTTCTGCGGCTCGCCGCTCGGCCTCGTCCTGCTGTTCGGCTGGAGCTGGTCACTGTGTTTCCATCTCGCCAACGGCATTCGTCACCTGTTCTGGGATGTCGGTAAAGGCTATTCCATCCAGCAGGCGCGCAGCTCTGGCTGGGTCGTCGTCGTCGTGAGCCTCGTGTTCACCGGCCTTATCTGGGCCTGCGTGATTGCCCAGGGAGGCGCGAAATGAGCAGCCAGGATTTCCGCACTCCGTTGAAGCGCGTGCGCGGACTCGGTTCCGCGAAGAGCGGTACCCAGCACTTCATCGTTCAGCGCGTGACCGCGGTCGCACTCGTTCCGCTGTCGCTGTGGGCGATCTTCCTCGCCCTCGCGCTCGTGCATGCCGACTACGCAAAGGCACGCGCAATGCTGCATCACCATTTCGCCGCGGTATGGCTCAGCGCATTCGTGATCGCGGTGTTCTGGCATGCGCAACTCGGCCTGCAGGTGGTGATCGAAGACTATGTGCACACGCCGTGGCTCGAAGTCGTCTCGCAGCTTGCGGTGAAATTCTTCTGCATCGCCGGCGCGATCACGAGCGTGTTCGCGATCGTGCGCGTCGCTCTCGCCTAGCAGCAACAGGAAACGAACAACAATGTCGGCTTACAAGATCACCGAACACAAATACGACATGGTCGTCGTCGGCGCTGGCGGCGCGGGCTTGCGCGCGACCTTCGGCCTCGCTGCGAAGGGCTTGAAGACCGTTTGCCTGACCAAGGTGTTTCCGACGCGCTCGCACACGGTGGCGGCGCAGGGTGGCATCTCGGCTGCGCTTGGCAACATGGGCGAGGACAACTGGCGCTATCACTTCTACGACACCATCAAGGGCTCGGACTGGCTCGGCGACCAGGACGCGATCCAGTACATGTGCCAGACCGCGCCGGCTGCGGTGGTCGAGCTCGAACATTACGGCGTGCCGTTCTCGCGCACGGAAGAAGGCAAGATCTACCAGCGCCCGTTCGGCGGCATGACCACGCGCTATGGCGAAGGTCCGCCTGCGCAGCGCACCTGCGCCGCTGCCGATCGTACCGGCCACGCGATGCTGCACACGCTGTACCAGCAGTCGCTAGCGCACGACGCGCAGTTCAAGGTCGAATATTTCGCACTCGACCTGATCTTCGATGCCCATGGCGCCTGTCGCGGCGTGCTCGCGCTCGACATGGCTGAAGGCACGCTGCACCTGTTTCGCGCGCACGGCATCGTGCTCGCGACAGGCGGCTACGGCCGTGCCTACTTCAGTGCGACCTCGGCGCACACCTGCACGGGCGACGGCACGGGCCTCGCGGCCCGCGCCGGCCTGGCGTTGCAGGACATGGAATTCGTGCAGTTCCACCCGACCGGAATCTACGGCGCCGGTTGCCTGATCACCGAAGGCGTGCGCGGCGAAGGCGGCATCCTGCGCAATTCGAACGGCGAGCGCTTCATGGAACGCTATGCGCCGCACTACAAGGATCTCGCATCGCGCGACGTCGTCTCGCGCTCGATGACGATCGAAATCCGCGAAGGCCGCGGCGTCGGCGAGCACAAGGATCACATCCTGCTCGACCTGACCCACCTCGGCCCCGAAGTCATCCACGAAAAGCTGCCCGGCATCGCCGAGAGCGCGCGCATCTTCGCCGGCGTCGACGTGACCAAGCAGCCGATCCCTGTGCTGCCGACCGTGCACTACAACATGGGCGGCATTCCGACCAACTACCACGGCGAAGTCGTGCAGAAGTTCGGCAACGACCCGGACAAGGTCGTCGAAGGCCTGTACGCGATCGGCGAAGCGGCGT
>Ga0207647_10001225_pt1 | contig 19750 bp, 19 predicted proteins | sample KBSCornC2_FD_184295 | JGI IMG/M metagenome (GOLD analysis project Ga0207647, IMG submission 184295) | Corn rhizosphere microbial communities from Kellogg Biological Station, Michigan, USA - C2 (SPAdes) (version 2) | ecosystem: Host-associated > Plants > Roots > Rhizosphere ... | reverse complement strand
GGTGCCGCCGCAGCCGATGATCAATCGCGACTACACGCCGGGCGGCAATAGCGCCGTCACCAGCACCCTGCAGCTGCGCGCCTTCGACAGCTTGCCCGCGGGTTATCTGCGCGTGCTGACGGCCGACCGCAACGGTACGCCCCAATTCATCGGCGAAGGCCGCATCAATGACACGCCCAAGGGCAGTGATGCTCACATCACGCTGGGCACGGCATTCGACCTGCGCGGCGAGCGCGAGCGCACGGCCTTCAGCGTGGACAAGGCCGGCCGCACGCTTGATGAATCGTTCCGCATCACCCTCACCAATGCCGGTGACAGCGCACGTGTGGTGACGGTGCGCGAACATCCTTCGCGCTGGCGCCAATGGACTCTCGTGTCCTCGAGCAGCAAGCCCAGCCAGCAGACGCCGGACACACTGGAATTCCGCGTCACGGTTCCGGCAGGAGGAAAGGCCACGCTGGACTATGCCGTACGTTACCAGTGGTCCGCCGACGACCATCCGCAGGGGTGAGCCCGGCCATGCGCAACGAGAGGAAGCCAGCCGCAACCCGGTTTGCTACTCTCGTTGCCTACTGCCGCCTCCTCCTTCTGACGGGCCCCTCGCCATGCTCAACCTGATCACGCACGACGCCGTCACCGAAATCAACATGGCGCGCCCGCCGGTCAACGCGCTCAACATCGAAATGCTGCGCGCGATTCGTCACGGCGTCGACGATGCGGTGCGCGCCGGTGCGCGGGGCCTGGTGCTGTCCGGCGCGCCAGGCCTGTTTTCGGCAGGCGTCGATGTGCCGGCCTTGCTGGGACGCGATCGCGAGGGCGTGCAGGAATTCTGGCGGGAGTTCTTCCACACCTGTTCGAAGCTGGCGATGTCGCCGGTGCCGGTGGTCGCCGCCATTACCGGCCACAGCCCGGCGGGCGGCGCGGTGCTGTCACTGTTCTGCGACTACCGCGTCATGGCCGAAGGCCCGTTTCGCATCGGCTTGAACGAGGTGCAGGTGGGACTGGTCGTGCCCGAAAGCATCCAGCAGGCGCTGTGCCGTACCGTCGGCCCTTATCGCGCGGAGCGACTGATGGTGGCCGGCGCCATGATCGAATCGTCGGAGGCGTTGGCCTGCGGACTCGTGGACGAACTCACCAATGTCGAACAGGTGGTGACGCGCGCGCTGCATTGGATGCAGGGCATGCTGGCCTTGCCGTCCAACGCGATGCTCAAGACACGCGCCATCGCCCGCGCCGATCTCACCAAGGTGTGGGCTGATCCGGATGCCCTGTCGATCGATGAATTCCTCGATGCGTACTTCCACCCGGAAACGCAGACTGTGCTGCAGCAGCTGGTGGCACGCCTGAAGAAGAAGGACTGAACGCGCATCCTGCTTTTTCTACTGTAGGAGCGCACCCAGTGCGCGATCGCGGCGCAACCACTTCACCGCTCCGTGGGCCTTTCGCGCACTGGGTGCGCTCCTACAAAAACAGCGTTTGCATCAGCCGGGCGATTCGCCCGTCGCGACTGGCCGCGCCGGATCGCTGACCCAGCCGCTCCAGGACGGCGCATACAGGCGCGAACCGACCAGGCCGGCGTATTCCATCGCCAACAGGTTGTGGCACGCGGTGACGCCCGAGCCGCACATGTGCACGACGTCCTGCGGTGCGTGCGTGCCCAGCACGGCCAGGAATTCCTCGCGAAGGGCAGCCGCCGGCTTGAAGCGACCATCGACATCAAGGTTGTCGGCAAAGGGGCGATTCAACGCCCCCGGCACGTGACCGCCGACCCGGTCGATCGGCTCCACCTCGCCGCGATAGCGTGGCGCCGCACGCGCATCCAGCAGGACGCGACCTGGTTCGTCCCTCAAGTGAGCATGATCGACCAGGTACTGGTTCGCGTCGAAACGCAGCTCCACTTTCGATGGCCCGCGAACGACATCGCCCGATTCGAGCGGCAGTCCGGCTGCCACCCACGCCGGGTAGCCGCCATCGAGCACGGCGACCTCGCGTACGCCGGCGAGCTTCAGCAGCCACCAGAGGCGCGCAGCGGCCAAGGCACCATTGGCGGCGTCATAGCAAACGACCTGTAGGCCAGGTCGCCAGCCCCAGCGCGAAAGCACCGCGGAAAACGCGGATTCGAGCGGTAACGGATGGCGCCCCAACCCCTCGGTCTGCCGCGAAAGATCGGACAGGTCCGTATCCAGACTCGCATATACGGCGCCCGGAATATGCGCCTCGCGATAGTCGCGCTCGCCCTTGCCCGGATCGCGATCGCCAGTGCCCGGTGCCATCAGGTCGAACCTGCAATCCACGATCAGCGCCGTATCCACGGGCAACGCTGCCAGATCGTCGACAGTGATCAAAGTGGTCTTGGCGGTCATGCGCGCCCCATCCTCTGCAGCAGATTGAACACCATGGCGGCCGTGGCGCCCCAGATGCGATGTCCGCCGTGCACGAACTCCACCATGTCGCGGCGGTGCCCGCGAAATTCCATCGTATAGCGCCGCAGGTTGGCCGGCTCGAGGAAGAACGACAGCGGCACCTCGAACACCTCGGCGACTTCCGCCGGCGCGGGATACAGGCGCGCGTCCGGGTCGATGCGAGCCACCACCGGCGTGATGTTGTAGCCGCTGATCGTCTCGAAGCGATCCAGGAAGCCGAGCGGCGTGACCAGCGTGCGCTCCAGGCCGATCTCTTCCTCGCTTTCGCGCAACGCGGTGGCCACGGCATCGGCGTCGGAGGGATCGCTGCCACCGCCAGGGAATGCCACCTGGCCCGCGTGCGACGGCAGATCGTTGGTGCGCACCGTCAACACCACCCGTGGCTGCACGCCTTCGCGCACGCCCACCAGCACGGCAGCGGGACGGCGCGGCGCATCGCCGAGCAGCTCCGTCATCTGCGCATGATTCCAACCCAACCCGCTCGGTGGTGAGGAAAGCGGCACCAGCGATGCGCTCAGGCCGGCGAGCAGCGCGCTCATGGAGTGGCCTTGCGCGCGGGCAGCACGTCGCTCATCAGGTGCAGCCGTTCGCGGTCGTCCAGGCTGCGCCAGCGCGCAATTTCGTCACCCGTACGCAGGCAACCGAGGCAGTAGCCACGGTCATCAAGCTTGCAGATGCCGATGCACGGCGTGAGTGGTGCGGAGGGCTGGGGGATGGGATCGTTGAACATGAGCCCATCCATGCTAGCCGATTCCCTGCCCTCAGGCAGGCAATCGTGTCACTGCTGGATGTCCAGCAGCTCGATTTCGAACACCAGCGCCTCGTTGGGTCCGATGCGCGGGAGAGCGCCACGCGGTCCATAGGCAAGTTGCGGAGGAATCACCACTTTCCAGCGATCGCCCACGTGCATGCGTGGAATCACGTCCTGCCAACCGGGAATGACCTTGTCGACCTGGAAACGTACCGGCGCGCCATGCGCCCACGTGCTGTCGAACTCCGTGCCGTCCACCAGCCTGCCGCTGTAGTTGACGGTGACCTCGCTGGTAACCTTGGGAGTGGCCGTTCCCTCGCCCTTTTTCAGCACCGCGTACTGGATGCCCGAAGGCAACTGGATCACGCCGGGCTGCTGGCGGTTGCGCTCCATGAACTGGGTGCTCTTGCGCGCGTTCGCGTCGGCGATGCGCTTGTATTCGGCCAGGGCCTTGGAATGCATTTCCTCGTCGAGGCGCTGCAGCTGATCGTGCATGTCCTGCATGGACACGGCAGGCGATTTCTTCGAGTAGGCGTCCTGGATGGCTTTCTGCAGCGTAGGAATGTCCACCTCCGGCTCGCCGTTCGCGAACTGGCTGCCGATCTGGAAACCGATCGCATAGGACAACTTGGTCTTGTCCAGCCTGACCCGCGATGCGTCGGGCGAGGCGCCGCCATCCTGGGCATGTGCCATCGCACCCCACAGGAGGACGCCCAGAGCCAGCCAACGCAGTTGTGCCATGCCTATCTCCATTGCAGCGCGAACTCCACCATCGTAAGCGTTCCGGGCCGATCGTGCAGCGAACGTCCGTCGACGGGCGTCCCTGCTGAGAACGCCGGGAGCTCCAAAGGTTCCCACTGGTACCATGAGCGCCTTTACCTGTGGAGTGAGGCCATGGCCTACCGGAACCTGGAAATCACCAACCGCGGCGCGGTGCGCACGATCACCGTCAACCGTCCGGACAAGCTCAACGCGCTCAATCGCGAAACGCTCAACGAGCTGACCCTGGCCTTCACCCAAGCGGCCCAGGACGATGCCGTCCGCGTCGTGGTGCTGGCTGGTGCCGGTGAAAAGGCTTTCGTGGCCGGCGCCGACATCTCCGAAATGAATGGCTACACGCCGGTGCAGGCGCAAGGGTTCTCGCGCGCCGGCCAACGGCTCATGAGCCTGGTCGAACGCCTGGGCAAGCCGGTGATCGCGCGCATCCAGGGTTTCGCCTTGGGCGGCGGCATGGAGCTGGCCATGTGCTGCCACTTGCGCGTGGCGAGCGAGAAGGCGAAGTTCGGCCAGCCGGAGATCAACCTCGGCCTGATCCCCGGCTTCGGCGGCACGCAGCGCCTGCTGCGCCTGGCCGGCCGTGGCGCCGCACTGGAGTTGTGCCTGACCGGCGCGCCGATCAACGCGCAGCGCGCCTACGAACTGGGCGCGGTGACGCGCGTGGTGGCCCCGGAGGCGCTGGACGAAACGGTCAACGCCCTGGCCGACCAGCTCGCCGCGTCGGCACCGCTGGCCGCTGCCGGCATCCTCGACGCGGTGCTGCAAGGTGGCGAAACCGGCATCGACCAGGGTCTGGAATTTGAAACACAGGCCTTCGCTCTCGCCTTCGCCACCGAGGACATGCGCGAAGGCACCACGGCCTTCCTGGAAAAGCGCAAGCCCGAGTTCAAGGGCCGCTGAAACGCGAAGGCCAGGCGATTCGATTCGCCTGGCCTTCGTACCCTGCCTGCATCAGATTCTGATGGTTCAGCCGCGCGCCAGCTATCAATGCCCACCGCTGTATTTCTTCTCGCCCGCCGTCACCGCAAGATCCATGCGATTTTCCGGCGGGGCCAGCGGACAGGTCGCATAGGGCGTGAACGCGCATGGCGGGTTGTACGCGCGGTTGAAATCCAGCACCACCTTGCCGTCCTTCGGCAGATCCGCGTAGAGGAAGCGCGCTGCGCCGTAGGTCTCGCGACCGGAGGTGCGATCGGCGATCACGAAGAACAGCGAATCGGGTTCTTCCTGGATCGGCATCAACTCGTAGGTGTGGCCATCGCGGTGGAACACCGCCTTGCCCGGCACTTTCTCCTTGTTGATGGTGCCGAGCACCGAGCCGATCTCCAGTTCCTGCGGGGGATCGAACGGCACCCAGTCCGCCACGATGCGCCACGAAGGATCGGCCGGGAAATTGTCCAGGCCCGCAAAATGCGTGCGCGTTTGCGCGTTGCTGTCCTTCACGCGCAACGCCTTGCGCCCATCGCGTTCGATCACCAGGAAACTGACGCTGCCAAACGCTACCACCGACGGCGAGGCGTTGCCGGCGTGCATGTCGTCCACCAGATCGGTTTCATGCACTGCCTTGCCGTCGACCGTCGCGCCACTGTCCTTGTCCAGGACGATGTGCAGCGAGCCGTCCTTAGCCAGCGTCACCACGCCCAGATGCGCAGGCCCTGCCTTGAGCACGATGTCGTTGTCGGCGGCGCTGCCCACGCGATTGGCACCCTCCTGCAACCAGTCCAGGCCGATCAGGCTGAGCCAGCCGTCAGGCGCGGTGAGGTTGTTGAGGCGCGTATTGCGCCACTGTGCGATCTGCTGCGAGAAATCGTTGGCATCCGTATGACTGGGGGTTTGGGCATGCACGGCGGCAACTCCAAGGCTCAAGGCAAAAGCGAAAACGGCGGTACGCAACATGGCAAGCCCCGTCGGAACGAGGTTCCGAGTATGGCCGTCCATTTGCCGGACTGGCAAGCGTGCACACCGTTCAAAAATGGGAACCACATCGGAGCCTAATGTGGGAGCGCACCCTGTGCGCGACAACCCCACGAAACGAAAACCCTGCCAGGGCGCAGTCGCGCACAAGGTGCCCTCTCACCGTTGTCGGAACCTCAACGCCCGCGCAGGAACAGCTTGTCCAGTTCCGGCAGGCTCAACTGCGTCCAGGTAGGACGGCCATGGTTGCATTGGCCGGAACGCTCGGTAGCTTCCATCTCCCGCAGCAGCGCATTCATTTCGGGCATGGTGAGACGGCGGCCGGCGCGCACCGAGCCATGACAGGCCATGGTGGCGAGCAGTTCGTTCTCCAGCTCCTGCAAACGGCGCGAACTGCCGTGCTGCGCAAGCTCGCCCAGTACGTCGCGGCACAACTGGGCCACATCCGCGCCTTCAAGCAACGCAGGGATACGCCGTACCACGACGCCTGAAGGACCGCTGCGCGACAGCTCCAGCCCCCAGTCGGCCAGTGCATCGGCATGCTCTTCCGCTGCAGCGGCTTCCTTTGCGCTCACCGAAACATTCAATGGCACCAGCAACAGCTGCGATCGCAGGTTGCTGCATGCGCGTCCGGCCTTGAGCTTCTCGTACGTGATGCGCTCGTGCGCGGCATGCATGTCGACCAGCACCAGGCCATAGGCATTTTCCGCGAGGATATAGATGCTCTTGAGCTGCGCGATGGCGAAGCCGAGCGGCGGTGCTTCGTCATCCGCGGCTTCGGGCATAGGCGTGTTTGCGGCGAACGCCAGCGACGCGGAGGGCACCGCAGGTTCCCCCAGCAACGCGGCATAACCGGCCAGAGGTTCGTCTCGCACGCCGAGGCTGAGTCGGCTCTGGCTTAAGGCGTTGGGCCATGTCGGCGCGGAAGATGCCGCAGGCACCGAGGCAAACGCGTAGGTCGACGGTGTTGCTGGCATCGAGTCCTGCGTTGAAGCACCAAGCTGCCCTGCCCGTGTCTGCGCAAGTGCTTCGTGCAGGGTGCGGAACAGGAAGTCGTGCACGAGTCGCTGCTCGCGAAAGCGCACTTCGTGCTTGGCCGGATGCACGTTCACATCGACGCCCGCCGGATCGAGTTCGAGATACAGCACGAACGCCGGATGGCGGCCGTGGAACAGTACGTCCGCATAGGCCTGGCGTACCGCGTGCGCGACTACGCGATCGCGAACCAGGCGTCCGTTGACGTAGAAATACTGCGAATCGGCCTGGGAGCGCGACGCCGTCGGCAAGCCGACCCAGCCCGACAGGTGCAGACCCGCGGCGGCGTGATCGATGCGCAGGCTCTGTGCAGGAAAGTCCTCGCCCAGCACTTCGGCCACGCGCTGCAACGCGGCGCCCTCGTCACGCGCCGCCTTGAGGATGCGCACCGGCTTGCCGTTATGGCTCAGGCGAAACTCCACCGAGCCGCGCGCGAGGGCCAGCGATTTCAGCAAGTCATCGATGTGTGCGAACTCCGTGCGTTCCGCGCGGAGGAATTTCCGGCGTGCGGGCACGTTGTAGAACAGGTCGCGTACTTCGACGCTGCTGCCCTGCGGATGCTGCGCAGGACGCGCGGCCTGCATCTTGCCGCCATCCACTTCGATGCGGAACGCCGCTTCCTGGCCTTGCGCGCGCGAGGTCAGCGCGAAACGCGCCACCGACGACACCGAGGCCAGCGCCTCGCCGCGAAAGCCCATGCTCGCGACGTGCTCGAGATCGTCGAAGCTGCCGATCTTGCTGGTCGCATGCGATGCCACGGCCAGTTGCAGTTCGTCCGGCACGATGCCGCAGCCGTCGTCGCGCACGCGTATCAGCCGCGCGCCACCTTGCTCGATGTCGACTTCGACGCGCGTGGCGCCGGCGTCCAGGCTGTTCTCGACCAGTTCCTTGACGACGGACGAAGGACGCTCGATCACTTCGCCGGCGGCGATCTGGTTGATGAGTTCGGGAGGAAGGGGGCGAATGACAGGCATCGCTGAAGCTTAGAGCCTGCCGCCCGGGGACGAAAGCAAAAGCGCCGCCCGAAGGCGGCGCCACCTGCACTCCCCCAACACCGACATATCAGCCGGACGGAATGGCCAATGTCATGCCGACGCGTACGCCGCTGTCGCTTTCCAGTCGATTGGCGCTCTTCAAGGCATTCACGCTCACGCCGTACTGGCGGGCAATGCTGCGCAGGCTTTCGCCGCGCTCGACACGGTGCATGTCGCGCACGCCGTCGTCGGCTCGTCCGGCGTCGGACTTGGAAGCCATGGCCTGCGCGACCGCTTTGGTCGCCTTGGCCGAGGTGTCGTCATCGTCGCCCCGCGAGGAAGCCACCGCCGTCGCCATGCCATTGCGACGCGCGGCCTGCGCCGCGAACCAGCTGCCGGGCGGCGGCGTGGCTTCGAAATAACCTCTTACGCCATTCATCACCGCCATCGCCAGGCGCGACTGGTGCGAGGGATCGCGCAGCTTGCGTTCTTCGTCCGGATTGCTGATGAACGCCGTCTCGACCAGGATCGAAGGCACGTCCGGCGAACGCAGCACCACGAAGTTCGCGCGCTCGACATAGCCGCGATGCGTGGGCCCGAGATTACCCAGCGCCTTCAGTACGTTACCGGCCACCGTCTCGCTCGCCTGCATCGAATAACCCTGCTGCAGGTCGAGCAGGACAGCGGCCAGGCCGTCATTCTTGTCGTCCAGCGTGACACCGCCGATCAGGTCGGCGCGGTTCTGGCCGTCCGCCAGCCACCGGGCCGCCATGCTGGTCTTGCCACGCGGCGACAACACCCACACCGACGAGCCCTTGGCGTCGCCATTGATGAAGGCATCGGCGTGGATCGAGATGAACAGGTCGGCCGAGTTGTTGCGTGCAATCTGGTAGCGCTGGGCGAGCGGGATGAAGAAATCCGCGCTGCGCGTGAGCACCGCACGCATGCCCGGCTGCTGGTTGATCTGATCGGCCAGCTGGCGGGCCACGGCGAGCGTGACGTTCTTTTCCAGCGTGCCACCCGGACCATGCGCGCCAGGGTCCTCGCCACCGTGGCCGGCGTCGACGGCAATGACGACCTTGCGCTCGCCGTTCAACATCGCGGCGGCCGCACGCGTCGAAACCATGCCGCTCTGCGTGGGCTTGAGCGACGACTTGGGCGCGCTGCGGGAAGCAGCGACCGGCTCGGGAGCAGGCGGCGCGGCTTCGGCCACCGGCGTCGGTGCGGAGTCGCTGTCCTCGTCGCTGTCTTTGGAAGGTACTGCGGGTTTCGGCGACGACTTGGCGGACGCCACTTCGTGCCCCGGATACAGGTCGACCACCAGCCGGTAGCCGTATTCGGCCTGCGGACTGAGTACGAAGCTCTTGACCGTGCTCGCGGGATCAACCTTCGCGGTCAGCCGGGCGGCACTGCCCTGCCTGGCACCGCTGAGGCCCTTGTACAGGCCCTGCGCGGCCGGTGAGCTGAAGCCGGCACTGATGGAACTGCCATCAAGGTCGATGGTGACCTCGTCGCCGTCCTGCTTGATCTTGTAGGTGACCGGACCGGAAACATCCAGCACCACGCGGGTGTATTCGGGGCCGGCCCAGACGCGGGCGGCCTTCACGTCGGCAGCTTTCGCCACGCAAAAAGGCGCCAGGGCCAACAAGGCCACTGCGCCGAGCCGAGCAGGATGCGTCCTATATCCCTTCATGGAGCGGAATTGAAGCCCAGAGCATCGCCGAAAGCAAGAGGTTTTCCCTTGAATATCCATAACCTGCACGAGATTCGTCAGACCGCCTCCAGCTATCGGCCGCAACCCATGCAAACTGAAGGCTTCGGATAGCCGCACGGACCAAACGAAAAATCTCAATTGCCATAGATACTTAGGCGCGATCAGTGGCTTGGCGGTATTCCGCGAGAACCCGCCTTAGCCGAGCCGGGACACCACTTGGTGACCACGCTCGGTACGCGGCTCCATCAGCGCCTTGCGCCCGGCCCCGGCATAAGCGAGGTGGACGATCAGGTCCGGCGCCGGCAAGGCGCCGGTACCTCGCTCTGGCCACTCCACCAACACGAGTGCCGCGGGATCGGACAGCGCGTCCAGGCCCAGCCATTCCAGTTCGCCGGGATCGGCGATGCGGTACAGGTCCAGATGCCAGGCCGGCCGGCCCTGCGCCCGATAGGACTCGACCAGGCTGTAGGTCGGGCTCTTGATCCGCTCGCCCACACCCAGTGCCCCCAACAGCGCGCGGGCGAAACTGGTCTTGCCCGCACCGAGGTCGCCGTGCAGGTAGACCACCAGGCCGCTCTCCAGCGCGCTGGCCATGCGAATGGCCAGTGCGGCGGTCGCTGCCTCGTCGGGAAGCTCCCAACTGTGTCCCGTCATGATTCCCTTCCGTTGAGCAGCAGCCTCAGGGGTTCCAGCAGATCGCTGGCGATCAGGCCTCGCTCGCCATGATGCCGGGCGGCGAGATCGCCGGCGCGGGCATGCAGACCCACGCCAAGGCACGCGGCCTGCCAGGCGTCGCACCCCTGGGCCAGCAGGGCGGCCACGATGCCGGTGAGCAGGTCGCCCATGCCGCCTGAAGCCATTCCGGGATTGCCCCAGGGGCACACCGCGACCCTGCCCGACGGATCGGCGACGAGGCTGCCGGCGCCCTTGAGCACCGCGACCGCGCCATAGCGGCGCGCCAGCTCCCGTACCGCGGCGAACCGGTCGGCGGCGATGGTCGCGGTATTGCAGCCGAGCAGGCGGGCCGCCTCGCCGGGATGCGGAGTGATCACGGTGCTGCCCTTGAATGGCCGCCGCTCGCGCGCCAGCAGGTTCAGCCCGTCGGCGTCCAGCACCATCGGCTTGCCCGCATCGAGTGCTGTCGTCCACAACGCATGGCCCCAGGCGCCCTGCCCCAGGCCCGGCCCCACGGCCAGCACGGAGGCCCGCTGAAGCAGGTCGTCCAGAGCCTGAGGTCCATGGACGTCGTGCGCCATCAACTCCGGCCGTGCCGCATTGAGTGACATGAGATGCTCGCCGCGGGTCGCAATGCTCACCAATCCCGCGCCTGCGCGCAGAGCCGCTTCGCCGCACAGGCGGATCGCACCCGCCGTGCCGTGCTCACCGCCAATCGCCAGCACATGTCCGTTGTTGCCCTTGTGGGCCTGCCTTGGTCGCGGCGGCAAGGTCGCGGGCTGCATCAGTTCCGCATCGGCCTGCACGCCCTGCCACAGGGTCTCGGGCAAGCCCAGGGCATCCCACTGCACCTGCCCGACGTAACCCGGCGCGACGCCGGTATGCAGGCCGCGCTTGGCGGCGATGAAGGTGACCGTGACGTCGGCCTGGACCGCCTCGCCAGGAACATCGCCGGTATCGGCGTTCACACCGGAAGGCACGTCGAGTGCCAGCAGTGGGCGGCCGGTCGCGCGCATGCGCTGCACCAGCGCAGCCACGTCGGGCGAGAGCGCACGCTGCAGCCCGGTACCAAACAGTGCATCCACTTGCACGTCGGCCTCGGGCAATACAACCTGATCGTGCCACGCGTGCACGACACCGCCAGCCTGCTCGAACTCGTGGCGTGCGCGAACCGCGTCGTCACCGCGACTGTCACCGAGCGCGACCGCCTCGGCGTGCATTCCGGCCTCGCGCGCCAGCATCGCCAGCAGGAAGCCATCGCCACCGTTGTTGCCGGGACCGCAGTACACGGCAATGCTCCGCGCACGCGGCCAGTGCTGGCGCAGGCAGACCAGGGCGGCCGCGGCCGCGCGCTGCATCAGTTCGTAACCTGGAATGCCGAGTGTATCGATGGCACGGCGATCGAGCGCGCGCACCTGATCGACGGTGTAGAGCTCATGGCGATGGGCGCTGGCAGTCATGCGCGAATTATAGGCATGCCCCGCGAAGGCTCCATGCCTCCAGCGCCTACAATAGGCGTATGACCGCCGCCCCGACCACATCCACCGACTACGCTGCGCTCGCGAGCGACATCAAGCGCTGGGCGCGCGAGCTGGGTTTTGCCGACGCGGGTATCGCCGGCACGGATCTCGGCGACGACGAGCTGCATCTGAAACGCTGGCTCGATGCGGGGCATCACGGCGAGATGGACTACATGGCCCGCCATGGCGACAAGCGCAGCCGTCCCGGCGAACTGGAACCGGGCACCGTGCGCGTGATCAGCGTGCGCATGGACTATGTGCCGCCGGGTACGCGCAACGCTTGGAACGTCCTGGAGGACGCCCAGGCCGGCTATGTGGCGCGCTACGCACTGGGTCGCGACTACCACAAGCTGATGCGCAACCGCCTGCAGAAACTGGCCAGTCGCATCCATGACGCCATCGGCGATTTCGGCTACCGCGCCTTCGTCGATTCCGCACCCGTGCTGGAAAAGGCGCTGGCGCGCAACGCCGGCATCGGCTGGATCGGCAAGCACACGGTGCTGATCAACCGGCGCGCCGGCTCGTATTTCTTCCTCGGCGAGCTCTACACCGACCTGCCGTTGCCGGTCGACGAGCCGGCCAGCGCACATTGCGGCAGTTGCCGGCGGTGCATCGATATCTGTCCGACGCAGGCGATCATCGCACCGTACAAACTCGATGCGCGTCGCTGCATTTCCTACCTCACCATCGAACTGCGCGGCAGCATTCCCGAGGAACTGCGTGCGCCGATGGGCAACCGCATCTTCGGCTGCGACGACTGCCAGCTCATCTGTCCCTGGAACAAGTTCGCGCAGGACGCGACCGAAGCCGACTTCGCGCCGCGCCATAAACTGGATGGCGCGAAGCTGGTGGAACTGTTTGCGTGGAGCGAACAGGAATTCCTGCAGCGCACCGAAGGCATGGCGATCCGCCGCACCGGTTACGAAGGCTGGCTGCGCAACATCGCCGTGGCGCTGGGCAACGCACCGACGTCACCGGACGTACTGGAGTCGCTGCATTCGCGAGCGAACGATGCTTCGCCCATCGTGCGCGAGCACGTGGCGTGGGCGCTGGCCAGGCACGGCACCTGAGCCAGCTCCACCGTGCTGGCTCAGCGATCGTGTTTGGCCAGGGTCAGCCGACGATCATGGATGGTCTCGAGCAGGAACTGGGTCGACAGGTCGAGCGCCGAGGTATTCGCACCCTCGCTTTCCAGTGCCGGCAGGATCTGCCGCGCGATGGACTTGCCCAGCTCCACGCCCCACTGATCGAACGCGTTGATGCCCCACAGATGGCCGAGCATGAATACCTTGTGCTCGTAGAGCGCAATCAGCGCGCCCAGGCTGTCCGGCGTCAGCTGGTCCAGCAGGATCACGGTGCTGGGACGATCGCCCGGGAAGGTGCGCTGCGCGGCAAGCACGCGACGTTCCTCGTCGCTGCCCTGCTTCGCCTCGGCCAGCGCCTCGTCGAAGGTCTTGCCCAGCGCCAGCGCTGCCGCCTGCGCGAGCAGGTTCGACAGCAGAGCGTCGTGATTGGCGACGAGATGATGCGCCGGCTTCACCACGCCAATGAACTCCAGCGGCACCACGTCGGTGCCCTGGTGCAGCGCCTGGAAGTACGCGTGCTGCGCATTGGTGCCCACGCTGCCCCACACCACGGGAGAGGTCGACTGGGCCACCGGCTTGCCCTGCGGCGTGACCTGCTTGCCGAGGCTCTCCATCTCCAGCTGCTGCAGGTAGGACGTCAGGTCCATCAGCAGATCCGCATACGGCACCACGGCGCGGCTGGCACGGCCCTGCGCATTGCGGTTCCACAGCTCCATCAGGCTGAGAAGCACCGGCAGGTTTTCCTGCCACGGCGCCGTGCGGAAATGATCGTCGACGAGCGCGGCGCCCTTCAGCAGCGCGTGGAAGTTGTAGCAACCGATCGCCAGCGCCAGCGAAAGACCCACCGCCGACCACAGCGAGAAACGGCCGCCGACGAAATCCCACATCGGATAGACCTGCGCGGCGGGCACGCCCCACGCTTCGGCCGCGGCGACGTTCGCGCTGACCGCCAGGAAATGACGGGAAACCGCTGCGGCTTCACCCTGGTACGCGCGGCTGATCCAATCGCGCATCACGTTGCCGTTGAGCAGCGTTTCCTGCGTGGTGAAGGTCTTGGACACCACCACGATCAAGGTGCGCTTGGGATCGAGCTGATGCATCAGCTCATAGGCCGATTGGCCATCCACATTGGTGAGGAAGTGGCTGCGCACGCCCGGCACGTGGTACGGCTCCAGCGCACGCACGGCCAGGCGCGGGCCGAGGTCGGAACCGCCGATGCCGATGTTGACCACGTCGGTGATGCCGGGCGCCACGCCAAAAGCCGAGGCATCGCCCAGGCCGATCGCATGCACCAGGGCGTCGATGCGCTTGAGCGTCTCGGCGATTTCATCCAGCGCCTCGCGCGGAGCGGGCGACGGCAGCTTGGAACCGCCAGCGCGCAGCGCCGTATGCAGCACCGCGCGATTCTCGGACGTATTGATGGGGGCGCCGGCGAACATCGCATCGCGCGCCGCCTGCCAGCCGCTGGCTTCGACGTGCTCGCCCAGGGCATCCAGCGCCGCAACGTCGAGCTTCTGGCGACTGAGGTCCAGCAGCAGCGGGCCGATCCGGTGTCGCAGGCGTTTGCCGCGCACGGCGTCCTTCAGCAATTCACGCAGGTGGGTGCGTGCGAGACGGTCGACGTGCTCTGCCAGGAAGGACGAACGTTGGTCGGGCGACATGGGGGCTCATGCTTGGCGGATGGGAACCCCGATCTTACGCAGCTTTCCGCGTCCCATGCCAGCAGATTGTTGCACCGCAACCATGCCCCGCCGGGGCGGGGCGCGAGGTTTTACGCCGCAGCCATCTGCTTGGGGATGGAGCGATTGGTGTGCGAGATGATGTTGTTTGCGTCCACATAGACCAGGGTCGGCTGGAACTGCTCGACTTCGGCTTCGGACAGCTGCGCGAACGCGGCGATGATGACCAGGTCGCCGGGCTGGGCGCGATGGGCGGCGCTGCCATTGACCGAAATGATGCCGGAACCCTCTTCGGCACGCAGCGCGTAGGTCACGAAGCGCTTGCCGTTGTTGATGTTCCACGCATGGATCTGCTCGTACTCGCGGATGCCGGAAGCATCGAGCAGCAGGCCGTCGATCGCGATGGAGCCTTCGTAATGGAGCTCGGCATGGGTCACCGTCGCGCGGTGGATCTTGGCCTTGAGCATGTTCAGGTTCATGACTTCATTTCCGCAGGTACAGCCTGCCTAGCACACCATTATCCGGCCGGGGAACGTCGCGCTGCAACATGGCCGGTGCGGCCCCGATATGGGGCCGCTCAGTCGAACGGCAAGTTGTCGATAAGGCGGGTGGTGCCCAGGCGGGCGGCGATGAGCGCCACCAGGCCCTCCTGCTCGCCATCGGCGGGCTCGGCGAGGTCCTCGACGCGGCGAATGGCGGCGTAGTCGACCTCGAACCCGGCCCGGGCCAGCTTGGACGCCGCCGCCTGCTCGACCACCGCACGGGCATGGCCCTTGGCGATGAGCTCGCGCATCTGGGCCAGGGTGGCGTGGATCTGCGGGGCCAGGGCGCGGTTCTCGGCGGACAGGTACTGGTTGCGCGAGCTCAGGGCCAGGCCATCGTCGGCACGCAGGGTGGGAGCGGCCATGATCTTTATCGGCAGCGACAGGTCGCGCACCATGCGCTCGATCACCTTGAGCTGCTGGAAATCCTTCTGGCCGAACACGGCCAGATCCGGCTGCACCAGATTGAACAGCTTGCACACCACCGTGGCCACGCCATCGAAATGGCCGGGACGATGCGCCCCTTCCAGCGTCTCGGTGAGCTGCGGTACATGGAGGCTCACGCTGTTCGCGGCGCCGAAGGGATAGAGCGTGGCCACTTCCGGCGCGAACAGCAGATCGCAGTCATGCTCGGCCAGGCCACCCTGGTCCTGCACCAGGGTGCGCGGATAGCGCTCGAAATCCTCGTTCGGCCCGAACTGGGTGGGATTGACGAATACGCTCGCCACCACGCGATCGGCGCGGGCGCGGGCCAGCTTGATCAACGAATGATGGCCGGCGTGCAGGTTGCCCATGGTGGGCACGAAGCCCACGGTCTGGCCCTGGTTGCGCCAACCGCGGATCACGGCGCGGAGCGCCGCGGCGTCTTGCACTGTCTGCATGGATAGGCTCGCTACTGTCGCTGCTTCAGTCGAAGCTGTGTTCCACCGCCGGAAAGGCGCCGTTGCGCACGTCCTCGGCGTAGGCCGCGATCGCTGCGGCCACAGATTCGCGTCCTGCGAGGAAATCCTTGCTGAACTTCGGTCGCTTGCCTGGCGTGACGCCCAGCATGTCGTGCAGCACCAGCACCTGCCCGTCGCATTGCGGGCCGGCGCCGATGCCGATGGTCGGGATGGAGACGGCGCGCGTGATGCGCTCGCCCAGTGCCGTCGGGATACCTTCCAGCACCAGCAATTCGGCGCCGGCCGCCTCGACGGCCTCGGCTTGCGCCACGAGATGGTCGGCCGCGTCCTGCGCGCGCCCCTGGATGCGGAAACCGCCGAACTTGTGCACCGATTGCGGCGTGAGGCCCAAGTGCGCGCACACGGGGATGGCGCGCGCCACCAGCGCGGAAATCGCGTCGAGGACGTGCGGCGCCGCCCCTTCGATCTTCACCATCGCCGCACCACCCTCGCCGACCAGGCGGGCGCCGGCTTCCAGCGCATGCGCGACGTCGCGGTCAGCCATGAACGGCAGATCAGCCACCAGCAAGGTGGCATTGAGGCCGCGGGCGACGATGCTCGTGTGATAGACCATGTGATCGAGCGTCACCGGCAAGGTGCTCGCATGACCCTGCACGACCATGCCCAGCGAATCGCCCACCAGGGCCACGTCCACGCCGGCCATCTCCAACTGCACGGCGAAGCTGGCGTCATAGACGGTGAGCATGACGATGCGGCGGCCTTCCGCCTTCATCGCACGCAGCGACGGCACGGTGACCGGCTTGCGCGTAGGTGCATTCGCTTTCTGCGCGTACACAGAGGTTCCTTGAGGCGGAAACGGACGGCGATTATCCCGCGTGGGACGTGAAGGGCTCAAGGCAACCGCTCGAGTCCCGTCGTATCAAGCGCCGCCAGCAGCGCGGCAACGCGGCCCTGGCCGGGAAGTTCAAGATCCGGCGCCAGGTCGTTCAGCGGCATCAGCACGAAAGCACGATCACGAATGCGCGGATGCGGCAAGGTGAGCCGGTCGTCATGCAGCGCCACACCGCGCATGTGGAGGATGTCGAGGTCGAGCGTACGCGGCCCCCAACGCTCGCCGTCACGAATACGGCCTGCCGCGCGCTCGAGCGCCAGCAAGGCATCGAGCAAGGCATGTGGCGGCAACATCGTGTCTATCCGCACCGCAGCATTCACGAACGAAGGCTGCTCAAGCACGCCCCAGGGCGGCGTGAGGTACAGGTGCGAGCGAGCGTCCACACGCGTCTCGGGCAGGCGTGACAGCGCCTCGAAGGCGGCCAGCACGTGGCCGCGCGCATCGCCGAGGTTGCTGCCCAGCGCGATGTAGGCTTCCGTCACGCGTGGTCCGACTTGTTGCCCGACTTGCCGGCCGGCTTGCGGCGACGACGTTTGCGCGGTTTTGCGGGGGCGACGCTTTCTGCCGGCGTGCCGGGCGAACTGCCGGCCAGAGCGGCCGCCAGGGTTTCATGCGGCAACTGCTGCGCGTGCGCCCACCAGTCGCCCAGTTCCTTGACGGCCGGCGATTCGGCGGCGCGCAGCAGCAGGAAATCGAACGCGGCACGGAAACGGGGATGCGCCATCAGGCGGAACACGCGCTTGCGCTGCACCTGTTCGAAGCGTGGCTGCAGCGCCCAGATTTCTTCCATGGTGAGGGTGAAGCGCCGCGGGATGGCCACGCGCTGGCACTGCTCGCCGATCACGTGGACGGCGGCGCGCTCCCACGCCGCAGTGGGCTCCTGGCCCTTGGTGATCCAGGTGTGCGCGAGATCGCGCACCTCGCCCCACAGCAGCACGGCAAACAGGAACGCCGGCGTGACCGACTTGCCTTCCGCCACGCGCGCATCGGTGTTGGCGAGACCCTGCTCGATCAGGGCACGCAGCGCCTTGTCGCCGCGCTTGAGCGCGCGCGCCGTGGCCGGGAACATGAACTTCAGCAGCCCGGTCTGTTCGAGCATGCGGAAGCTCTTGAGGCCGTGGCCGGCCAGGAACAGCTTGAGCGATTCGTCAAACAAACGCGCAGGCGCGGCATCGGCCAGCAGCGGGCCGAGTTCGTCGAACGGTGCGGCGGCGGCGGCGTCGATGCGGAAGCCCAGCTTGGCGGCAAGGCGCACCGCGCGCAGCATGCGCACCGGATCCTCGCGGTAGCGCGTGACCGGATCGCCGATCAGGTGCAGCACGCGGTCTTCCACGTCCTGCATGCCGCCGACGTAGTCGCGCACCGAAAAATCGCTGATGTCGTAGTACAGGGCGTTGACGCGGAAGTCGCGGCGAATGGCGTCCTCCTCGATGGTGCCCCATATGTTGTCGCGCACGATGCGCCCATCGACGATGTGGCGATCGCCCTCGCCTTCCTCCTCGCCGGTGCCGCGGAAGGTGGCGACCTCGATGATCTCCGGCCCGTACACGACGTGCGCGAGGCGGAAGCGGCGCCCGATGAGGCGTGAATTGCGGAAGAGCTTCTTCACCTCGTCCGGCGTGGCGTTGGTGGCCACGTCGAAATCCTTGGGGTGTCCGCCCAACAGCAGGTCGCGCACGGCGCCGCCCACCAGATAGGCCTGGTAGCCGGCCTCGTTGAGGCGATACAGCACGCGCAGCGCTGCCTTGCTGATGTTCTTGCGCGAGATCACATGCTGCTCGCGCGGAATGATGCGCAGTGCAGGCTTGGCGGTGGTCCTTGCGTCTTGACTCAAGCGGTTTGGATCCTTGCAGGCGCTGTGCGCCGTTCTAAGCGATCATTCGCGGCATCGCCGCATCCACATCCCACCTTGCCTTCTGTGGCTGGCGGGACCGTTTCGCGAAGGGGACCGAAGTCGCCCCGGGCATTGCCGGGCGAAACAATTCCGCTATACTAGCGCGCTCCGGTGCATTTCGCTCCCTTCGTCTAGTGGCCTAGGACACCGCCCTCTCAAGGCGGGAACACGAGTTCGAACCTCGTAGGGAGCGCCACTTCCGGCCTGGCACGGGCCGCAGCCCATCTGAACAGGCTCGCGACAGTATGACGTTTGTCGTCACCGACAACTGCATCAAGTGCAAATACACCGATTGCGTCGAGGTTTGTCCGGTCGACGCCTTCCATGAAGGCCCCAACTTCCTCGTCATCAATCCGGACGAGTGCATCGACTGCACCCTGTGCGAGCCCGAGTGCCCGATCAACGCGATCTACCCCGAGGACGACGTGCCTGGCGGCCAGGAATCGTTCGTGGCGCTGAACGCCGAACTGGCCAAAAGCTGGCCGGTGATCACCGAGCGCAAGGACGGCCTGGCCGATGCCAAGGACTGGGAAAACAAGCCCAACAAGATCGACCTGCTCGAGCGCTGAGTGCCGCTCGAGGCCGGGACGGCTGGCCAAGCCAGCCTGGCCCAAGAAAAAAGCCGCCTTTGGGCGGCTTTTTTGTGGCCCCGCGAAAGGGCTCAACCGCCGCCGAGGCGACCCTTGAGCGTATCGATGACCTTGGCCACCGCTGCCGCGTCGCCCTGGGCGCGCACTTCGCTCGCCTTCTCGCCGCTGCTGCTGATGCTCAGCTGGACCTGCTTCGGTGCCGCGCCCGGCGCATCCGCACTCTGCTTGGACTTGCCGTTGAACATGCTGCTGAAGAAGCCCTTCTTGCCGCTCGTCTCGTCGGAGGCCATCACGCTCAGCGAGTAGGTGTGCGCGTCGTCGTCATGCGCCAGTACCTGGCCGATATCGCCCTTTTCGAGCGTCTGGGCCACGCGACGGTAGGT
>Ga0207647_10001224_pt1 | contig 19752 bp, 16 predicted proteins | sample KBSCornC2_FD_184295 | JGI IMG/M metagenome (GOLD analysis project Ga0207647, IMG submission 184295) | Corn rhizosphere microbial communities from Kellogg Biological Station, Michigan, USA - C2 (SPAdes) (version 2) | ecosystem: Host-associated > Plants > Roots > Rhizosphere ... | reverse complement strand
CATCGCAAACGGCAAAAATGCCACTTTGCGCAGTACTTTCAATCGGCGATAACGCACCAGTTCACGTGCGCTACGCAACGCTTTCATCGGTGTCATATCGGGCAGTGTCACGATGTATAGCGCCCATACCGATGACAACAGCATGTACAGGCTCAGAACTCCCAGCAAGAAAAAGATCGTGCCGGCAATAAGCTTCTCTACCGTAAATGCCGCAATACCGCCGCTCACCAGTACGTTGTACAGTAAGCTGCCAGTCAAAAATGGTAGCAGCTGCAAACAGATTACTATGAGCACCAGCAGAACTGGTATCAATGGATACATGCCCTGGTAAAACGCATCGCGAATGCGGATTTTGTGTTCGGCATGACGTTGGCGCAAAGCCCAAACCGTTGCCAGGCACACGACAAATAGCAGCAATGCTTGATACGTCGAGCCGGCGCCACCATTACCAGAGTTGGCAGAGGTCAGCAGCACCGCAAACAGCGCGACACCTCCGGATATTTTGCCGGCATTGCCGGTGAATAAGTCGCTCACGCTGTTCTTCATATCTTGCAGATCGCCGCCGTTGAGACCGCCAATCAAGATAATGTTCAGCACGAGATAAATCAGCAAGATGCCACCAAATAGCTTCCAGTTTTTAAATAAAATCTTGTATGACTGCACAAAGATTTTTCGGGCCGACAACATTGGTTTGCGTTCAATAATCTCAGGCTTGATACGTTTTTGAAGACGAAATGATCTGTACTTCCCGAGGTGAAGCCGCCGTGGCTTCTTTACGCTTGTAGTCTTGTGTTTTGGTGCCGTTGGCGTGGTGTTTTTGGATTTTTTGTGCGGCATACGATTATTCTAACAGACTAGGCGTGTGTTCCCATGGCGCGTAAACGCTTGATGCGTTCCTGGATTGGTGGATGGGTACTAAACAAATTGGCAATACCGTGGCCCCTTAGTGGATTAGCGAAGAACAGATGCGCGGTAGCAGTATTTTGGTGCCGCAGGGCACTGCCAGAGTGAGCGATTTTTTCGAGCGCGCTAGCCAACCCCTCCGGATAGCGTGTTGTCAGCGCGCCGGTTGCATCGGCCAGATATTCTCGTTTGCGCGAGATGGCTAGCTGGATCAGTGTCGCAACAATCGGTGCGACTATTGCAGCCACAATGCCCAGAATCATGACAACTTGATTGTTATTCTCACGGTCATTACTGCGGAACCAGGTCATACGCAGGATAATATCGGCGATGATCGATACGACAGCCGAAAGCGCAAAGGCAATCATACTGACGCGAATATCGTAGTTTTTGACGTGGCCCATTTCGTGTGCCAATACACCCTCGAGCTCGTTGTCGGTCATAATGTCGAGCAGTCCGGTGGTCACGCACACGGCGGATTTGTCAGGTTTGCGGCCCGTCGCGAAAGCATTCGGAGCCGGATCATTCATAACGAACACGCGAGGCATTGGCAAACCGTCCGTAATACTGAGGTTTTCTACCGTTCGCCATAGGCGCGGATTGTCTTTCTTGTGGATTTCTTGCGCACCATTTACCGCCAAGCTGAGTCGCGCCCCCGCAAAATACATGACCGCGGCATACACGACCGCACCGACGAGAACAGAGATAGTCAGCGGATAATTCGGTCTGCCATTACTACTGGCGTATGCGCCAAATAACCACGCTAATGCACTTACAAGCGCGATAAAACACAGCATAATAACTACTGTTTTGCGCTTGTTACCGGCAATTTCACTGTACATAGGTGTAGAGGATATTTGTTAGAATTTGACGTTAACTGGGTTTTGGACTTCGGCAGTGGCAGCTTCGTCGAGTTCGAAGAATTCTTTGTCACTGCGAAAGCCCAGCATGCCGGCAAAAATATTGGTTGGGAATACTTTGCGCTTAGTGTTGAAATCGCGAACCACACCGTTGTAGAAGCGGCGCGACGCCATAATTTTGTCTTCGGTATCCGTTAATTCACTTTGCAGGTGCAAGAAGTTTTCGTTGGCTTTGAGCTGCGGATAGTTTTCGGCGACCGCAAACAAACTTTTGAGGGTTTGGCTAAATTGGTTTTCTGCTTCTGCCGTCTCAGCCACACCTTGCGCGCCCATAGCCTGGGTGCGGGCCTTGGTCACGTCTTCAAAAACGGTCTTTTCGTGCTTGGCGTAGCCTTGCACGCTGTTAACCAAATTTGGTATCAGGTCATAGCGACGCTTGAGTTGGACGGTGATGTCACTCCAGGCTTCCTCGGCGCGGACATTGAGCCGTACCAGGCTGTTATAGAGAGCTGCCATTATCAGCGCCAGAACGGCTACCACAATTACAATAATAAGTACGGTCATTTCAGTTACTCCTTATGTATCTTTAGTATAGCGCATTTTCCTGCGGCACGTAGGTAATTCTTCAGGAGTTCTTGGGGATGGAAAACAACGGAACGGTAAACAAACCGTGCCTGCTCCCGTAGTACTTAAGCGGGCTACAATGAACACTCCAGTTCGATAGCAATTAACGTACTTATAATTCGCTTCGCTGGCAGCTTTCGGCATGGTTAAATAAAGAGGCATATGGTTATACAAAAATTGCGTCCAAAATTGCTACACATCGCCCGCTCCAAGCGCATAGTATTTGCAGCAAGCGTCGTGGTCGGGCTATTTGTGGGTGTCAATATCATCATGCTGCTTACCTTTCACGGCCGCGCCTTACCTAATTATTATTTAGGCAAGTTGGCTATTGGCGGCAAGCCGCTTACCGAGCTACAGGCTTCGCCGGCCAGCGCCATTTTGCCCGCAAAACTTACATTCACCAAAGATGGCAAAAGCTTAGACCAAAGCCCCGAAGCGCTTGGTGTCAGCGTCAACGTGGCCGAAAGCTTGCATATGTCCGGTATTATGCGGTGGCTGCCAGCTTTAAGTTTGGTGGGCCGACACCATGTAGCCCTTAGCTTGCACATTGACCGCGATAAATTTGATAAATCCGCAGGGCACATCGACACAAGTTTAGGCAAGCCAGCTATCAAACAGCACATTACTTTTGATGGGGCTACTTTTGTGATTGTGCCTAATACTGATGGATTCCGGATCAACCGTAAGACACTCTTATCCCATGTTATGGTAGCGTTTCAGCAGGGTGAATCGCACCTGAACCCACCCACCGAAACCACACATGCTAACGATCATACTGACCTTTCCGGTCAGCTTCAACAATTACAGCAGCAAATAAATACTCGATTGACATTTAACTATGGCGGGCAGAGCACCCAGCCAACCAAATCTGACATAGGCAAATGGTATGTTAGCAGTGGCCAAAGTATGGAGCCCTCGACAGCGCGGATTGCAGCGTTTGTTACAGCCGTCGGGCAACGCTTTGGTGTTAGTGGCGTTGCGAACCAAAGTGACCTCGCAACTGCTACTTTATATGCACTGACGAAGAGCCAGTCATTCAATTTTGCCGTCGTGCCAAACACTTCGGCCACTGTCATACGTACATATTGCACCGCCGTAGATGGCGTCAACAGCTCAGTTTTATCAGAACTAAATGGCAAACTTGCCACAACCTACGCCGATACGCGCGGCTGGAATAACAGCGGGCATATCGCCTTCCGCCACGTCAACAGCGGCTGTCAGTACACCGTATGGATGAGTGCCGCCAGCCAGATGACCAATTTTGGCGCCATTTGTGACAGCTATTGGAACTGCCAAGTCGGTACCAGCGTCATTATGAACTACAATCGCTGGACGGATGCCACACCTTCCTGGAACAAGACTGGTGCCAGCCTCGACAACTACCATACTATGATGATTAACCATGAAACTGGACACCGCCTTGGCTTCTTGGACAACTACACCTGCCCAAAACCTGGTGGTCCGGCACCAATTATGTTGCAGCAGTCTATCAACCTCAGAGGCTGCACCTTTAACATATGGCCGCTCGCCAGCGAATTTACCGCGCTTAATTAAGACTATCTAGTTGGTTGTATCCGGCCAAAACATATCAGACTTCTACTGGAGTTCCGGTATTTGCTAAGCCTTCCATGGCTGCATCATATACTGAATCAAAGCCGCCGATGGCAAGGCAGATTTCCTCTACACTCATATCGAGCGCAGAGGCTTGCGTATTCCAGTTTCCGGGCGTTACATCATAGTACACTACCTGTTCATTCGGTCTCATATTTTTTTCCTTTTTAGGTACTATATCATGGAATTCGGTGGGTGGTGAGGGGGTCGCTGCGCTCACTCTGCGGGGGCTCGAGTTCTTATGCGCCAAATAAAATGACCAGACGCAAGCCTGGTCATTTTATTTGGTGGGTGATGAGGGACTCGAACCCCCGACCCTCTCGGTGTAAACGAGATGCTCTAGCCAACTGAGCTAATCACCCGCACATATAGGCTTGGTGCGGACGAGAGGACTTGAACCTCCACAAGATTTCTCTCACTACCACCTCAAGGTAGCGCGTCTACCAATTCCGCCACGTCCGCCTATTCTAAAAGAACCCTGTTATCTTATCCGTTTTTGGTAAAAAATTCAATAGTTTTCTCGGTGCTATCGGCAAAAACTTTACAAAAACTTCCAGTTCATATTAACTTGCTTATGTATAAGTACACTAACTTAGTAGAAAGGTCCTACTATGAAGAAACCCGCCGTCAGGCTCAACCAAAGAGGCTCACTGCCGCTGCTAATTATTGGTCTAGTGGTAATAGTCCTGGCCGTTGGATCAATATTGGTCTACGTCAGTAAAAAATCTCACGAGTCAAAAACTCCTTCAGCGCCTACAGCTCAATACAATCCTCGGCTTGAAGCCACAGACTTCACTACCGCTATAACCAATAAATACTTTAGCGTAAAGGCCGGGCAAAAGATTACATATGAATCAGAAACTTCCAAAGGCCACGAAACTGTCACGATTACCATTCCTGGCACAACCAAGAAGATAGCTGGCTTTGATACATTGGTATATCACGACCAGGTCTTTCTGAACGGAGTACCTGTAGAAGACACTCACGACTACCTGGCGCAACAAAAAAGCACGGGTGATGTCTGGTATTTTGGCGAGGAAGTCGACAACTATGAAAACGGAAAAATCAAAGATCATCATGGCACATTTCTCCATGGGACCGATGGCGCCAAAGCTGGTATCTGGATGAAGGCCAATCAAAAGGTTGGTGATTCTTACCGCCAGGAATACTACAAAGGCAAAGCCGAAGACATGCTAGACGTCATAGCTGTCAACCAGACTGTCAAAACCAAGCGAGGCACCTACACTGGTTGCGTTAAGCTGTATGCTTGGACGCCCATAGAGGACGACAAGGAATACAAGTACAACTGCCCCGATGTACATATAGAAGTCTTGGTGCAAGATCTATCTGAGCACAAGAACGTCGAGCTGGTCAGCATTACTCACTAGCAATAGCGTAAAACCCCTATAAAAGAAAGCCGGCGTACGTCGGCTTTCTTAGTACTGTATATCCAGCTAGCTGTGTGGCGAAAAGTGATGCAGCCGGCCAAGGGAGTACTCGCTCCGAAGCAAACCTTTGACATCGTCCAGCGACGTACCGAATTTGACACCGGGGTTCAGTAGATCATACGGATCAAAGATTTGCTTGACCTTGAGAAAGAGCGTATACACATCGTCGCCATACACGCTGCGAAGATACGGCGCGCGCAAACGGCCATCACCGTGCTCACCAGTGGTGCTGCCGCCCAGTCCAAGCACGAGTGCGTAATACTCGTTCATGAGTTTGAAAACTTTCTGGCGATCGCCGATTTGGGCAAGGTCAAAAAAAGGCTGGACATGCAAATTGCCATCGCCTGCATGCCCCCAGACGGCAACATTGAGGTGATGCTTTTTGAAGAGCTGATAAATGCCCGTCACGTATTCTTCAAGCTTTTCCACCGGCACTACACCATCTTCGATAATCGGGATGGCTTTTACGTTGCCCTCGGAGTGCGCCACGACCGTTGCCGACGCATGACGGATGCGCCACATTTTTTCCTGTTCGGCGGGCTTAGTCTCTATCTTGAACTCCGTCGCATATTGTTCAAAAATCTTGGAAGCTTTTTTGTTGATGCGCTTTTGTGTGCGATCGTTCGGATTGTCAAACTCGCATAACAACACAACCTTTGGCAGCGGCTTCACGAGTACATCCTTGAGCTGATTGGGGTTAAGCTGCTCTATGAGCTGTAACAGATGTTCGTCAACCATCTCAAGCGCACTTGGCATTTCTGGCAGCTTGCGAAGAGCGAGCACCGCCTGCGCAGCGTGCTGTAAATTGTCGAATAACCCAACAAATAGCGTCGGCTCGGGGTTGTCTGGTTCGGTTTCGAGCGTCGCCTCAGTAATAATACCAAGCGTTCCCTGACTACCCACAAATAACGGCGTCAGGTCAAACGAGCCATCTTTTTGGCGAATGTCGGCTAGGTCATAGCCAGCAGCGTTCTTGGTAAGGTGTTTTTTAGAGCCTGCAATCAGTTCGACATGCTCCTCAAGCAAGGCGTCAAGAGCACGATAAATCTCGCCCTCAAAGGTCGAGAGGCCAAGCTTTTTGTTGAGTTCGCGCTTGCTCAGGCGGCCAGTTTCGATAACCTCACCATTGGCCAGCACTACCCGCAAAGCTTTAGTATAGGCGCGCGTGTCGCCGTATTTGACCGTTTTTTCACCGCAAGCATTGTTGGCCAAGGCTCCACCAATGGAAGAATATTCAAAACTTGAAGGAAATGGCGGCAAGACTCGGCCATGCGTCTGCAGCGTTTGCTGCAATGTGCCGTAAAGCGCGCCCGGCTCAACGGTAACAATGCCGCTTTTGCTGTCCAGTACAACTACGTGATTCATGTGAGCCGTCAGCGACAGCATAATGCCACTGCCGAGTGCAGCGCCACTCTGGTCGGTACCCGCACCGCGAGCAGTGATGGGCAGGCTGCGGCCGCGTTCGGCTAACTGCCAGGTAAAGCGTGCGGTTTTGCGCACATCATTTTCGTCGCGTGGATATACTACAACCGATGGCATGATTTGCAGCACACTCGCGTCCGTCGAAAAACTTTTTCGAACTTCCGCCGAACTCGTCACTTCACCGAGCAAATGCTCTTGTAAATACTGCGCCACCTTACTCATTGTCTGTTGTTACCTCAGTTTTATCGTCTAGCGTTTATGATAGCACAATCGGGCACATCGTGCTTGTGCTCCTTGGTCTCATACGTCTCCAGCGCACAATACGTCTCGTGAAGATAGGTAAATTTCTTGAATTTTGGAAGTCGTATTGCTCATAAATTCAAATGTCCTTATAAAGGAGCTTTTGTTGTTTCGGCACTAAAGTGCCCACAGTAGAACTAAAAGCTACGCGCACCTCGCCACGACTCGGGGTGGGCCTCCAGAGCGGCCCGCCTGCGTGTACGAAGCCGGCAGAGCCCCGGGTACCGTAGCGGTAGTGAGATAGCCGGTGCTGGTGCTAAGACCCAATGCCGAAGCCAAGCTTGAAGCCGCGCTGGGCCACGTATCTCCGGTCTGGGCGCGCACCGTAGGCAGCGTGGCGCCCGTGGACTGAGCCGTAGCCGTAAACCAGTACAGTCCGGGCGAAATTGCCTGAGTCAAGCTACTAATCTCGATGCCGCTCGTAATGGCGTCTCCGGCCACGGTCCCAGCGTCCAAGACCAAGGTTCCTGGCTGGCCCGTGCCGTTGTCGCCCCGAATACCCAGCCGGATAAGTGTACCGGCCGTACCGGCTACCGTGACCTCGATGCCGAGCCGGCTGATGGTGCCCGAGCCCGACATGTAGATCGGCACTGCGTACTCGGTGTCCGCTGCCATCGGTAGAGTGGTGCGGGAGCCTGACGGCCCAATATAGAAGCCGCTCGTAAAGCGAGCACCCGGGATGATCGGGTTGGCAGCTGCCGCTACCCAGGTGGTACCTGACGGAGTGGCCGTTTGGTTGTAGGTCACGCCGTTGGTGGGGTCGAGAACCTGCGAGCCGTACAGGGTGGGTGAAGTCATTGCTACATATTTGAGGGTCCGGTGGCGCACATAGAAGGCCGAGCCCGCTGACGCTGATGGCCGAAATGTTAACACGTTAGCCGCTGTCTCAGTGACTTTGAGGATATTGTCGACCACCTCGGCGTCAGAGCACGACGTCACGAATGTCGTGTCAATACCCGCGTCGATAACATGGGTGGCACGATTGTCGATGATGGTATTACGGTTGATCTGGACGTCTTCATAGGTTCCGCTAGCGCCCGCCCCCGCCACCGTCAGCATAACGCCGACCTTGTAGGCGCTGGCGATTGAACCGCTGTTATTGGTGCCGGGGTTAATGATCAGGTTGCCTCGCATGCGAAGACACTTCAGGGTCGACTTGGGCTGCAGGTAGATGCCAGCAGATGGACTGTTTTCGATAATGTTATCGTCAATGGAAATATTAACATCTGAGCCCGAGTAGCCCCCAGGACGGTAGAATTGAATGCCCGTCGTATTGGTGGCGTCAGAGGCAATTAATGCCGATGAAAAGGTCATGTAGCGAACAGTGTTGCCCGTAATCGCCACGTTATGCCAACCCAGGGTCGCGCCCGAGTCGAAAAGAACGCCGGATTTGCCAGATGACGGATGAGAGGATATCCAAGTGTCGATATCTATCTCAAAGGTATTGTCACTGACGACCACGTCTTCCATGCCATATACGGTGGGGTTTTGAGCCGAAGTCCGAGCCCATAACTCTGTACCGACACCACAACCACGAACGGTGTTGGAGGTAAATACGACGCCAATGGCTGGGCCGCCGACACCACACAAGTTGGCGCCGCAGTAGAAGCCCACGATATTGTTGCCGGTGACCACTTGCTGGCTGCCGTGGGTTTCGATTGCCGTGGTAGCGCCTAAGCCACCCGCTACTCCCTTGAAAATATTGTTGGCCACCCGCTGCCGATCACCGCTGGTGTAGATGCTGGAGTGATCGTGGAGGGCTACGCTGGTGCCAATATTATCGAACAGGTTATTTTCAATAACGAAATCAGTCCCACCAATGGTGTTGAACACCACGATGTTGATGGAGTCGATGTCGGTAAAGCGGCACCGCCGCACTGTCATGCGCGATCCAACGTAGGCCAAGACGGCCATCCGGCAGTTGGTCGAGGTCATGGCCGCGACACCGCCGACCGTGGCGGCGTTGTTGGTGTTGTTTTGATTGATCGTCAGGTCTTCGACGGTCAAACCGCTAAGATCTGTCCCGATGGCAGCACCCGCAATTACGGCCATGTAGTCGCCAACGCCAGCCTGGATCTTGATAATGCTAGCCTCGGCACTCGCGCCGCGCAGCGTCACCCCAGCCGACACTGCGATGGCATGGCGTAGAGAGCCACTGCCTGAGACCGACACAATGTAGGTGCCAGGCGGGAAAAATACCACACCCTTGGAGGCGCTGGCAGCAGTAGTAGCGGCATTAATGGCCGCCGCGTCATCGGTGGATCCATCTCCCAGTGCCCCGTAGGCTTTGACGTTAAAGATTTCGTTGCCCTTGTCGAGCAGGCTGCCGGCGTTAAAAGTCTTGGCGCCGGTGACGGTCTGGGTGGCGGCCAGGACCATATCGCCGGTGGCCGCCGTAGTCCAGCTCAGCCCCGTGGCCTGCGCAGAGTCGGCGGTGAGAACACGGCCATCGGCACCCACGCCGAGGCGGGCAATGGTAGCGCTGGCGGTGGCAGCCAGGAGGTCTCCCTTGGTGGTGGCGGTGCTTTTATCGACTTTGCCTGCCAGATCGGTTGTCAGGTTGGTGACGGCGCTCTCGGGGATATTGCTAAGGGTGTTGGCGGCGCCACTAATAGTTTTGTTGGTAAGCGTAGTAGTGGCCGCATCCTTGGTGGCGTCGGAGGTGTTGTCGACATTGCCGAGACCCACGGCCGTCTTGTCGAGGGTTTGCCAAGATTTGTCGCCGCGGTAGTATTGGCTGGTGGTGCCGGCCGTGATGGTGTCCTCTTTGGTAGCCAGGCCCGGCACGGTAGGTGCGGCGGCCGTACCGGCCAGATCTCCGGCCAGCTGGACTTTTCCTTTAGTGGTGGTAGTTGCATCTGGCGTCGCGCCACCCGTAACTTGGGCGTCTACATAGGATTTGGTAGTTGCATCCGTTCCATTGGTGGGTGCAGGGACAGTCACCGTACCGGTGAAAGTTGGAGAGGCCAGCGGAGCCTTCGCATTTAAGGCCGTCTGCGTCGCCGTCGACACCGGCTTATTCGCGTCGCTCGTGTTGTCGACATTGCCGAGACCCACGGCCGTCTTGTCGAGGGTTTGCCAAGATTTGTCGCCGCGGTAGTATTGGCTGGTGGTGCCGGCGGTAATAGTGGCTTCTTTGGTGGCTAGACCGGGCACGGTCGGGGCCGTGGCTGTTCCGGCCAAGTCTCCGGCCAACTGCACAATGCCTTTGGTGGTGGCCGTCGCATCCGGTGCCCCGGCAGACACGGTACTGTCGACGTAAGTTTTGTTTGTCGCCTGGCTTCCGAGTGTCGGAACCGGTACAACCGGTGAGGCGGAAAAGGTCTTTGTTCCCGCAATGGTTTCAGTACCAGAGTTGTGCACGACGGCAGTGTCATCCGCCTTGCTGGCAATAGTAGCATTGGCCTTGAGGCTACCATCAGGATTAAGCTCGACCCCTAAAAAGTCATTGAGGATAGCGCCCCACGTATCATTGTCTGAGCCGGGTGTTGGTAATCTCGACATTTATTTTTTTAGTATACTCCTAATGGTTGAACAAACAAACTAGAGATTATATGAGAGATAAAAAGGTTGCCGATCTCGATGGTAGTGGCAACAACTAAGAGGTTCTCATTAACTCAAGTCTTCGATGGTCATGCAAAGCAAAAGACCGCCAAATGACGGTCTTTTGCTTTGGTGCCGCGGAGAGGACTATCGCGCTTTGCGCTCTTCCCTGCGGTACTCACAAAAGTATTGAGCAAGCTCAAACTTTTGTTCCGTTCCTCGTCCACGAACCTCCATGGGGTTCAAGAAGTTCTCAGAAACCAAAAAGAAAACCGACCTATGGTCGGTTCACTTTTTGGTGCCGCGGAGAGGACTTGAACCTCCACGAGCTTTAGGCTCACTAGTACCTGAAACTAGCGTGTATACCAATTTCACCACCGCGGCTAACGCAGGCTATTGTACTACAGATTTCACTGATACGCTACTGGCGAGTGTCTTTGCGGACAGTGCGGATCATCCAATCCGACACATTGTTGAAACGGTCGGTGTCAGTCGTGAGCAATCTATTATCAAAATTGTAGACTTTGCCATGCGTAGCATATGCGAGTTTTGGCTGGTAGAGGCCGAGCGCGGGAGCATCGTCACGCCAGGCTTTCAGAAAAGCCTGGTACTTGATGGCACGCAACGCAGCCGATGTTCGGGTGCGTCCAGCTTCTAGAGCCGAATCAGCAATTGTAGATTTGTATTCAGAGAAGTTAAGGCGCGAAGCTGAACGCACGTCAGCCTGGGAGCTATCCCAATAGACAAATACGTCAGGATCGGCACCGATGGAAATACCATATAGCAACGCGTCGTAGGTGTGGTACGCCACCGTCGGCTGCAAGTCGTTGGCGCTTTGCAAAAATACTTGCACGTCGGCACCGAGCTGACGCCATTGGTGCTTCAAAAGGTCAGTGGTTTTACGGTATTCGTCCGTGTCTTGCGCAAACAGCCTGAAGACCAAAGGTTGACCTTTTTTGTTGGCACGGATCCCATTCGCCTGTAGCTTCCAGCCGTCTTTTTCGAGCAAATTGTTGGCGCTCTGCAGGTCCGGCTTAGTCTGCTGCAAAGAGGGGTCGTAACCCACTTGGCCCTGCAACAAGGGCTCGCGCACCGGTACTAAGTCGCCGCCTAGTCTATGGAGAATCAGATCGGTGTCCGCAGCACCAACTAACGCCTGACGCACCGTCTTGTCGCTTAGCACACCGCTGGTTGTTTTGAAAAATACCATATTAGCAGCGGCTAATGGCAAATTATATTCATGGACATCCTTGGCAGAAGTTACGCCTTTCGGCGCACTTTGAAAACCAACCATTGCGGTAATCGTCTGGTCGTGGAAACTATTGAGCATGGTTTTTTCGTCAGGGAAGGTATGGATGACGAAGCTCGCCAACTTTGGTGCGCCGCCGTGATAGCCAGCAAATGGCTCAAGTGCAATCTCTTCTTCACGTGATGAAGGTGAATTGCCTTGAACTTGAATCTTTTTGAGTTCAAACGGACCCGACCCAACAGGTTTTGTGGTATTAAACGACACCGAACGGAGATCGGGAGACTCGACTTTGCCCAAAATATGCTGCGGCACGATACCAGTGGTCAGTGAATCGGGGAACGAGGCTAATGGATTAGGCAGCTTGAATGAAACCGTGTTGGCATCTACGGCGGTTACTTGTACGTCTTGCCAGCTAGCGTTGAGCGGCGATTGTGCATCAGGGTTTTGAATAGTCTGATAGGTAAACGCTATGTCTGCGGCCGTCAGCGACTGGCCGTCTTGCCAGGTCAGATTGGGACGTAGGCGCACGGTGTAGGTGGTGCCAGTTTTGTCAACTTGCCAATCGGTGGCCAAGTCCCCGATAAGATTGTTTTTGGCATCATATTTGAACAGTCCAGCAAACAGCAACTTCGAGACGGCATTGTTGACGCGCCCCGTAGCATACAGCGGATTTGCATTGGTAAAAGTACCCACTAGGCCTTCGCTATACAGACCGCCAGGGACGGGTTGTAACTTCTGATAATAGCTTGTAAGCGCACGAGTTTCGGAGATAACGCCGCCGATCGGCAAAACGGCCAGCAAAAGCCAGACCACCACGAAACGGCGCACTGGCACAAGATGGCCTAAGCGGCGTACGAAGTTTAGCTCAAGCTGGCTTTCCGCCCGCGAACCGAAGTGCTCAACCTGGCGTTTGCGCTTGCGAAACAAGCGACGAAAACGGAGTTTGAGCGAGTGAATTTGCACCAACAGGTACCCCTTTTTACGAGCTAAGTTTTACGAAACAACGCTCAATATCAGCGAAACAGAAAAGATCAGACCTGTCAGAATAGTCCACTGATAAATCGTTTTGTCGCTACCACGGCGCTCCGTGTTGATTTCGCCGGCACTGCCGAGGCCCGCACCCAAAGACGCGCCACGCGTCTGAACCAAAATCAGAACCGTCATGAGTCCCATCGCAATCAATGTAATCCAGTTATAAATCGTCATATTATCTTATTCCTCTCGGCGCTGTTATGGACGTTTCACATTAGTACAGTTTGGAGTGAAAGTCGAGCACCGAAGCGGAGCGTACTGAAGGTACGTGAGCATCGGAGCGCAGATTTTCGCCCAAAATGTGCAATGTTCAAGCGTCCTTCCTCATCTCGAGAATGGCCGTTACTAAGTAGTTTACCAGTCCAATGATAATCCCGGCAAGCATAGCCGCCCAAAAGTCATGCACATGCAGCGGCGTATACAGCTTGCTGACCAGAAAAACCATGAAACCGTTGACCACTATCATGAACAGGCCAAGCGACAAAAGAATAGCCGGCAAGCTCAAGATAACAACGAGTGGCCGGATAACAACATTGATAATCGCCAAAATGAATCCAGCCATAATGACTACGCCAGCTTTGCTTTGGTAGCTGATACCCGACCCGAGCAAACCGGCGGCAATCCACAGACCGAGGCTGCACACAAACCAACGTAATAGGAAGCGGACAAGAGGATTGTTCATAAACTTGCTCCTATTGTAAGTCCCTACAGCGCGCGTGGCAAGCGGTCACTGAGAATTTTGTGGCCGTCTGTAGTTATTAAAACATCATCTTCGATGCGCACACCAATGCCTTCTTCGGGAATGTAAATCCCTGGTTCGATAGTCAGTACCATTCCCGGCTCTAGCGGAACTTGGTAGTCACCAACATCATGCACGTCGAGGCCGAGATAGTGCGGCGCGTGCGGATAATATTTGCGGATTGAGGCTTCACTGCTATCGCTAGTTAAGCCGAGTTCACGGAGCTTTTTACCGACAAATACTCGGACTTGCTTTTCGCAATCAGCAAATGTAACGCCGGGCTTCAGTAAACTGATGCCAAATTCGGTCGCTTCCTTGACGGCATTGACGACTTCTATTTGGCGCTTGGTTGGCTCGCCTTTGGCGACAGTACGCGTAATGTCCGCGGCGTAATGTGCAACTTCAGCGCCGACGTCCATGACGATTAGCTGGTTATTGCCAATAGGCGCGTTATTTTCCATGTAGTGGATGGTGCAGGCGTTTTTGCCAGCGGCGACAATGGGTGAAAATGAGTGGCCGGCGGCGCCTCGGCCGCGGATACCGCATGCAAACTGCGCCTCCAGTTCGTATTCGTGCTCATACGCGTCCATTCTGACTTTTGTCGTCGCGTCTTCAATCGATGCTACAGTTATGTCGACCGCTTTTTGGATGGCGGCAATTTCCGGTGCCTGCTTTATCATACGCATTTGCATGAGCTGCGGACGAATGTCAGTTAGTTCCACATCGGGTGCTATTTTTTTGAGCTTGCGCGCGAGCAACGCCCGGGCTGGGTTGGTGTAGAGGCCGATGACTTCTATGTAGGCCGGACCGGCAGCGAGAGTAGCGACGCGTTTTGTCTGCTTGATAGTTGCGCAAAGCTTTTTCCAACCTTCCTGAGCAGATAAGATCGTGGCGATTCCAGAAAGTTTTTGGAGTGTTTTATCGGTAAATTCACCGTCAAACAAGTCCTGCACGGCACCGCGTTCGGGTAAAATAATATACTCATCGTCAGCATCCATCACCAATGTCGCGCTTGGCTGGTCAATGCCCGTCAAGTACCAAAAGCTGCGGTCCTGATGGAACGTGTACGCTTCATCCGCGGCTTTCTGCAACGAAACATGCGCAGTAATAACAATAGGAGCTTTGCTTTGGTGCCCCTGGCGCAAGCGCGCGCGGTTGCCAACAAAAAAATCGCTCGAGAAAAATTCTGTCATAACGATGCCAAGTATAGCAAACTTTGGCGAGAACTGGTCGATACCTTCGCGTGGAAGGACGGATAGATGAGGGGGCTTAAGTGCGAGGTTGACGTAAAATACGTCAGATCACACGAGCCGCCGCTCACCTATCCTTTTGTCTTGAAGTCCTTCCGGTGCTAGCGAATCAGATCACTGCGCACACTTGACCACACGCGGGTCGACATTGACCGAGTTCGGACCCATCTCCGCTCCGTTGTCGAAGGTGTTGGCCGGCGCGTAGAGGCCGTTCCATTCACCTCCCACGATGTGGTAGAAGTAGTTGATGCTTGACATTCCGGACGTTGTCCGGCGGTGCGGCACCGTCCGTGCCCTTGAACACTGGGACACCGTTCTTGTTGTCGGCGTGTTCCTGAACCTTGCTCGAGCCGCTGGATGCGGTCGGCATGGCCGGTTCCGGCTTCGCCGGCGGCGCAGGGGTCACGGAGGCGGATGGGCTTGAGCCCGAGCTCCACTGCGCGTTTGCACTTCCGCTGCCGGACGTGCCGCAGGCCGCGACCGTGATCAGCATCGCCAGGCCGACGATTGCTCTCCAAAAACGTTTCATCGTTTTGTCAGGTCCTCTCTTATATACTCTTCTCAAAAATCCGGACGACTCCAAGACCTGACTACTGTAAAACTTTTGTAGATAGTCTGCAAGCAACTGGCCCACTACGAACTACGCAACAAAAGGCGTATACTGCAAATACTAACTGAAGGAGGTTCACCATGGCCGAATACGCACCTCAACAACATCACCAAGACCGCCGCGAGGAAGATGCGCCAGCAGACGAAGTCGACCAAGCCGCCGTCGATGCCCAGCGAGCGACCGCCGAAGAAGCCGGTGAAGAAATTGACACGCTACTAGATGAAATCGACGATGTGCTCGAAGAAAATGCCGAAGAGTTTGTCAGGGCTTACGTGCAGAAAGGCGGCCAATAACAGCTACGCTGATTGCCTATAACGGCGCTACGTCGTCCTGGCTTTCACTTTTCTCTTCGCGCCTGGCCGGACGTAAATATTGTTTCAGGATAATTGCTTTTTTGCTGCCCAAGACTTTCTCCAGCTCGAAGTCGCGCGCCTGCATGACACCGCGCACTGAGCCAAAGGTCTTGAGCAGCTTCTTGCGTGTCTCTGGGCCAATGGTCGGAATGTCGTCCAGCATGCTGGCCGTTTGCCGCGTACGTTTCAGCACTGTGTGGTAGCTAATGGCAAAGCGATGGCTTTCGTCACGGATACGCTGGAGCAGCTTCACTAGGTTCGTGTTGTGCGGCACGTTTACCAGCAAAAAATCTTCACTTTCCGTTACAAATCCGCCGAGTTTTTGCAAAACTTCCAGATTTAGCTCGACATTGCTTTTGCCTTTTTGGATGACAATTTGCTCCTCACGTTTCGCCAAGCCAATAAATGGAATGTTTTCTTGCGCCCGCTCGTCACGCGCACGAATCGCCGCGTCCAGCTGACCTTTACCGCCGTCGATCAACACCAAACTTGGCCTGCCCCACGCTTTGACATTTTTTTCGCTGAGGCGCCGAGTCAATGTCTCGTGCATATTATAAAAGTCATTGTTGTGCTCTTTTTTGGTCTTGAATTTGCGGTATTCACCCTTGTTGCTGACGCCATTGGTAAACACGACCATGCTGGCGACCACGTTCGTGCCCTGCATATGGCTGATGTCATAACCTTCAATCCGTCGCGGGAATTTACCTAAACCAAGTAGGTCGACCAGCTCGTTCAGCGCGTGGTCTTTGCTGATATCCAAGAATTCTTTGTCGCTGAAGATGACCTGGCGGGTCAGGTTTTGCAGCGCAAAGAGTTGATTGCGAAGCTTGGCAGCTTTTTCAAACTCCGCATTTTTGGCAGCGCGCTTCATATCACGCTCGATTTCGTGCTCGATGCTTTTGCGCTTGCCTTCGATAACCGCCATGAGTTTGCGTAAATTTGCCCGGTAATCTTCTAGGGGTGTTTTGCCTTCCTCTAATCCCGGATCAAGCCCCAGATGGTAGTGCAAGGTCGCACGTTTTTGCCCAGGAATTTTGCGCGTCGCAAACGGAAACACTCGCCGCAAACTTTTGAGCGCCTGGCGCACGCTGTAGGTACTCAGGTACGGGCCAAAATACCGTGCGCCATCGTCCAAGGGTCGTCGCGTTGTGCCTACCGTCGGAAAATCGCTGTCGTAGTCGATGCGGATATAGCTCATAGATTTGTCGTCGCGCAGCAAAATGTTATAGCGCGGCATATAGCGGCGGATCATCTCTGCCTCGAGGAACAGTGCTTCAATCTCGCTGTCCACCACCATCCAGTCGGTGTCGACTATTTCAGTCACCAACGCTTCGGTCTTGGGGTCGCGCGCACGAGACTTTTGAAAATACTGCCGCACACGGTTGCGCAGTACCGCTGCTTTGCCGACATAAATAATCTCGCCGCTGGCGCTTTTATGGAAATACACGCCCGGCTCCTTGGGCAAGTCCGTCAGTTTCTTCGCCAGCAGCTCATTCATGCTTTTATTATATCAGGGGTAAGGAACTTTCTTACGCTATAAAATGCTATTGACTTCTTGTGCAAAAGGGTGCATATTTACGGTAAAGTTATATACTGCGATGAATCTGTTGCATTCAGCTAACACACTCGGGACTACTCGACCACACGAGGATCCCAGAAAAATCGCTCACCGTGCGCGCGATCTCTTTGCTGAAGTGCTCAAACGAACCATCAGTACGCCCACCGTTGATGGCCGGCCAGTATTCGTACGGTTACAGCATCTTGTACCGGATGAAGCTGCACAGATAAGCGCTTCGCCTGCTGAAGCCATGGAAAATTATGAACGTTTCGACGGTAAGCTGTGTCAGGCTATTGGCGCCCGCCTCATACAAGTTGATATGCCTATCCCCACGCGGCGGAGCTTGCCGACTAGCGCTTCGCGACTTCGCATGGAACTTTTTGCCCCTTCCAGTGATCGCGACCAATACGGCTACGACCTAACAGCTTACAAACCTTTTGCAGGACACGATAACGATTTCGATCCGGCAAAGCGGCTGCCAAAGCTACATTTTCGCGAGGATGACGTGCGCCATCATTTGCTAATACGCGGCGACGTCAATACACCAGACAGCTACAACATTCGTACCGCCAGCCAGTCAGCTTCCGATGAAGCACTCGGCATAAAAACATACGCTTACCTTGATGCTGCCAACAGCCTGGAAGCCGCGCATCGCCACAGCGTGTTACCCGAATTGACTCTCCATGAACAGCAAGCCCTAGATTTGGGACCCCACACACTTGCATATTGTCAGATACGACAAGACTTGGGTATCATGAGTGCGTTCGTTGATCAGGATCCGACCCATCCGATGGGTGTGTACTAGGCAGTTACCGCGAGCTTTTCGGCACAAGCCGCGGAGCAGCATTCTTTGTCAGTCTTGCAGTTTTCGCAGATAAGGACTAGGTTGTTGCAGCTTTTGAGGGCGCAGTTTTCAAAGTTGCTGGTACGCTCAGCGCAATGGACACATTCGCCAATGTCCTTGGACTTGTCGCTGAATCGCACATTCATGCGGCCGTCGAATACGTACAGTGAACCTTCCCATAGTCCGTCGTCGGCATATTTTTCGCCATATTTTACGATGCCACCGTCTATCTGGTAGACCTCTTTGAAGCCACGGTTTTTCATGAGGCTGCTGAGTACTTCGCAGCGGATACCGCCGGTGCAGTAGGTTACGACTGGTTTGTCTTTGATATCGGCGTATTTGTCGCTTTCGAGTTCGTCCAAAAAGTCTTTGGTGGTACGCGTGTCAGGCACGACGGCGTTTCTGAACTTGCCAACTTTGGCTTCGTAGGCGTTGCGACCATCAAAGAAAACTACATCATCACCGCGTTCTTTGACTAGCTCATGCACTTGCTCTGGCTTTAGGTGTTTACCGCCGCCGACTACACCCTGTTCATCCACCTTCAATTCATCTGGTGCGCCGAAGCTGACGATTTCGTCGCGGACCTTGACGCTGAGTTTGGGGAAATCTTCGCGTGCGCCAGCGCTCCATTTGAACTGCGTACCTTTGAATGCTGCAAAACTTTTGGTTTCTTTGACATATTTTTTCAGGTCTTCAAGCTCGCCGCCAACCGTGCCGTTCAGGCCGTGCTTGGACAGCAAGATACGACCACGCAAGTTCAACTTTTCGCATAGGGTTTTTTGCCACAGCCTCACAGCCTCGGGGTCACTAAGCGGTGCAAATTTATAATAAAGCAATATTTTCTGCATAACTTCTATAAGGTTAGATGAACATCGCTCCTATCGCAAGCGCCAGCGCAATCACGATGATGACGCCGATACCAACCGTGGCCGTGTGCTGGTTGACGCCGGCGCGGTGTGCCTTCGGACGAGCTTGCGCAGGCATAGTTATTGTCGGAACCAGCGGATTGGGCAATGTGTCACTATCTGCGGTGCGGTAGGCGGTCGTTTCTGCGGCGCCAGCACTACTTTGCAAACCTGCGGCGCGCGGTGGCCGCGTAAAGGGGTCTTTTTCGAACGGTGATTCTTTGGCGATTAATTCGCGGGCCACAGCTTCGTGGGCATTACCACCACGTACTTGTTCCTGCACAATGCGGCGCACACTTTGTTCGTCCAGCTGGCGCGTCTCATACATCCGCCGCACCGACACGTTATCCACCTTGATATTCTCGGCCACAACTAGTAACTGCGGCATGGCCATCTGCTCAACCTGTTTGGTGGTTACTTCGGACGATGCAGCTGGTGTGATTTGTTCCGTTGTTATGGCAGGCGCTGGAATCTCGGAACTTGTCGCAGACTTGGGACGAG
>Ga0207647_10001223_pt1 | contig 19761 bp, 11 predicted proteins | sample KBSCornC2_FD_184295 | JGI IMG/M metagenome (GOLD analysis project Ga0207647, IMG submission 184295) | Corn rhizosphere microbial communities from Kellogg Biological Station, Michigan, USA - C2 (SPAdes) (version 2) | ecosystem: Host-associated > Plants > Roots > Rhizosphere ... | reverse complement strand
CCCTCGGCAAGATGGATCCTGGCGTGTACCTGATTGAAGGCGTGAGTAACGACCTGCGTGCTTATTCGGTCGCCATCGTGACGAGCCTCACGATGATCGAAAAGACTAACCGTCACGGCCAGGTAATGGTTTACATCGTCGACCGCAAGACTGGCGCTCCACACGAAGGCGTTTCAGTCGAAGTTACAAATGCGAAGAAAACGCTCGTAACTGGTAAGACTGACAAATCAGGTGTCTTCAAAACAGAGGTGAAAGTTCCCGAGCAACCGGAGACCCCGGCAGAAGACGTCGACGAGGCTGAACCGCAGAGCAACCCGTTTCTGATCATGGCCAACGAACGTGACAACTTCGTCATCTCCGACGTCGACTCGTTTTATTTCGGTGGCTACGGCGACGCAGACGACGTGCTCACCGGCGAAGATGTGACCAGCTACATCTACACCGATCGTCCAATCTATCGCCCTGCGCAATCAGTCTTCTTTAAAGGCATACTCCGCCAATGGACCACGAACGGTTACAAACTGCTCGACAATAAAACCGTCAACGTCACGATCGAAGATCCAAACAACGGGAAGGTTTTTGAAAAGGAACTGCCGCTTTCGGATCGAGGCACATTCAGCGGCCAGTTGGATGTAGGGGAAGAAGCGCCGCTCGGCAGCTACAACATCACCGCGTCAATCGACGAATTCCGCGCTAGCGGCTATTTCGAGGTTCAGGAATACAAGAAACCCGAGTTCAAAGTCACCGTCAAAGCACCGCAACAGTTCGTGCCCGTCGGCCAGAAAGTTAATTTTACGGTTAGCGCGAATTACTTTTTCGGCGCGCCGGTCACGAATGCCGACGTGCATTACTACATCTACAGACAACGCTATTACCACTGGTGGTGGAACAACGATTCGGACGAATTCGACGACGAGGCCGGCCCGGCAAATGAAGGCGACGACGAAGAGGACTCCGGCTACTACGGCAACGATCTGGTGACTGAAGGCGACGCTACGTTGAATGCGAAGGGCGATGCATATGTGGAATTCGAAGTGCCTGCGCCAGATCCAAAAGAAGAATGGGATTATTCATATCGATTGGAAGCACAGGTCACTGATGCCTCACGTAGAGAGATGCAGGGCGCCGCTTCGTTCATCGGCACACGCGGCAACAGCGTCGCCGACGCCTATCCGGAACGCTATCTCTATTACCAGGGCGACGCCGCGAAGATTCGCGTGAAGACCGCGGATTATGCGGGTAAACCCGTCTCCGAAAAAGTCACGTTGAAGTTCATCGAACAAAAGTGGGAGAGGAAAAGACGTTGGGAAGAGAATAACGGGTACAAGTATGAGATCGTCGATTACATCCTTCACGAGCGCGAGTTGGGAAGCGGTGAAGTGAACACCGACAGCGAGGGCAATGCCACGTATGAGTTTACAGTTCCCTCGCCGGGCAGCATCTACGTCAAAACAATCGTCACCGAAAACGGCAAAGAGATCGTGAATCGCGGCGGCTCATTCTGGTCTCCGGACAAGCTGGGCCAGTGGGCGGATTTTTCATATGAGAATTACGACGAGAAATCGATCAAGCTTGTGCCTGACAAGAAGTCGTACCAGCCCGGTGAAACCGCGCACGTGCTGGCAATGCTGCCGGTCGATCAAGCGCACTTGCTGGTGACTACTGAATTGTCAGAAGTGCTCAGCGTTCGTCACATTGAGTCCGCCGGTCGCAGCATCGTGATCGACGTTCCGATCGAAAAGAAATACGCGCCCAACGTCTACCTCGACGTGTCGTTCGTCAAGAACAGCGACATGTACAGCCAGAACCAGATCATCGGCGTGCCCGCGCGCGACAAGATGCTGAAGCTCGATATAGTTCCGAACAAGAGCGAGTTTAAGCCTCGCGATGTCGCGTCCTACACGATCCTCGCGCGCAATGAAGACGGATCACCCGCCGCAAACACAGAAGTCAGTCTGGGAATTGTCGACGAAGCAATCTACAGTATTGCCCCCGAATCGGCGGGCAATATCAAACGTGAGTTCTATGGCCGGCGCTACAACGAAGTGTCGACGAGTCTTGCCATTCATTACACCTTCACGGGCCATGGCGGGGAAAAGTCCGCGAATTTGGCGAAGAACAAATCTGCTTATCAGCTTGCCGACTTCAAGAACGACAGTTCCTACGCTGAAACCACCGTTCGTAAAGAATTCAAAGACACTGCGTTTTGGCAACCCGATGTAGTAACGGGCGGCGACGGCAAAGCTACTGTGAGCTTTAAGCTTCCCGACAACCTCACAACGTGGCGTGCAACGGCACGTGGAGTAACGACGGACACGCGTGTCGGCTCAGTCGTGCAGAAAACGATTGCACGGAAAGACGTGATCATGCGGTTGGAGATGCCGCGGTTTTTGACGGAAGGCGACACGGTCACGATCTCAGGGGTCGTACACAACTTCCTCAAGAGTGACAAGTCCACAAAGATTTCCCTCGAATTGAACGGCGCGCAGTTGCTCGACTCGCCTGAGTCAACAGTAACGATTCGGCCGAATGGTGAACACCGCGTTGATTGGCGCGTACAGGCGAGCACGGTCGGGAAACTGACATTACTCGCGAAGGCGCTCACTGACACGGAATCCGATGCAGTAGAGATGTCGATGGACATCCTGCCGCATGGTCTAAGACGTACGACCGGCAATACAACCACGGTTACACAAAACGATGCCGATCAGGTTGTCAATCTGGACGTGCCCGGACGCGCGGATACGCAGGCACGGGCTCTGCGGATCGAGATGTCGCCGTCGATCGCTGGCGCATTGTTCGGCGCGCTCGATTACCTCACGAGTTTTCCGTACGGCTGTACTGAGCAAACGATGTCGAGCTTCCTGCCAAACATCGTCGTGGCCCAGACACTCAAAGACATTCCGACAGCAAAGATCCGCGCGTCGAACGATCTCGACAGCAAAGTGCGAAAAGGCATGGATCGGTTATATGCATACCAGCATGGCGACGGCGGTTGGGGTTGGTGGAAAGACGACAAGAGCGATCCGTTTATGACGGCCTACGTCGTGGATGGTCTGACGATGGCGAGTCGTGCCGGGTATCCGGTTGACGACTGGCGGCGTGGACAGGGACGGCAAAAGCTGTTGTCGCTGCTCGGCGCGGGCAAGAACGATAACGGTAATCCGATCGATGAGGAAACGCGCGCTTACATGATCTACGCAGTCATCGAAAGCGGTGAAGGCGATAGTCAGTATCTTGACGAGCTGTACGGGAAGCGCAACAACCTTGGGCCATACGGGCGCGCGCTACTCGCGCTGGCTTTGCAGGAACGCAAAGACGGGCGCGCACCGGAAGTCGCGAAGCTGATCGAAAGCTCAGTGCAACAGGACGAGTTTGAAGCGCACTGGCAAACAGCGCGGGTTAACGATTACGGTCGAGATGTTTATCTCGACGCTGAAGCAACGTCGCTTTCGCTGAAGGCGCTGTCGCGTATCAATCCTGGTTCGAATCTGCTGCCGAAAGCCGCGCGCTGGCTGGTCCATAACCGGCGCAACGGCTACTACTGGCTGTCAACCAAGGAAACTGCATTCGCGATCTACGGGCTGACTGATTACCTGAAGGTCAGCAAGGAACTGTCGCCCGACTACACGTTTGAAGTTTATTTGAACGGGGTCAAGGTTGCAGAAAAACACGTCGGCGCCGGCGATGCCGTCAACGCCGAGACTGTGACGGTTTGGAAGAAGGGCGGCGAAATTGGTCCGTCAAACCAGGTCCGGATCGTGAAACACGGCAAGGGTGCTTTGTATGTTTCGAGCGCGCTTGAATACTTTACAGCCGATGAAAACGTGGCGGCGCAATCGGCCGGCGGACTGAAGATCACGCGTGAGTATCTGCGGCTGCGCGTCTCTGAAGACGCGAACGACAAGGCGAGCTGGAAGATTGAACCGTTATCGGGCGAGCTGCGTTCAGGAGACATGATTGTTGTCAGGTTGAAGCTGACCGGCCCGCGCGCACAATACGTGATGATCGAAGATCCGATTCCGGCTGGCGCAGAGCAAGTCGCGCGCGTGAGCGGGATTTATCTGAATTACTCGCTCGGCAATTGGAGCGACTGGTACAGCAATCGTGAGTTCCGCGACAACCGCACGGCGATCTTCATGAATTACTTTGACGGTGACGCGACCTTGCAATACGCAATGCGAGTCGAGGTGCCCGGCGAATTCAAGATCGCACCCGCCCGCGCGGAGCTGATGTACCAGCCGACGGTGCAGGCGAATACGGCAAACGACCGGTTGAGGATTCTGGATAAGCAGTGAATCCACAGAATTAAATCTGTGTAATCTGTGGATAAAAGATGAGGCGAATATGACTACTCTGAAACTTTGGCTTAGCTCGATCGCGACAACTTTCGCAAATCCTGGTGCGCTATTGGTGTTTGCGATCATCTACGCGTTGCTGCTGGTCGCGGCGTACATTTTTATTTCGATACGCGAAGCGACGATCTGGCAGGTGCTCGTTACCTACGCGGTGATGATTCTGATTCCGATCGGGTTCTTCACTCTGCAAGCGTCGATCGTCAACCGTGTATTGGATCAGAAATTCCGCTGGCGTGTAATCCTGATCGATGCCGTGAAGTTCCTCGCGGTTACGATTCCGGTGCTGCTGGTTGCGTGGCTGCTTCTCTATCTGCTGAACAAGATGTCCGCTCGGTATCCGGCTCCCCTTCTCCAGGCGCAGGCGCCTCCTCCGGTCAATCGCGGAGTGCCGGCTCCGCTACCAACGCCACCGCTTCATTGGCCCAGTCTGATTTTTTCCACACTGCGTTTTGTGCTGTTAGGCGCAGCCGTTCCGCTGGCGACAATTCATCTATGGATTGCGGTAGCCGGCGGTGGAGTCCGCACCCTTTTCGGAGATGGGCCGAAATCGTTTTTCAAACGAATCGGATCGGCGCTCGCGCGCACCTTTTCGTCAGACTCTGTTGCAATTTACGGGCTCGGCCTGATCATTTTCTTTGTCTTGCCGTACGTCATCCTCGTACCTGTGTTTAGTATCGGAGGCAACAAGACGGAGTTCGCAGTTTTTGGTCTGCGCTTGCTGCTTGCATTCCTGTTCAGCCTGATTGGTTGGGTATCGACATTGACCGCCCTCGCCAGAACCGCACCCGCTTTACCGACCGAGGTGTCGGAATCGAGTGTTGCGCTTCCGGCGGAGTCAGCTGCCTGAGATATATGAGATTGCTTCAGTCAGGAATTCAGCAGGTCAACCGCGTCACGCGGGGGCATGCGATGCTGCTCTCGTTTGCCGGCGCGGCGATCTTGTTTCTCACTCTTCCTCTGTCGCACCCCAAACCGATTTCACTCAACTGGAGCGGCGATAGTTCTGCTACAAACGAAGCAGAAATCGATGCCGCGCTTCAGGAAGCGGCTGCCTCTGCGTTGCCAAATCCCGACGGAACGATCATAGTCATGGACGCGCAAACGGGTCGCATCCGCGCTATAGTCAACCCACAACAGGCCTACGCACAGACGTTGATGCCAGGCTCGGCTCTGAAGCCTTTCACGGCGTTAGCTGCACTGCGCGCCGAATTGATCGATGAAAGCTCGCGCACTGTCTGTCCTGGTCGCTTCACCGGTTTAAATTTTTCACTTGCCTGCGTACACGCGGATCACCTGCCGCCGTTTTCGCCATCGCAAGCGATTGCATACTCCTGCAACTACTATTTCGCGGCCGTCGGACAGCGACTCGGCAGAGACAAGCTGGTGGCGACCCTGCGCGAGTTCAATTTTGGCCGGGCGACGGGAATCTCGGACGAAGAACTCAGCGGTGTCCTGCGCCCGTGTGAGACTGGAAGCAACGCACGTGTGCGCTCCGACGCGGGTGACGAATCGGATTGCCTCGAGAGATCAGCCGTAGGTGAAAGCAATCACATCCAGGTCACGCCGATTCAATTGTTGACTGCCTACGCGGCACTCGTAAATGGGGGCCATCTGTTCAAACCGGGGATAGGTACAGCAAACCATTTTCGCGCGGTCGACTGGTCCAACATCAGTATCGCCTCACAACATCGAGCCATCATAGTCGACGGTATGCGCGGCGCGATCAGCTACGGAACGGCGCGCGCAGCTAAACTCGATTCCCTGCCGTTAACGATTATGGGTAAAACGGGCACGGCGATACCCGCAAAAGGTTTTCGCAACAACGGCTGGTTTGTTGGACTCGCGGGCCCGTTTCAGAGCAACGGGGAATTAGATCCGTCGAGCATCGATTTGGCAGTGCTGGTGCTTCTTCCGCGCGCGCACGGAGCGGATGCCGCAAAACTTGCACGGCCGATCTTCGAGACATACGCAAACGAGATTCGCCAGCGGGGCTCATCCGAACTTTCGAGAAGCGATCCGAGTGATGCTACGGTCGCGGTGGCGTCACATTCACCGGACGCGATCAAAGTCCACCTGGTGCGTGAGAATGTGACTCAAACACTGTCACTAGAAGACTATGTCAACGGCGTGATGCGTGCCGAAGGCACAGTTGAGTCTGAGCCTGAAGCATTGAAAGCCCTCGCGATCGCGATTCGCACGTATGCGCTGAAGAACCTGGGCCGTCATACAACCAGCGGGTACGACTTTTGTTCGACAACACATTGTCAGAGATATGTTGGTTCAGCCGCAGCCAATGACAGTCGACTCTCTGCTGCCGTTCGCGCCACCGAAGGTCAGGTGCTGCTCGACGACCACGACGATCCAATCGACGCATACTTCGGCGCATCGTGCGGAGGCGAAACTGCCAATATCCGCGACCTCTGGGGAGTGACACCAGCTTCTTATCTTCGCGGCGTGCACGATGAATACTGCGATGCCGGTCCGCACGCGAAGTGGACTGACACGATCAGCCGTGCCGATCTCCTGCGGGCGCTGCAAACCGATTCGCGAACCGACGTCGGTAACCGGCTGGACCAGGTGCTCGTCAGTAAACGCGACGAAACGGGTCGTGCGGAATTCATCACGCTCGACGGTGAGCATCACAAGACTGTTCGCGGTTGGGATTTCAAAATCATCGTGGGGCGGGCGCTCGGCTGGAACGTTTTGAAGAGCTCGCGATTCGAGGTTACTCGTTCCGGAGCGAACTTTGTTTTCCGCGGCAGCGGTTTCGGACATGGTCTCGGCCTCTGCCAGGAAGGCGCGCATGTGATGGCTGCGCGTGGAGCGAGCTATCAGAAGATTCTCGAGAAATATTTTCCGGGAACAGTCGTGAAGAGAGATGTTACGGCCAAATCCAGGGCGGACATTTTCCTGAGCACGTTCGACTCTCGAAATTTCCTTCCGGCAGGTAGTTCGCGACTCCTAACGATCGCGTCCGAGAACTTCAGCCTCGTTTATCCCGCCGATGTCGACCGGCGCACCACGAGTCAGATTCTGAACACGCTGGAAGCGACGCGCAACGACTATCTGCGTCGCGCTTCCTCCACATCGAACGTGAATATTCCCCGAGTCGGCATTCGCTTAAACGAAAGCACCGGTGACTTCACGTCGCGCACGGGCCAACCGTGGTGGGCCGCTGCCGCGACTCAAGGCAATCGCATTGAACTGCAACCCCTGGCCATCCTGAAACAACGCGGTGTTCTCTTCACCACGCTGCGACACGAACTCGCGCACATCCTGATCGATTCCGTCAGCAACAAGCGCGCGCCACGCTGGTTGGAAGAAGGCTTTTCACTTTACCTTGCCGGTGAGGGCCAGGCGATTTCGCGTTACGCGATGCGGACCCGGCTCGCAGAGAACGATCTGGAGCAGCGTCTACAGCGCCCGGGAAGCCAGGTAGAGATGCGCACGCTCTACGCTGAAGCCTATCTGATGGTTGCCGAGATGATCCGCCGCCAGGGCGAACCGAGTGTCTGGAACAAACTCGCCGGTTATTAATCCACAGATTACGCAGATTGGTTTATAGAATCGGTGGCTCCTTCACATTCGAGTACTACACTTGGACCGGGTCAGTACAGGGAGCGGTAGCGACCTGGTCGACGATGGGAGTCAAAAGGTCATAAGAATATCGCATACTGATCACTGACCAGGTCGCTACCGCTCCCTGTACTGACCCGGTCCAAGTACGATGACTGCTACTCTGCTCCGGTTGCGATGCGACCGAGGCTTGCGATTACGGCAAGGAGTTCGTCGGGTTCGACGGGTTTGGCTAGATGCACGTGAAAACCTGAAAGGAGGGCGCGTCGTCGATCGGAAGGCGCGGCATACGCCGTAAGCGCAACTGCAGGAACATTCCCGCCCTTTTCCGGAGCTAAGGCGCGAACCTGCCTGATCAGCTCGTACCCGTTCTCGCCGCTCATACCTATGTCACTCAGTAGAATACTTGGCACTTCCTGCTGGATTGAAGTCAGAGCATCTTTGGCGGAATTGACTGCCACGACACGCGCGCCAAACTCTTGCAGCATCGTCGTGACAAGGTCTCGTGTGTCAGCTTCGTCCTCAACGAGTAGTACCGTTATACCTTCCAATGCGGGTCGCTCGGCGCGTTCGGGATCCTTCCAAAGTTGTCGAGTGCCCGACCCAAAAAGATCCACCCGACTCACTTTCTCCGTTGCACGTTCAGACGGGACGAGTGGGAAATCTACAGTAAACGTCGCGCCCTCGCCTGGGCCGGCACTCTCCGCCTTTACTGTTCCACTGTGTTCACGCACTAAGTGATGCACGATAGCGAGCCCGAGACCCAGACCACTATGCGTTCTGACGTTTGAAGAATCTGCCTGTTTGAATCGCTCGAAAATATGAGGCAATACCGCAGGATCGATTCCGACGCCATTGTCATGGACGCGCAATCTTGCCGAACCATCGATCCTTTTCAGACTGATATCGATTCGGCCACCCTCATTCGTAAATTTAATTGCATTAGATAACAGGTTCGCGACAATCTGCTTGAGACGAGTCGAGTCTCCGAGTATTGGGCCTATGCGCGCGTCTATGTCGGCGGCTATCGATATCCCCTTTGACTCCGCTGCGGGTCGAAACTCATCCACACCTTCTTTGACAATTTCCGCCAGCTTGATCGGCTGAAACTCAATTCGGAGCTTACCGGTGATGATGCGGGAGACATCTAATAAGTCCTCAATGAGCTTCAGCTGCGCGTCAGCGTTACGCTCGACGATTACAATCGCACGGTCACGCTCGCGTTTCCCCAGTTTGTTTGTTCGTAACAAACGGGACCATCCGAGGATCGCAGTGAGGAGAGTACGTAATTCATGCGAAAGGATCGCCAGAAACTCGTCTTTGACTCTGTTCGCTTCCTCTAATTGTGCCGCGTGTGATTTCAGAGCTTCGGTCATGCGTCTAACGTCACTGATGTCTCTACCAACTCCGTAGCCAATCCACTCTTCCGGAACCGGGTAATAACTCCACGCCACCCATTTGTATCCGCCATTCTTGCAACGGAATCGATTCTCGAGGGACCTGGTAGGCTCGCCCGCTCTGAGTTTTTCATACTCAATTATTGCGTTCTCTCGATCGTCAGGATGTAAGAAGTCGAAGACAGGCTGGTTTCGGAGTTCCTCTTCAGAGAAGCCAAGCACTTTTTCAAAAGTCGGGTTTGTCCGAATGAAGTATCCATCCAGACGAACAATACAGAGGAGGTCCATCGATAGTGTAAAGACGCGATCACGTTCCTCCTCGAGCTTTCGCCTCTCAGTCATGTCTTGCATGACTTTGATAAACCCGAGTAAAACGCCGCTTTCATCACGAACCGAAGTCAGAATGCCACTTGCATAAAACCTCGACTTATCACGACGAAGATGCCAGCGCTCGTCCTCCGCGCGGCCGGTCGCCATGGCAGTCTCTACTTCAAGCTCGGGCACATGCGCGGCGCGATCTTCAGGCGTAAAAATAATAAATGCGCTTTTACCGACGATCTCGTCCTCGTGATAGCCGAGTATGCGTTCAGCGCCGCGGTTCCAGTTAATGACCACCGAGTCAGTATCCGTCAGGAAAATAGCGTAATCCCTGACATCGTTTTCGATGGCTCTCCGGTAGAGGTCATCCACCCGGCTCGTAATCGCTGTTTCGAGCTCTTCTTGCATAACGAGATAATCTTCAACCTAACATGTTCGCCGACCAGAGTTTGTTCACAAGCGTACGGTAGCCTCGGATTGCAACCGCTGTGCACCCCTCCCCAATCTGACAAATTGAAAATGGAAAAAACAGCAAAACTCAACACGTGGAACAGAGGTGCTGTGAGGCGCCTCGCATTGAGATATCTACTTGCAGGTGAGTTCGTGAGCGCAGATGTGTTTCATCGCTCGAACCGCGGAGTTGAACGCGGTGATGATCGAACCCCCCTTCTTACCCACCACTAAATCCCCGAGCAAATAGAGTCCGGGAACGTTTGTGGCGCCGGCGTCGTCGAAAATTGGCCCTTCGTCATTGAACGCAATTCCCAACGTCCGCAGGAAATTGGTGGGTGTTGTTCCTCCGAGCGCATAGATCACGCGTTCGAAGGTCCGTGGAGTCACTGCATCCTCCTGGAAAACAACCTGGGGCCGGCTTTTGTCATCGTCGATCCGCAGAATGTTTGTGCTACGCAGTATCTCGACTTCTTTATTTTGCTCCAGAGAAAACAGCGCCGTGCGATTCTGATCGTTCAAGCGAACAAAATCCGCCTGCCGGTAAGAGAGCGTAACTCTGTTACCGGCTGCGTGTAGATATTGAACGTACTCGGATGCGGTGTCGCCTCCACCCACAACAAGCACATTCTCATTTCTGATCGGAATTGAAGTGATATCAAAAAGAAGTCTCTGGCGAAGAGACGGTGGGAAAGAATAATCTTTTGGTTTGTTGGGCCTTCCGAAGATACCTATGGCCACTCCAAGAATTCGACTCTCGAAAGTTCCTTTCGATGACCTGATACGAAAGCGCGCACCATTGACGTTGTCCTGGCGCTCCATCCCAAATACTTCAGCACCGTATTCGATGTTCATATGGTGATCGCTAATCACCTTGTCGAAGAACGCCAGCGTCTGCGTCTTGTTCATGTCTTCGATGCAAAGCAAACCCTCGCATCGAGCTTCAAAGCCTTTATAGTTTGCTGTGGTAAGTTTCTGCTCCGGATAAAGCTGACGGATAGCGGAGTTATGGTGGTCAGCTTTTTCCAGCAGCAGTATTCGATTGGAGTCAACTCCAGCAGCACCGGCTTCGGCCGCCAGGGCGATCCCACCGGGACCAGCACCAATTATGACTAGCTCGTACATATGGTTTCAGTCACCCTTGCTCGAGACGTTTCAGTTCCGTCCCGCAGTTACGCCACCATCAACCGGCAGTACAACGCCTGTGATCCAACCCGAGAGTGCGTCGTCTGCCAGGAACATCAGTGCTGAAGTAATATCCCGAGGCACACCATTGCGTCCAATTGGGTGGAACGCATTGAATGACGCGAGTTGTTCCGTCGAAAGTAACGGGTCAAACAGAGGCGTTTCCACAACCGCAGGCGCGATTGCATTCACGCGGATTTTCTCGGGCGCCAATTCGATTGCAAGTGCGCGGGTGAACGAGTGAATACCACCCTTGGCCATTGAAGGCGCAGTCGAAGGTGTGGCGCCAATTCCCTGCAGAGCCCAAATGGATCCAATGCTGATGATTGCACCCTTCTCACGCTTCCGCATTTCCGGAACCACGCTTTGAGATAGAGTGAAGTAACCGCGCATGAGATTGAAGTAATCGTCCAGCTCTTTATGCGTCACATTCAGAAACGATGTCGGCTTGAACACGCCCGCATTGTTGAACAACACATCGATGCCACCGAAACGCGCAACAGCAGTTTGCACGACGCGTTGAACTGTCTCTGGAGTGCCGATGTCACCGGCTACGTAAACGACGTTTGCGCCCGTGGGATCTATGCTGAGTGCAGTCTCTGCCAGTACAGCCTCTCGGCGACCATTGAGCACAACTTTGGCTCCGGCCTCATTCAAACTACGCGCAGCGTCTGCACCCATGCCTGTACCGCCGCCCGTGATAATAACTACTTTGTCTTTAAGACTCATGTTTATCCTTCCTTTCTTTCTACCAGACTAGTGCGACCGTAAAAATTGCTTTGTGACCGCACAAAAGGAATAATGCGACCGGCCGGAAGGTAAAACAAGAGAGCACTTTTTTGTTAGTGTGGTCACTTTTGTGAAAGAAATGGGGAATCTCGCAGAAAAAAATTCAGCTGGACCACGTGATGTGGCGGCCACGGTCGAAGCGGTGTTTGGTTGCAAGTGGTCTCTACGTATTCTGGAGTTGATTCGACAGGGTGTGTGCAGGCCAGGCGCTATTGAGCGGGCGCTGGACGGACTCACGCCGAAGGTCCAGACATACTATTTCCGGCGCATGGAGGCGCTGGGGATTCTGGACCGAGTAGTTTACGCGGAAATTCCGCCACGCGTGGAATATCATCTGACGGAGTTCGGCCGGAATTTTTTGCCGATACTCGACGCCATTGCCAACCTACAGCGCGAACTCGCGAATAATTCGTAAGTTATTTCCGGCTGGCGGCGGCGATGCTACTGGTCGGATCCGAGCCTTCCCAACGCACGTCGGCAGTGGGACCATATACTGACGGCACTTTTTTGTTCAGCAGACGCAGATAGACTCCGAGTTGGGCGCGATGGTGCGCGGTGTGCAAAATGCGGCGCCAGAGGATCCAGATTCGTTCGCGCTCCACGTCGAAGAAAGGCACGACTGCGAGCCACCATTCCTCGTCCTGCTTTGCGAGAAAGTCCAGACGCTTACGCGAGAGTTCAACCATCCGTGCGGCAAACTTATGGGGAGTGTGGTCCTCTGGTAAGACTTCGTTAGCGGCCACTTCCGGCAAGCCGAGAAACTCGCCAAAGAACCGGCGTTGCGACAGAAGCTCGTGCGTCATGACTTCTTGAACGGTTGTCGAACGTGGGTGTGGTTTGAACGAGAGATCGTCTGCGGCGAATTCGTTCCAAACGGAGTTGAGCTTGTTCACCTCACTTGCGTAGGTTTTTAGCAGGTGCTGAAAAATGCGATTCGAAGCAACCGGAACGTCCGTGTCTTTGATAGCAACGTCTTGGTATTCCATCTGAACACCCTGCGTAAAATTGGCTCTAAGCCTGCGGAGCAGGCGGAAGCATAAAGCCTGGGGCGCAAGCCCCAGGGATCAAAAGCACCAAAAGAATCTTAGCCCGCGAATGCGGGCCACAGTCCGATCGGGTGACGATCTGTCGCCCATTTCATGGGCTCGCAACCGAATTAATTTGATCCTGGGGCTTGCGCCCCAGGCTTTATGCTTCCGCCTGCTGCGCAGGCTAAACAATCCTAGAACGTAAAGATTGCCGCAAACTCCGAGCGGATGTTGTGTGTTGTGTAGCTCGGGATGCCGCGGAATAGTGGCAACGCGCCCGTACGGGAATCCGCACGTGTGCGGTAGTAACCCTCCTCGTAAGCAAACGTCACCCACTGGTTCCATTTGTATTGAATGTTTCCCGAGAACAAATCACTGCGGCCGCCACGCAATCCAAACCGTCGCGCGTCACGAGCAAAAACCTGATCGCCACCGTAATACAGGTAAGCAGTCCAACCCGCATTGTGTCCTTTCGGATCGGCATCGAATATCCGTGATAAAGGGAACCCGAGTTGAACGAACCCACCCTGCGCACGCACGGGCCGCTGCGGCGCAACTACGGCAATACCATTCTCGAGTCCGAAAGCAACCGTCGATGAACCATCGACCGAAGTCGAAGTCGCGACGTTTGTCAGTCCAGCGGTGTCGTTAAAGTTTGAGAGTAATTGGCCCGCGAGAAAGAAACGAAGATCGGAACCGCCGTAATACTTCCCAACGACTGTAATAAAATGCGTCGGCAACTGAAACTCGGCCGAGTATCCATCGCTGTCGCTGTCAACCTCCGCGCCGTTCGGAAACGCTGACCGAAATGCAACCGGCACGTTTGCTGCGGTAACGATCGCCGTGCGCTGTGCATGTTCGAAGCTGAAGATGATCTGAGCCGGAGCAACGCTCGGCGCCCGATCAAGTTGCCATTGAAAGACGGCACGCCCCTGAACCCCCGGCCTTTGTGAATCCACACCTTGTCGTTCGCCGAAAGCTAACTGATTGGAAACATCACTCGGCAGATTTCCGAAAGCCGGCAACACGATCGCGATCTCCGGCTCGAACTGGAAATCACGCGACCCGCCAAATTTATGATTCCAACCAAACTTAGCCTGCGGGATACGTGTGTACGCAGCACCGTAACCGACGCCACCGAAGTTTGTGTTTTCGACCGTGTTCGGCAGCGTCGACGAAACGAACGGCGACCAGTCCTGTCCAAACAAAACAAAGGCACTATTCTTATCATTGAAGCGTCGATCGAGTCGGACCCACGCTAAACGTAACGACGGCTGGCTCGATCGAATCGAAGTAATGTTGCGATTGTTGACGCGCGGGAAATCACCCTCGAAATCAAATTCAAGTTTGCCGGTTATCGTCATCCTCGGGGCCGGATCCAGCCATTCGAAGTTTGCTCCCAGTCGCAGTCCGCGGGCGCGCAGGTGAAACTCCGGTGAGTTGTTCGGACCTGTGTCGGCTGCCAGCAGCGGCAACGGAAAATCATTTCCCTGCGGCGATGATGAATCGTGAATGAGACTTGTCTTAAAGATGCCGTAGAGCTTGAGCCGCGCACCCGTTCCGAGTTTGATGTCAGGGATCAATCCTTCTCGCTTGGGTGAATCGATTCCCTGTAATCGTACCGGAGCCACGGCTGCGATCACAGCAGGTGTCGGTTGCGGCTCCGGTGCGACTGGCGGCGGCGGTGCGGTGGTTTTGTACTCGGCGGTGATCGTCTTCATCTCGGAAGGCGCTGCGGGTGTGCGTATAGCTTCGTATTCTGTTGACGAGATCACCCCCTTGTCGCGCAACAACACCGCGAGCCGATCTCTTTGCTCTTCAGGCGAGGCATTCGTAGTAATCGCGCGTGCTTCTGCTTCCGTTAGGATGCCTTTTGATTGAAGGACGCGAACGAGTGGATCACTTTTCTCCGTGCTTTGCGCGAAAACTGCAAGCGCACTTCCCAAACTAATAATCACAATTAAAGTAAGACGTAGATATGCGCTCATGATCAGATCCTTTCTTTGCCACAAAAAGGCACAAAATGCACAAGAAGGATCGAGAACTACTTTTGTGCTTTTTGTGCTTCTTCGCGGCTATCAGTTGCAGTGCGATACCAGGCGGGATGGTGTGTATCGGCCCACTCCTCTGTCACTGTACCGTCAATCATCGATCGGAACGTGCCTGGCTGGTGGGCAGTGCCTTCATAGACGTGGATGATGAAGCCGGCCAACATCACGAGCGCGGCAATATCGTGAATCACATAACTCACGGCCACAAGCCAGCGCCCGAACACATTGTCAAACCACATGATGATTCCGGTGATCAGGAACAAGATGCCGCAGACGACGATTGCCCAGAAATACATCTTCTGACCGCCATTGAAAAATCCGACGTCCTCGGATTCGGGTCCCTCTTCATTGGTGGCGTATTGCCGCACCCTCTTCATCCAACGCCGGTCCGCTTCGGTCCATGCCATCGGCGCCATCCAGTTGAGAAACTGGAAAAAGAAGAACACCTCGAACACCAACCCAAACCATGGATGAAGGAATCGCGTTCGTGGTCCACCGCCGAAGAATGGTGTGATCCAGTGGAACAACCACGGCGAATAGATCGCAAATCCGGTCAGCAACGAGAGAATAAAAAAGATCGCGACGGACCAGTGCAGAAAGCGCGTGTAAACCGGATGACGCAACAACTCGCCGCGGCGAACACGCGTAGTGCCGATGCGAGCGAATTCGCGTCGGGCTTTTTCGTCAAAGTTCGTTGCGCTCACGGCTTCTCCTTTCGACCGGCTTCGACTTCGTCACGCGGACCAGTTCGCACTTCCGGCACTTGGGGATCCGGCAGTTTTGGCCCATAGAAAACCCGATGGAAGAAGACCGCGCCAATGCCGAGTAAACCCAGGATCAATCCGGTCGGCTTCGCGATCCATTTCCAATATGTATAGCTTGGCGGAATGATCGGATTAGCGGGCAGGCCGTATCGCTCGGGCCGCTTGATGTCGTGAAGCACATATATTACGTGGGTCCCGCCAATTGACTCCGGATTGTAAACACCGGCATCAGCAAACCCCGAAACTTCGCGCAACTGCTTTGCGCGCAAGCCGGCGATCTGCACCATGTCAGACTTGGTTCCAAACTTCAGGCATCCGGTCGGGCATGACTTAACGCACGCCGGTTCGAGACCCTGGCCCACGCGATCGGAACAGAGTGTGCACTTGTAAACTTTTCTCGTGTCTGCTTTAAACTTTGGGATATCGAACGGACAACCTGAAATGCAATAGCCACAACCGATGCAGTTCTCCTGCTGGAAATCAACGATGCCGTTTTCGTACTTGATGATTGCGCCATCAGCCGGGCAGGCACGCAAACAGCCGGGATCTTCGCAGTGCATGCACTGGTCCTTACGCAGCAACCACCTCAAGTTGCCGTCGTGCTCGTCTTCAGCAAATTTGATCAGGTTGTAGTAGTTCCACTCGGTCGTGGGCATCGTCTGATACGTGTCATTGAAGGTGGTCTCGCGAAACGGATGATCGTTCCATTCAACGCAGGCAACTTCGCACGCTTTACACCCGATGCACGTCGTGACGTCGATGTACTTGCACACCTGTTCTTCACGGCGTGTTCCCCGCCCCGGCACAGGACCAGGATGCGCCGAGATTTCCTGAATCTGAAATGTGCGTGGATTAGCCATTACTTTGCCTCAAACGTCGCAAATCATTCTTGGACCGGGTCAGTACAGGGAGCGGTAGCGACCTGGTCACGTTAGGACATCGCATACCAATGGCTGACCAGGTCGCTACCGCTCCCTGTACTGACCCGATCCAAGAAGAGTTGTTAGCCATGCTCCTATGCCTTTTCGATCTTCACGAGGAAGCCTTTGAACTCCGGCGTGTATGCGTTCGGATCGATCGCGGCCGGTGAAAGCTGATTCGCATTCGTCAGTGCCGTCTTGCCTCTGTCTTCAGCAATGCCGCGATAACCCCAGTGAATCGGAATCCCGATCTGATACGTCTCCTTGCCGTCGATCATCATCGGTTTGATTCGCTTCGTGACCATCGCCCTTCCTATGTAGTGACCGCGAGCACTGGTAACTCGAACGTTTTCACCGCCACTAATACCCATCTTGTCTGCCAGTTGCGCAGGGATTTCGACAAACGGCTCCGGCACGAGTTGCACGTTCATCGGATTGTTCTTGGTCCAATAGTGATAGTGCTCGGTAAGTCGATACGTCGTACAGACAACATTGAAGCCCTGGTCCGGCGTGCCAAGCTTGTCCAGATCTGAACTGAACTTCTTCGCGACCGGATTGTTAGAGTGTTGCGGGTGCAAAGGATTGGCGATCGGACTCTCCATCGGTTCGTAGTGTTCCGGGAAAGGCCCATCCGCAAACGCGGCAAGTGGTGCGAAGATACGACCCACACCTTCGGGATTCATGATGAACGGGCCCATGTGATCCGAAGGTTTCGAGTCCGCTTTGAAGTCAGGCACGTCGTTGCCGAGCCATTTTTGCTGCCCCTCATTCCACCAAACCTGTCTTCGTTCGCTGTCCCACGGTTTTCCCGACGGATCGCACGACGCCCGGTTATACATAACGCGCCGGTTGGCGGGCCACGACCAGGCCCAGTTCTGATAGATTCCAAGTCCGGATGGATCGTCGGTGCCTCGTCGTTGCGTCTGTGGTCCAGCCTCGGTCCAGGAACCGGAGTACAGCCAGTTGCCACAAGCCGTGGTGCCGTCGTCTCTAAGCCATGCGAAACCCGGAAGCTGCTGGCCGGCTTTGATCGTTAAGCCCGGCTGCAGTGGATCAGTTAGATCGGCAAGCGCTTTGCCGTTGATCTCTTTCGCGACTTCGGCGAGTGATGGACTAAGTGGAGTTGTGTATGACCAGGAGAGGTTAATAATCGGATCCGGAAACTTACCGCCTTCCTTTTGGTAAAGGTCGCGAACCTTCAAAAAGATGCGCGCCACTATTTCCTGATCGACTTTCGCGTCACCGGGCGGCGGTACTGCCACGTATTTCCATTGCAGCCAGCGCGCGGAGTTAACGAACGTTCCATCCTTCTCGGCAAAACCTGCGCCGGGTAGACGATAGACCGTCGTGTTAATCGACTTCATTTGCTCCTTCGTTGTGCCCGGAGCTGCCCAGAACTCGGATGTCTCTTCGGGATACAAATCGCAAACGACGAGGAAGTCGGCTTTTTTCAATGCCTCAATGTTTTTGCGCGAGTTAGGACCGATGGCCACGCCGTTCATGCCAAAAGCAAACAGACCTTTCACTTTGCCCTGATACATCTCGTCCCACATCTCGGTCCATGAGAACTTGCGATCGATCTTCGGCAGATAGTGATAGTTGAAGTCGTTTTCCTTCGTCGCTGAATCGCCGTACATAGCTTTCAAAAACGAGGCCATGAACTTCGGCGTGTTGGACCAGTAGTTAAACGAGTCCCACTCGTTTGGCTTCGATGGAGTCGGCGTCGTGCGTTTGTTGAAGGTCGCGAGATCCGTATCTGCGGGCTGTGGGATCTTGAGATAGCCGGGGAAGATATCGAACACGCCGCCCATGTCCGTTGCACCCTGAATGTTTGAATGGCCGCGCAATGCATTCACGCCACCACCTGCGCGTCCCACGTTTCCCAGGAGCAATTGCAGGATCGCGGCGGTGCGAATGATCTGAGTACCGAAGGTGTGTTGCGTCCAACCGACGGCATAGATGATCGTGCCGGCTTTCTTCATGTCCCCGTCTTTTCGGATCGACGTGAACAGGTCCGCGGCCTTGAGAAATTCAGCTTGCGGGATGCCCGTAATGCGCTCGACCATCTCCGGTGTGTAACGCGAATACTGTTGCTTTAAAAGCTGGAACACCGAGCGCGGATGTTGGAGCGAAAGATCGTAAGCGACGTTTGGCGGGAGCATTGGTGGCGGCTTCTGTCCACCCTGGCCCGATGCGCCCGGACCACCGGCCGCCTGATGTCCCTGGCCCATGGCGTCCCCGCCCTTTTGCGGAGTCGAAGGTTGCGAACTAACCGGTTCGCTCTTACGCTCGAAACTCTTTCCAGGCTCTGTGCCGCCGGCTTGACTCGAGGTTGTTTTCGACGATCCCGCGGTCGTCTCTTGTTTTATCGGGCCAACGTTGCCGCCCGCTTCGTAATTCCAGGTTTCCTTGTCGTACGTCTTGCCGTCGAATCCGGAAAACAATCCGTCGTCCGGAAGCTTGAATCCGTCTTTTACGATGAATGCGGCGTTCGTGTAATTGACCAGGTATTCCTTCGCGAGACGATTGTTTTGGATCGCGTAATTGATGAGTCCGCCGAGAAAGGCGATATCAGAACCGGCACGGATTTGTAAGAAGAGATCGGCCTGAGTCGCCGTGCGAGTGTATCGCGGATCGACCACGATCATTTTGGCGTTGCGATGCAGCTTCGCCTCAACGGGCCATTTGAAGCCACACGGGTGGTTCTCAGCCGGATTGCCACCCATGATCAACATCATGTCGGTGTTCTTGATGTCGATCCAGCCGTTCGTCATTGCGCCGCGTCCGAATGTGGGCCCCAAACTGGAGACCGTCGGACCGTGTCAAACCCGGGCCTGCGTTTCGAAATAGCAGAGCCCCATGCTGCGCATGGTTTTTACGGCGAGAAAATTCAGTTCATTTGTGTCGGTGCAGCCGCCGATCCAA